>ERZ773263.507-NODE-507-length-27071-cov-13.225681_pt1 | contig 27071 bp, 21 predicted proteins | sample MGYA00511076_ERZ773263 | MGnify/ENA primary metagenome ERZ773263 (study PRJEB29015, sample SAMEA2738155) | human oral metagenome | biome: human oral; feature: human-associated habitat; material: saliva | place: China | collected 2195 ... | reverse complement strand
GGCTGGGTACCTGAGAAGTATCCGGCGTTGATATCAGATCAGCGGTTCTTTGGTTTGTGCCCATGATCCGCTTTCAGATTGTAAGCAGGAGGATGATATATCTCGCGGCGTGTGGTAGCGATGTTCTCCGTTTATATTTTGACGGATATCGTACCGCCTCCCGCTCGACGCTCCCTCGCCTGATACCTGCTCACCCAACCCGCAGATATATTTTGTAGTTATAAGAGCCTGGGCCGGTTGCCATTTTGTATCTGCGAGTTGGGTGAGCCGTGCTGCGGCGGGCTACAGTAAGCCAGGCATTCTACCCGGAAAGACTGGCATGTAGCGGCAGAAAATCCACGAGTACGCCTATAATTGACTTTTGTTATCGCGCCTGAGGGGGCCCTCAAAACCTGATGGCGTGGGTTCATGCATGTGACACGGATTATGCCCCACATAGTCAGCGGCATGTGCGCCCCGAAAGATACAAGGAGAGCCATTTTGGCAACACGTATTCGTTTAAAGCGTATGGGTAGGAAGTTTTATGCTTTCTATCGCGTAGTAATTGCTGATTCGCGTAAAAAGCGCGATGGCAAGGTGATCGAACAGATCGGCATATACGATCCGAACAAGCAGCCGTCGCTGATCCAGATAGATTCTGAGCGGGCACAGTACTGGCTTGGTGTAGGCGCTCAGCCTTCCGAACCTGTTGTAAAGCTGCTCAAGATCACGGGAGACTGGCAGAAGTTCAAGGGTCTTCCCGGTGCTGAGGGCACGTTGAAGACCGCGGAAGATGGTCCTGATGCAGAAGCACGCATTAAAGCTGCCGATGATAAGGCACAGAAGCTTAAAGCTGCGAAGTCCGAAGCTAAGGCTAAAGCTGAGGAAGAAGCTAAAGCTGCAGCAGAGGCAGCGGCGAAGGAAGCGGAATCGTCTGAATCTGAGGCTGAGGCTGAGACAGCCGACAGTTCTGCCGAATCCGCAGAAGAATCTTCATCTGAGGAAAAGGCTGAGTAGATATGCTTACTGAGGCGATTGAACATCTGATTCGCGGTATAGTTGATTTCCCCGATGACGTGTCGGTCCGGTCATATCAGAATCAGCGAGGCGAACTTATCCGCGTCCGCGTCAACTCTGAAGATATCGGCCGTGTTATTGGGCGCCACGGGCGCACAGCTACAGCGATCCGCACAGTGATCCAGGCGATTGCCGATCACAGTGTCCGCGTTGATATTATGGATGCGCGACCGTAATAAGCATTAATAAGCATTAAATTTCTGCGGGGCAGGCCTGTTTCAGGTCTGCCCTTTATTTATTGATCTGTATCTGTATAGATGTAGAGGAGACCCGGTATTTATAGGCAGGAGTACGGGTAGGGGAGGAAGGGCATAAGGAGGGGGAGGGGGGCACTATAGATGCTTATATTGAAGGAGGGGCTGCCGGCCGATGCCGGCAGGACAGGCAGCTGAATAGACACATATTCAAGCAATTGGTTATCCGGGCAGCCGGTTATTTTTGGGGATTTCCGGGCAGTTGGGCAGCACGGCAGCAGGATAGCCAGTCATGTAACCATGCGGATGCTTTTGTGTGTGGGAGAGGCGTGAAAAGCACTTCCAATGTTGGACGCATTGTATCAGCATGATATTTTTGTGTGTGGACAGGGCATGAAAAGCACTCCCGCCAGTTATCCTACTAAGTTACCCTACGATCAGTGTTGAGACAAGGGCACGGTGATCCGTCCGCGGTATAACCAGCGATTTGACGGTGGCTGCCCGGACAGGGCCCGAGTAAAGCACGTGATCTATCTCAATCAGTGACGGCACCAGGGGCCAGGAGGCTGGGAAGGTGGGGTGCATCCCCTTATGGAGGTTGTAGGAAGCGTCGGTCAGCCCGCTGCTGAGGATATTGCGGAAAACAGAGTGATGGATCCCGGAGTTCATATCTCCGGCAATTACAGTGGCTTCAATATGGGTGGAAGTACCCAGGGAAGGGTTATTGACCTGCGCAAAGCTTTTCAGAGCATTTATGCTGTTCCGCCATGATTCGCCGCCGCGCTGGGGCGATTTCGGATGGGTGCTGCCGAAAAGGACGTTATGCCCGTTAACGGATACTACGGATGTCGGTATTTGGGAAGATTCGGACTGGACCGATTTATCATGCTGCTCGGCAGGCTGCTTACGTGTCCAGACAGCATTGAAGCCGCCGTTGTCCCGGCCGGTTTTTGCACCGGACTGCCGGAAGGGGAGCTCATCTGAGATTCCGGCGGCTCCCATACGGTCAATGAAAGAATCGGTTGCCTCCTGAACGCACAGTACATCAACATGGTTCGTTTTAACGGCCTGTACGATACTTCCGGTGTCCGCCTGCCCATAGCGCGCATTTATAGTCATCACGGTTACGGCTGAAGGGTTGCTCAGCGAGCTTGCTTCCGAATTGGGAGTCCCGTCAGATACTGCGTTTGATGCTGTCTGCCGGGGCAGCGCCAGGATCTGGTTCAGGGGCTGGGGGATCTCAGTAAAATAACCGATCGACCATACGGTTTCAATAGCGATCAGGAGGAAAGAGACCAGGGACTGCCCCCACGAACGCCGTGCGAGTGCAATAGCAAGGATGACCAGCAGCGGTACGATCAGTAGGGGGATAAGGGCAGTTGCTTCAGGCACTGGCCTAAGGTAGCTGAAACGTTCAGGCAAAAAGTGCAGGCACATCCATAAAACAATAATGATAAGAAGTATCCACAGAATCATAGAGCTCTTTTTCCTTTTTCTTGATTTCTTCCCGAATGGACGTTTGGAAGCCCCGGATGGATTGTAGCTGTTATAGTATTGCGCTGTGCTTGATGCGGAAGAGTTTCCCTGTTGAGCAGCCATTATCCTCCTTAATTTGTGGACAGTATGGTGGCTTGCGGTAACTGCCTTGGATGCCGTGGATGTTTTTGGATAACACGGGCATCTCAGGCGCCTCCGAGGCCCCTGAGTATTCAGGAATCCTGTATCCCTCCATGATTCCCCGCAGATATGCAGAAGGGTAAGAACATGGAGGCCTCTTTTCCATGAGGCTCAGGTGAGCCCGGGGATATTGAGGTTACCAAGATTGCCCAGATCAACGTTATCAAGATCCTGACCAAGCCCTGTGCCCAATCCGCCTGGGAGCTGGCCGGGCTGCGGTTTCTTCATGAAAGAAGACCCGCTGCCGCCTTTATGCCCGCCGAGTTTTTCCCTCAGGGCTTTTTCCTCAGCTTCACGTTTCATGGGGTTCCCTGAACGCCCTGACTTGTTCCGGTTCTTTTTCTTATTCTTTTTGTTCTTACGCGGGGAATTGCTATTGCCTATACCCGGCATACTGCTGCCTGACATCCGCTTCATCATTTTTGCGGCCTGGCTGAACCGGTCAAGAAGCCCGTTTACTGCTGATACTGTGACGCCAGAACCGTAAGCAATCCGTGCCCTGCGGCTTCCGTCCAGTATCTGCGGGTTGCGGCGTTCCTCGGGCGTCATGGAATGGATAATAGCCTCAGTGCGGTCGACCTCCTTTTCATCAAACTGGTCGATCGCCTGCCGGTACTGCGACATACCCGGTATCATACCCAGGAGTTTCTTCATTGAACCAAGCTGCCGCACCTGCTGAAGCTGGCTTAGGAAATCATCCAGGCCGAAAGTGCCCTCGGCCATTTTTTCTGCAGCTTCGCGGGCTTCCTGCTCATCAAACTGTTTCTGCGCCTGTTCAATAAGGGTAAGGACATCACCCATGTCGAGGATGCGGGAAGCCATGCGGTCGGGGTGGAAGACCTCAAAATCTTTCAGTCCTTCGCCTGTTGAGGAGAAAAGGATAGGCTTGCCGGTAACTGACGCCACCGACAAAGCGGCACCGCCTCGGGCATCGCCATCGATCTTTGACAGGACGACGCCTGTAAAATCAACACCTTCATTGAAGGCTTCCGCTGTAGCGACAGCATCCTGGCCTATCATGGCATCAATAACGAAAAGGATCTCATTAGGATCAACAGCATCGCGTATATTGCGGGCCTGGCGCATAAGCTCTTCGTCAACGCCAAGGCGGCCTGCAGTATCAATGATCACTGTGTCATAAAGCTTCTGGCGGGCAACGTCAATAGAATCCCTGGCTACTTTGACAGGATCCCCGGCCGCAAGCCCGGCAGGGACGACATCCGAGCTTCCTGACTGTACCCCGGGCTCAGGCGCATAAACCGGCACCCCGGCGCGCTCGCCGACAACCTGGAGCTGGGTCACGGCGTTAGGCCGCTGAAGATCGGCAGCTACAAGCATAGGCGTATGCCCAAGGTCTTTCAGCCAATACCCGAGTTTCCCTGCAAGCGTTGTCTTGCCGGCACCTTGGAGGCCTGCCAGCATGATGATTGTAGGAGGGTTTTTGGCGAAATTAAGGGGGCGGTCTACATTGGCCCCCAGTATTTCGGTCAGCTCATCATTAACGATCGATACTACCTGCTGCGCAGGGTTTAGGGCCTGCGAGACTTCTTCTGCGAGAGCCCTCTCGCGCACCCGCGCAGTAAAGCTTTTGACGACGTCCAGCGAAACATCAGCGTCAAGAAGCGCACGGCGGATTTCGCGGACCGTACCGTCAATATCTGATTCTGAGAGTTTCCCTTTGGACCGAAGATGCTTGAACGCCCCGGTCAGACGGTCTGTAAGTGAACTAAATGCTGCCATAATCCTTTATTTTAAGATAGAGAGGGGAATTTCTAAAGTTTCCATGCAGGGCCGTGCGGGGTATCTTCAATAATGATACCTGCTTCTGCGAGCATATCGCGAATAGCATCCGCGCGGGTAAAATCCTTGGATTTCCGGGCTTCTTCGCGTTCCCTGAGCTGCGCGGAAACAAGGGCATCCAAAGCCTGTGCAGCCTGTGACGGGGAAGATGGAGAGGAAGGGTAAGCTGCCTGCGAAGGAACAGGGGAAGGTTCCTGCATGGACGGCAGCCGGCCGCCGGTGAAGGAAGCAGCGGCAGCAAAACTATTCCCGCCGGGGAGCCACTGGGGATCCAGAGGGTCTAATCCGAGAACATCAAGCATAGCCCGCACAGACAGTACCGTATTTTCCAGATCGCTGTTCAGGCTGCCCGGTGTTCCGCTCTCTGACTCCTTCCGGCTGCCGGTGCCGGCGGCTGACGCCATGCTGGCCATTAGCGTATTCCCTCTGCGGATCTCGCTGAATATTACTGCGATTGCGCCCGAAACGCTGAAATCGTCATTCATGGCGCGTGTGAAGCTTTCAGGCAAGTCGTCAGCGCCTACGGCAAGCACCTCTTCGCGGGTAGGCCGGACTGCTGCCGCAGCAGCGTGTTCAAGGAAATTCATGATCCGGCTGTATGCGCTTTCGGCTTCCTGTAGTGTTTGAGCGCTCCACTCCAGCATGGATCGGTATTGGACGGTTGCCAGGGCGTACCGGGCGACCCACGGGGTATGGCTGGACAGTATGGATCCGACGGATAAGCCGTTCCCCAGCGATTTGCTCATCTTTTCGCCTTTTTGTGTCACCCATGCGGAATGCATCCAGTGGTGGGCAAATCCCCAGCCGGCAGCACGGGACTGTGCCATTTCATTCTCATGATGGGGGAAACGCAGGTCAAGCCCGCCGCCGTGGATATCGAAATCATCGCCCAGATACCGCCTGCTCATAGCGGAGCATTCCAGATGCCATCCCGGGCGCCCTGTGCCGAAAGGGGTTTCCCATCGTGCAGTACTGGGGTCTGTATCTTTGGAAGCTTTCCATAAAGCGAAATCACGCGGGTCATGCTTAGCTTCCGACTGATCAGCAGCATCAGCGGGGTTGTATTTATCTTCACCCGAGGCATCTACTGAAGGGCCGAGGGCGTCAGCAACGCGGGCTGCCTCATCAGCTTCCCCTGTCTGCACGCCGCCTTCCTGGTGTGTCAGTGCGCCGTATTCTTTCCACGAGGGTACGTCAAAATATACATTCCCGGAAGGGGTACCGTCAGCGTTAGCGGTTATGTAAGCGTGCCCGCGGTCTATGAGCCGTTCAACAAGGCTGACCATATCAGTGATGTGGCCGGTTGCGCGCGGCTCATAAGTGGGCGCAAGGACCCCCAGGGCATTGTAGGCATCTGTGAACTCATCCTCGTAGTAGTGCGCGCGCGCCCACCAGTTCTGGCCTTCTGCGGCCGATCTGTTCAGGATCTTGTCGTCAATATCGGTAACATTGCGTACGAATACGACTTCGTATCCAAGCTTCATCAGCCAGCGGCGGATAACGTCAAAAGCCACACCGGCCCTGAGATGCCCGATATGCGGGGAGCTCTGCACTGTTGCCCCGCACACGTACATAGTGACCTTCCCGGGGACGATAGGTGTAAAATCAACGGTCCCGTGGCGGGCAGTGTCATAGATGCGGATATGCTCCGCTGCCTTCGCGAGTACGGTGTCAGGGTGGATAGTCAAACCATTGGTTGTACTGGCCATAAGCTCAGGGATCCTCTGCTGTTCGTATGTGTGCCGTGCCTCCATCTTTTCCGGGTGCCGGCATCGTGCTGCAGCCGTTGCGGCTGTATACCTGTCTGCTCATACTCTACCTCATGGAGGCAACCTGGCTGATGCCATCCTGTATCCTTAATATTTTCCCTTGTATCCTTTTATTTTTCTGTTACCTTCTCTGCGTATTTCCGAAGATTTTCATCGCAGTGGTGTAATATGTCCTGTGCACAATAGAATTATGGGTGAAAGATTATGGGTCGATCTGAAATTATTATTTTTCAGCATGTAGAGTGGGAGAAGCCCGGCCGTATCGCATATGCTTTTGAAGACAGCGGGCTGGGTTATTCGGTCCTTAATATTTCCAAAGAAAAGAAAGCTGATCTCCCGGATATCAGCGGTATTGCAGGGATAGTAATAATGGGCGGCCCTATGGGGGCCAGGGATTTTGATGCATATCCTGGCCTCAGGGACGAAGCCAAGCTTGCAAGGGATGCTGTTTCTGCCGGGATCCCTGTGCTGGGCGTATGCCTGGGGCATCAGATCATCGCAACAGCCCTGGGCGCAAAGCTTAAACCCGCAGGGGCAGCAGAGCTCGGCTTTGCCCCAGTCGACCGTGTTTCGCGCGATGAATGGCTTCCTCTGGGAAAGAAACCGGTCTCGGTCCTGCACTGGCATTCTGATACTGTTGGCTGTCCCGATGGAGGGACTGTGATCGCCTCAACAAAGAAAACGAAAAACCAGGCGTTCCGTTGCGGTTCGGCCCTGGGACTGCAGTTCCATCTCGAAGTTGATACTATGCTTTTTGAGGAATGGCTCAATACTAAGAAAATGACAGGGGACCTTAAAAAATCGCAGATATCGCGCATGAAAGATGATTTTGAGAAAGAGTCCCCTGCACTCCAGGTACTTGCAGATGCGGTCTTCTCAGGTTTTGCGGCGCGCTGCACAAGTTTTGCCAGGGACAACGAGTGATGCCGGTTTTTGATATAGGGCTTGAACAGGTTTCCCTGTCATACGCTACAAAAAATATATGTGACAATGTGACTGTAGGCGTTAACGAGGGCGACCGTATCGGGATCGTGGGGCGCAACGGTGACGGCAAAACCACGGTTCTCCATCTGCTTTCGGGATCGCAGCAGCCGGATTCGGGACGTGTTTCTGCGCGGAACGGGCTTTCGCTGGGGATACTTGAACAGTATGACAGCCTGGATGATAACGATACTGTGCAGCAGGCTGCGCTTGGCGGGCAGGAAGAGTATGAATGGGCGTCCCGGCAGCATACCCGGGAAATAGTTGAAACGCTGCTCAGCGGTGTCGGGCTTGACAGCCGGATCGGCAGCCTGTCGGGCGGGCAGCGCAGGCGCGTGGACCTGGCCCGGCTGCTGCTCAGGGATTGGGATATCCTCCTCCTCGACGAGCCCACGAACCATCTTGATATGGCGACTATCCGCTGGCTGGCAGAGCATCTGAAGAACCGGTGGCAGCGTAATGCCGGGGCGCTTCTGGTGGTCACCCACGACCGATGGTTCCTTGATGATGTCTGTACCCATATGTGGGAGGTCCATGATGGGGGCATTGACCCCTTTGAAGGGGGATACAGCGCATATATCGAGCAGCGGGTGGAGCGGGACCGCCAGGCGGATGCAGCTGAAGCCAGACGCCGCAATCTTGCCCGCAAAGAACTGGCGTGGCTTGCCAGAGGTGCCCGGGCCCGTTCAACCAAACAGAAGTTCCATGTGAAGGCTGCCCGCGAACTGATCGCTGATGTCCCTGACGCTCGCAACACCCTGCAGCTGAAGCAGATGGCGGTCTCCCGGCTGGGCAAGACGGTTGTTGACCTTGAGGGTGTGTCAGTAGCATATCCCGGCAATAATGGCTCGGACGAAGAAACGCCCGGCGGCTTCGGGCATACAGTGCTTGATAATATTACATGGCTTATCGGCCCGGGGGACAGGTTCGGTATCGTAGGCGCCAACGGTGCCGGGAAGTCGACCCTCCTCCGTGTTATTAACGGGTCACTGGAACCTTCCTCCGGGCGTGTCAAAATAGGCAAAACTGTCAAGTTTGCCGTGCTCTCGCAGCGCCTCGATGAGCTGGAGGGGCTGGGGGAGTATACAGTCAACGAAGTGCTGGGCAGATACAGGTCGGTCTATCTGGTTGACGGCAAAGAGACGACGCCGGTGCAGCTTATGGAGAGGCTCGGGTTTGGATCTGCGCAGCTTATGACTCCGGTCAGGGATCTGTCGGGCGGCCAGAAAAGGCGGATGCAGCTTCTGCTGATCCTTCTTGACGAACCGAATGTCCTGATCATGGATGAACCGGGCAATGACCTTGACACGGATATGCTTGCCGTTATGGAGGACCTGCTGGATACCTGGCCCGGCACCCTTATTGTCGTATCCCACGACAGCTATCTGCTGGAGCGGGTCACTGACCAGCAGTTTGCTCTGGATAACGGGAAGATCGTCCATCTTCCGGGCGGCATCAATGATTATTTCGATATGCTTGACCGCTCTGCGGATAATGGCCGCCATCTTCCGGGTGTCTCGGTAGCGGCATCCCAGCCTGCGTCAGGGCAGGATGGGGACCGGGGGAAAGCGTTACGGGCGGCTAAGCGCGAAGCTTACCGGCATGCAGGTGCAATTGAGCGGAAAATCAATAAGCTTAATGCTTCCAGAACTGGTATCGAAAGCCAGATGGCAGCTTGGGATCCCGGTGACTATGAAAGCCTCAGCAGGCTTAACGCCCAGCTGCGCGGGATCGAAGCAGAGATTGCCGGACTGGAGGAAGAGTGGCTTGAGCTTCAGGAATTTATGGAAAATGTGGGTCCGAATTTTAATACGGAGAAATACGGAAATTGAATAAATATACTAAAATAAAGTTCCGGCGCACGACTACTGTAAGAAAGTAATATAGTAAGGCAGAAACACGGTTTCAGAAAGCAGGAAGCAGGTACTTATGGCTGATATAAATAGATCTGATACGGCCCAATACGGTCATTCCGGCAGCCCGTATCAGGATGCCGTCCATATCACTTCTGAGATTGGCCCGCTTCGCAGCGTGATCCTGCGCAGGCCGGGGGCAGAAGTGGAAAATATCACCCCTGACCTGATGGACCGCCTCCTTTTTGATGATATCCCTTACCTTCCCGAGGCGCAGAAAGAACACGACGCTTTCGCACAGACCCTGCGTGATGCCGGTGCGGAAGTCCTCTACCTTGAAGACCTTACGGCACAGGCGCTTGCCGATGATACAGCGCGCGGGAAGTTTATTGACCAGATACTGGCTGAATCGCATTATCGGGTAGGGTATGTGCACGACGGGCTGAAACGTTATCTTTTAAGCCTGGAGCCAAGGAAAATGGTACAGAATATTATGGCGGGTGTGCGCAAAGATGAGATCGACATCAGCATCGCCAGCCTCGAAGAGCTTGCTGAAAATGCGAATTATCCTTTCCTGCTCGAGCCTATGCCTAATCTTTACTTCACCAGAGACCCTGCGGCAGTGATCGGCAACGGTGTGCTTATCAACCATATGGCTTTCCACGCACGGAAGCGCGAATCCCTTTTTATGGAATATGTGCTTAAATACAATCCGCGTTTTGCCGGGCAGGATATCCCCGTGTGGAGGGGGCGGAAGGTCCACTCCCGTATTGAGGGCGGGGATGTCCTGGTACTGAACGGGCATGTGGTTGCAATCGGCATTTCAGAGCGTACCTCTGCCAATGCAATAGAAGATGTTGCGCGCTCCCTGTTCGGGCGTTCCGCGTATGACACGGTGATCGGCATCAATATCCCGCACGGCCATGCCACTATGCATCTGGACACTGTTTTTACAATGATCAACACTGACCAGTTCACTGTCCATCCGTCGATCATGGATTCGGGCGGGCGGATAGATACGTATATTATCCGGCCTTCTGCACAGGCCGTGCGTGAAGGCAATATCAGCAGCGGCCAGGGCAGCTACGGGGATGGGAGCATCCGGATCACCCATTGCACAGACCTTACCGACGTCCTTAAAACTGTTCTGGGCAAAACTGAAGTAGACCTTATCCCTACAGGCAACGCGGATCCGGTGGTCGCCCCGCGCGAACAGTGGAACGATGCTTCTAACACTTTTGCGGTGGCGCCGGGTGAAGTCGTCACCTATAACCGTAATTATGTATCGAATGACCTGCTGCGCCGGCACGGGATAACTGTGCATGAAATCGATTCCAGCGAGCTTTCCCGCGGGCGCGGGGGTCCCAGATGCATGACCATGCCTGTTGTCCGGGATGATGTGGCTCAGTAGTGTAATGTGTATGGGGCTCAGCAGTGTACCTCGAATGCGTTACAAGCATGTTTAGAGCTGTTTAGAGCGCGTTTCGTAAGGTTGCGTTTCGTAAGGGTTGTCTATTTGTCCATCATGTAGCGATATCCCTGTCCTGAAGCCTGAAATAAGTAAGCCCTGCTAATCTTGGAGCGGTATAAAACAATAAACAGCAGCGGGCACAGGAGGCCCGGCATAAAAAGCGTGCCGGGTGCCCGGTACGCAGCTGCACTGCAAGGAGATCGGAAATATGGAAACTGCTACAGCATCAGAAAATGTGTTCCAGGGACGGAGCTTTTTGGCATGCAAAGATTTCACCCCTGCGGAGATCATGTATCTCGTAGATTTTGCCCTGCATCTGAAAAGGCTGAAAAAAGACCATATCCCGCACCGATACCTGGAAGGGAAAAATATTGTGCTGCTGTTTGAAAAAACTTCGACACGTACCCGCTCAGCTTTTGTTACTGCCGCCAATGATCTGGGAGCTTTCCCCGAATTTATGGGGGCCGACAGTACCCAGCTGGGGAAAAAGGAGTCTGTAGAAGACACCGCGCGTGTGCTGGGGAGTATGTTTGACGGGATAGAATACCGCGGTTTCGCCCATTCCGACGTGGAGGCGCTGGCGCGGAACGCCGGTGTCCCCGTGTGGAATGGGCTGACGGATGAATGGCATCCTACGCAGATGATTGCCGATCTGATGACGGTCAAAGAGAAATTTGGGCGGCTGAAGGGGCTGACGCTCACTTTTGTGGGCGACGGGCGCAACAATATGGCTAACAGCCTTCTTGTCGCCGGTACTATGGCCGGGATAAATGTGAGGATCCTTGCGCCGAAGGAATTGCAGCCTTCCGGGGAAGTTGTCAGCATTGCTGGGCAATTTGCCCGCCAGACGGGAGCCCGGTACCTGGTGACTGATGACATAGATGAAGGGGTACGCGGTGCGAATATTATTTATACAGATGTGTGGGTTTCCATGGGAGAGGACAACTGGGAAGAAAGGATCGGGCTGCTTGCTCCGTATACGGTTACGCTTGATATGATGCGCCGTACAGGGACGCCTGACGGCGAGCTGATCTTTTTGCATTGTCTTCCGGCCTTCCACGATGTCAAAACAGCGTATGGCAAGGAGATTTTTGAGAAATTCGGTATGGCGGAGATGGAAGTTACCGATGAGGTGTTCCGTTCTGATCTCTCGTGGCAGTTTGTGCAGGCTGAGAACCGCATGCATTCTATAAAGGCAATCATGGCAGCAACTTTGGGGAATCTCTTTATTCCCAGTGTTTAAGAAGGTTAACAGGCAGCAACCTGAGGGCCTGCTGTCCGGCAGGCCTGTTCCCTTATTTTTAAAGCTCAGGGGGCCAAAGGTTTCTGGGGCTTTTTTTTTGGGGGGGAGCTTAAAGCATGGAGCTTTGGCAGGTGTTACCTTTTCGCTCATCCGCGACCTGTTATCTCTTCGATTATCCTTTAAATTCATCTATTCTTCACCTATTCGTTGGCTCCCTTACCCCTTGAATGCCTATTGTCCTGCTCGTGCTTCATTAGTGATGCAATTCTATCGCTGATTAACATTAGCCTGTCTCCACTTGTCACCGTGGTGCTTCCTCGTATCATTATCCCTACATTAATTTACGGTTCCCTACCTGTCCACTCCTCTCATCTATCCGTTACCCTCCTTCCCTCAACCTCGTCTGTTTGTTGTCCCCTGCCTGCTTATTCCCCATCTGCCCGTTATCCCTCACCCAACACGACAATACATAACGATAAATGGCCTGAACACTCACAGCCATAAACGCATCGTCGAGTTGGGTGAGCACGCACATAGAATAGGTGGTATGACAAGCAACCAGAGTACAGACACCCAGGCGCCATCGCCCGAGGCAGAGGAACTGTTCAATGCCCTTGGGGCAGCGATAACCCCGGATCTTTTCATTGAGGCGCTTACCCACCGGTCTTTCACGAATGAACACCCGGGCGCGCGTAACTATGAACGTCTTGAGTTTCTTGGAGATGCGGTCCTGGAGCTGGTAGCTACGGAAACCTTGTATAAGATGCATCCAGACTATTCAGAAGGGCAAATGTCGCGCATCCGGTCAAAGGCGGTTTCCGAAGAATCTTTATCAGAAATCGCGCGCGATAAACTGCATGCGAGCCAGTTCATCCTTCTGGGCATTGGGGAGCAGCGCGATAATGGGGCGGATAAAGACTCGATCCTCTGCGATATCGTGGAAGCGCTCATTGGCGCAGTTTTCGTTGAATACGGCATTGAGAAAGCGCGGGAGGTCGTCCATAACCTCATTGATGACAATCTCTCGTATTATTCGCACAGAGGCCCTGCACTGGACTGGAAGACAGCGATTGTTGTCAAGGCGCATGAGATGGATCTTGGTGAAGTGTCATACCAGATGGAAATGCGGGGGCCCGAGAATAAACTTGAGTTTACAGCCCATCTGTTTATAGAAAACCCGGCAGGGATCGCGAAGGATACCGGTGAAAAGGATGAAAGCCCAGCTGCCGGAGCCAGCGGATCATCGGAAAATACCGGTCTCAGCCAGCGCCGCGAGCTTGCTGTGGGCCATGGAAGCAGCAAAAGGAAGGCACAGCTTGATGCGGCCGAAAAGGCCTGGCGCATTCTTGATACGCGCTGATATATCACCGATAACAGTACAAGTATTCATAAACTCCCGTAAGCCGTGCTGCACAACGACGTGACACGCTAATGCCCATTGCAATTATTTTAGCTGGCTCACCCCTTAGCCGGCTCACCCAACTCGACGATGCGTTTGTGGATGCGGGCGTTCAGGCCACCCGTTGGTGCGTATCGCCGTGTTGGGTGAGGAAGTAATGGGTACGGGGAGGGGTGAGGAGGGGGAGGGGGTAACGAACAGGAGAGGAGGATGGGAGGAGGGTCACGGATAAGTGTTGGGTAAGTTGGGTAAGGCAGGAGTGGATACAGGGTAAGACAGGGATGGGTACGGAGTGAAGTGGTGAGAAGCAGTAACAGGCAGGTACGGGGGAGTGAGGAAGGGTATCGAACAGATGAGGCGGAGGTGGTAACGGGGCAGGCGTGCGGCAAACAGGCAAACGGCAGCACACGGGAACAGGAAGGCAACAGGGAGAAACACTGGACAAGGACTTTATGTGATGTAGTAATGCGGATAAATGCGTGAGGCGATGTAGAATCAAGAATACAAACAGGATATTAAGGAGTTGAGCCATGACTTATGTTTCACAGTCGGCTGTGCGTAATGCGTTTAATAAGGCCAGTACGGGGATGTTCCAGTTCGCTTATAGGAATGCAGTCAAAAAGTATGTGTTCAATCAGTCGCCTGATGATGCGCACGACCAGATGATCCGTTTTTGCCAGGTGAGCCAGAAAATCCCTCCGCTTATGTGGCTCCTTCAGCAAATGATTGATTATACGGATCCGGTATTAGAAACACGTGTTATGGATATCGATTTCCGTAACCCGTTCGGATTGTCTGCAGGCCTGGATAAAAATGCTGATCTGCCTCTCGTGCTGGAAAAAGCTGGCTTCGGCTTTGAAACGGTCGGATCGACGACTTCCCGCCCGTGCGCAGGGAATCCGCGTCCATGGTTCCACCGTCTGCCTGAGTATGCGTCAATGATGGTCCACGTCGGGCTGGCGAACAGCGGATCGGAAGAGGTCATACACCGTGTTGAGGATGCTTACAGAAAATCTCGGACTATGCGTTTGTCGGTATCAATCGCCCGTACTAATGATGATTCATGTGCGGGTATTGATGAGGGGATTGAGGATTACCGCATTTCGCTTGAGCGTGCAGTGAACCGCACGCATATGGTTGAGGTCAATATTTCATGTCCGAACACCCGGGTGGGCGAACCTTTTACGGAGCCTGAGAACCTCAACAGGCTTTTTGATGAGCTCGATAAGGTGCAGCATGATCAGCCGATCCTTGTAAAGATGCCGCAGGATAAGCCGTGGCCGGAGTTCAGGGATCTTCTTGAGGTGCTTGCTGAACATAATGTGCAGGGCGTGACGATTGCTAATCTGCGTAAGGACCGCAACGGCCTTGAAGTCCCCCCTGAATGGCCCGGCGGATTATCAGGCATGCCGTGCGTCGCCCCGAGCAATGGACTGATTGCCCGCACGTATCGTGATTTTGGCGGTAGGCTTGAGATTGCCGGTGTAGGGGGCGTTTTTACGCCTCAGCAGGCATATGATAAGATCCGCGCGGGCGCAAGCCTCGTGATGTTCATATCTTCGCTTATGTATCGCGGGCCGCAGAATATTACTGTTTTGAAGCGCGGCCTGGCAGACCTGCTTCGTGCAGACGGATATAATTCGGTTTCTGAAGCGGTTGGCGCAGCCGTCCGCTAGCAGGGCTACCGCGTTATCCCATATGCACCGCGGGCATACTGCACCGGATAAGGCGCGTCGTGCCTGTCGAGGCCCAATTTTGCTGCTGCCCTCAGCGGCCAGTAGGGATCACGCAGTGCGGCACGTCCAATCTCGACTGCATCTGCCCGCCCCTGTTCAAGGATCTTTTCTGCCTGCTTCGGCTTGGTGATCAGCCCGACAGCTGTTACGGGAATATCAGCTTTCGCCCGTATCTCCTGGGCAAAAGGCACCTGATAGTTCGGCTTTGCGGGGATTTTTGCCCCTGATATTATGGCGCCTGTAGACACGTCGATCATATCTATGCCATGGTTTTTGAGCACTTTCGCGAGTTCAACGCTTTGGTAGAGGTCCCATCCGCCTTCGACCCAGTCGGTAGCGGACAGGCGCATTACTACAGGAAGGCTGTCTGGCCACACCTCGCGCACTGCATCGGCTACTTCCACGGCGAAGCGGATCCGGTTTGCGAAACTGCCGCCGTATTCGTCTGTGCGGTTGTTGATAAGCGGATCCATGAACTGTGATATGAGGTATCCGTGTGCGCCGTGTATCTCGACCATGTCGAATCCGGCGGCGCGGGCGCGTTCTGCAGCGCTGCGGAACTGTCCGACGACCTGATGTATCTCATCGCTGCTGAGCCCCCGCGATGGTGCAAAGTTCTCGTTGAACGGGGTATCTGTCGCCCCAACGGTTTCCCAGCCGCCGGCCTCAGCGGGTACGCTGGCATTGATGTATCCCAATCCTGAGCAGCCGGATGACCCTTTCCTGCCGGCATGGTTGATCTGTATCGCGGGCACAGCCCCGGCCTGCCGGATCCCGTCAGCGATCCATGACCATGCGCCGATCTGTTCGTCATCCCATAGCCCTGTGTCATACGGGGAAATACGCCCCTCAGGGCTGACGGCAGTAGATTCCGCAATGACCGTTCCGAAGCCGCCCAGCGCCCGCGAAACATAGTGCTGGTAGTGGAATGATGTCGGTTTACCGTCCCGGGCGAATACGGAATACATATCCATTGGCGGGAGCCATATCCGGTTGCGGGATGTTACAGAGCGGATAGAAATTGGCTCGAACAAGTGCGGGCGGGGCTGTTTCCCATCCGGTGCCTTGCCTGCCGGATGCTGCAGCCCCCTGAAGTGTTTGGCTGCGGTTTTAATCCGTTTCGCTTCTTTCAGGGCTTTCCTGTCGATAACTTCGTATGCGTCCTTTGCTGCGCTTTCCGCCAGCCTGAGTTCGCGGTCTATCTTGTTTTTCTTCTTATCCTTTGACATAGCAGAGCCTCTTATTCCATTGGATTTCGCCGTTAACACTGCGGTATCGTATATGCTGTATATGCGTATATACGGACCGCCTGCTATTAATGTACACCAAAATGCCCTGCATTTTCAACGGCGTAGGATTTTCAACGGGGGCAGGTCTGGGACAGAAGATTTCCCGCGCTGTACCCTGTATTGCTTCGGCTATCCCCGTCATTCCAGCTGTTCGGCCGGCTTGGCTGTCCGGTTCCTGCCGTTTTGATTATTCCGGCCCGGCTGTTTCGGTTCTTTAGTTCTGCTTCTCTGGCTGCCCGATCCGGATGTGCCGGCTGCTCCAGGCCTTATCTCAACAGTACAGATCCGTGTTTGGCAAGGATAAGGGTAATAAGGATGATGATCCAGACAGCGTCGGCAAGCAGGTCAATATTCAGCCGGTAATATGTGCGCAGTACCCGGCCGGCAGATGATGAAGGGCTGGGGATGCGCTGGATACAGACCGTGGCATGGGTAAGCGACATGAACTGGACTGTTGTTGCGAACATAAGGCCCAGGCACCATGGGCATAAAGCATTGATAACGTACATTGACTGTGTGAAAAGCCAGTAGGCATACAGCAGTGCTGCGAGCCCGCCAAGCCATGTGCACAGGGCAAACCATCGCGGTACTGCTATGCGCGAAATCCCAAGGACGGCAACCGTTACAAAAACCGATTCGGCTGCTATGCCGAAGAAGGCATTGGGGAAACTCATCCCGGCGAAATGGATGAATTCTGCCTGCCAGCTTTGCGCTACTGTTGAACAGGAGACCGCCGAGCTGATATCGCAGGAAAGCTGCTGATGGGGATGCCGTGCAAGCTGGAGGGTTTCTGCGCTTAAAGCGAAAGAGACAATAAGGGCAGCCAGTGACGACAGCAGCATGATCAGATATGTCCACGCTGCGGTATGCCTCCAGCCCCTGACAGGAGCTGTGCCGGGAGTTGCGGATATCCCGGCGGGCGCCTCTGCGGGTACCCTGGAATTCTCTGATGCATTGGGAGTCCTGGGCTTACCGGATGCACCGGGTGTTCCGGAAGTTCCAAGTATTCCGGGTTTCCCAGGTGCTTTGGGGGATCCCGGCACAGTGTGCCGGCTTCCCGTTGTGGCGTCAGGCGTTGACGCAGCCTTATTATGTGTCGTGCTCATAGCTGTCTCCGTTTTATGGCGGCCGGGTGATATGCCGGACAAAGCCATATCAACTATAGCAGGAGACCGCAGCAGGGATGGCCAGGACAGGAGTTCTCTGCTGCTAGTGCCGGTGGCAGTAATGAGGCAGCTGTTATATGCCCATCATAAGTCTGCTATATGCCTGCGCTGATACATACCTGCAAATTCCCAGTAGCGGCTTAGAATAAGTGTATGACGCGCAATGAATGGGATATGCATTGCCATACTGTGTATTCTGACGGGACTTATTCACCCGAAGAGCTGATTATCCAAGCGAAGGAAAAAGGCCTTGCAGGGGTTGCAATCACAGACCACGACACCACAGCAAGCTGGCAGGATGCTAAAGCTGCGTCGCTCGCATTCGGTTATCCCCTTATCCGGGGGACAGAGATTACCGCAGAATCAGGAAAAACAAGTGTCCACGTACTGGCATACCTGTTCGACTGCGAAGATGAAGCTGCCCTGGGCCTTTTTGCGCAGACGCGCCGGGCACGACAGGAGCGCATCAGGACGATGGTTGACAGGATTGCGCGCGATTATCCGATAACGTGGGAGAGTGTCAGGGCGCAGATCAGGAACGGTGAGGATACTACCGTCGGGCGTCCCCATATTGCGGATGCCCTTGTTGAGGCAGGAGTCTATCCGGACCGTTCTGCGGCGTTTGCAGGGATCATCAATACGCACAGTCCATATTATGTTCCTGTGTTCTCGCCTGATGTAGAGACAGTGGTGTCCACTATGAAACAGGCGGGCGGCGTTGTCGTTATTGCGCATCCCGGGGCTGTTTCGCGCAACCGTTTCCTGCTTTCGGACGGGGAGATCGGGCGCCTCGCGCGCCTTGGGCTTGACGGGCTTGAGGTATACCACCGCGATAATCCCCCTGAGCAGCGCCGCCGCCTCAGTGCCCTCGCAGAGCGTTTCGGCCTTCTTGCGACCGGCGGGTCGGACTGGCATGGCAAAGGCAAGCCTAATGAGTTGGGCGAGAACACTACCGGCATTGAAACTGTCGATGAGATCATTTCCCGCAGCGCAATCCGTGTTTTACCCTGAGCCCCTGCAGGGCACTCCGGCTATTGCGGCCTATATCCATCTGATTTGACATCAATACTTCCCTTGTTATACTATTGCGGTAACGTTTTCGCATTGATATTACGAAAAAAATAATAAAAATGCGGGTACGTTTGCATAAAGCGGATGCATATACAGGCAGGATCAGGGATGATCATGGAAAGCATATGCAGCCCGGCACGGCGGCAATTTCCAATACGGTTATTGTTTCGGTGTAATGCACTACAGCATGGCTGCTGAGGGTGTGCTTGGCAGTCAGGATAGCGGATAAAAGGACAGCATAAAAGGGCAGCACAGCAGCAGGATCCGGCAGCGCGTAAAGCACAGGTTTGGATCGGATAAAGCCTCAAAGCTGTAGACCCCCTGTTATGCTACTTTAGTTCGAAGGGAGGTGCGATGGCATACGTTACTATCCGTGATGTTGCTCAGCGCTCCGGGACCTCTGTTTCCACAGTGTCCCGCGCATTGAACAACAGAGGTAGGATTTCCCGGGAGACAAAAGCCCTTGTTGAAAAAACTGCCCATGAACTTGGGTATATACCGGATTCCAGGGCTCAGGCAATGCGGTCAACCAGGACCCGGCTTGTCGGGCTGCTTGTCCCCGATATCCGCAACCCATATTTTGCGGATCTGGCGTATGCGATTCAGGATACTTTATTTGATGCGGGCTATTGCACATCAATTGGAACGTCTTCAGAAGACAGCGTAAAGCAGGATGCCTATATCATGAATATGCTTTCACAGCATATCGATGGGGCAATAATCGTCCCCCGCGGCGGCAAAAGCAAGGCGCTCAAGGCCCTTGTCGATATCAGCGTACCAATGGTTTTCGTTGACCGCCATGTGAATGATATGCCCGAGGTCCCTGTTGTAGATTCTGACCCGTCCGAAGGGCTGCTTAAGGCGCTTACAGACCTGCATTCACGGGGTTTCAGGAAGGTTGGATATATTTCAGGCCCTATTGTAGATTCCCCGACTTTGCAGGAAAGGGAATATGCCTTCCGTTCGGCAGGCCGCGCCCTGTTCGGCGAAGACAACCTTTTTGTGGAATCAACGAGCTTCGGCCATGTTTCATGCCTTTCGGTGATCAGGAAAATGCGCGGTTCCGGTGTCAATGCTTTTATCTTCGGATATTCGCAGGATGCGGTACAGGCAATTTCTGCGCTGGGATATCAGGGGCTGGCAATAGGCAAAGATATTTCTTTGATCTCTTTCGACGATCTGGAAATGTTCCGTCTTATGACGCCGAATATTTCAGTCATATCCCAGCAGGTGCATGTTATCGGTTCCCTTGGGGCACAGCTGTTCCTGGACATTGTTGAACGCGGCAGGAAGGCCGGTTCCCAAAGGGTGGAAACAGTTTATATCCCCCGGGGTTCCGTTGGGGAAGCACGCTGACCGGTATTAACCGGTATCGAACTGTACCGGCGTACAGGCTGGCTATTGCTGCCGGCTGCCGGCAGGCCTCTTGGAGGAGCCGGTAATGCAGCGCTGCACAGCTGGAAGCCACGGCTGACGGAAATACAGCCTTGATGTGATACAGATACCATCTTTCAAAACAATAGCCCTGCCATTATGAGGATCAGCGTATCGAAGTACTTTAGCGGGGTAATACCGGGGTACCGGCATACGCAAGGCGTGAAAGTGGGTAAGACAATGACTGTCTTCCAAGAAAGTAGCAAAAATGACTCAAATATCCCTTAAAGGGGTTTCCAAAATATTCGGGAACACCACAGTGGTAGATGATGTCTCCCTCACCGTTGAACCGGGTAAAGTACATGTCCTCCTTGGTGAAAATGGTGCTGGAAAATCAACGCTTATCAAAATGATGAGCGGTATTTACCAGCCCGATAAAGGCCATATCGAGGTAGACGGCAAAACTGTCAGGATCCCGGATGTGAACGCGGCCCGTAACCTTGGGATTGCTGTAATCCATCAGGAGCTCAATCTTGTCCCTGAGCTGTCGATCATGGAAAACCTGTTCCTGGGGCATATCCCGGCGACTGCGGGCTTTGTCAGCATGGCTCAGATGCGCAGAAGAGCGCGCGCAGCAGTAGAACGTATAGGGCTGAGTGAGGATATCTCTACCCCGATGGGCGAACTCGGCGTTGCCCGGCAGCAAATGGTCGAAATTGCCAAGGCGCTTATGCAGAATGCCTCCGTACTTATTCTGGATGAGCCTACCGCTGCCTTGACACGCAGGGAATGCGAACAGCTTTTTACCATCATGGAAGAGCTGAAAAAGCAGGATGTGGCTATGGTCTTTATCTCGCACCATCTGGATGAGATCAAACGTATCGGCGATGTTGTTACTGTCCTTCGTGACGGCAAATATATTGATACCGTAAAAGCCGATACCCCCGAAAAAGAGCTTGTCCGCCTTATGGTTGGCAGGAATATCGATAACCAGTATCCCCATACCGGATATCCGCAGGGGGAAGTCCTGCTGAAAGTTGACGGGCTGACAAGGCAGGGGGCTATAGACGATGTTTCTTTTGAACTCCATGCAGGCGAGGTAGTAGGGCTCGCGGGCCTGGTTGGTGCGGGGAGGACGGAAGTCATCCGGGCAATTTTTGGAGCTGATCGCTACGACTCAGGCTCTGTTTATGTGGAGGGCAGGAAACTGCGTAAAGGGAATATCTCCCGGAGCATTGCCGCGCATGTAGGGCTGATCCCTGAAGACAGGAAGGTACAGGGGCTTATCCTCGAAGCATCTGTAGCGGATAATCTTGGGCTTGTCACTATGCGGCCCTCTTCCAGGCTGGGGTTTGTTGACCAGCGCGGGCAGCGCAAACGTGAGAAAGCAGTCGCCGAACAGCTGCGTATCCGCATGGCGAATATCGACCAGCCGGCGGAATCGCTGTCTGGCGGAAACCAGCAGAAAATCGTATTCGGCAAGTGGACCACCGCGCACGTGAAAATACTCCTGCTCGACGAACCGACCCGAGGGGTCGACGTGGGCGCACGGGTTGAAATATACGAGCTTATCGACGAGATCGTATCGCGCGGAGGCGCAGTGCTTATGGCATCTTCAGACCTCCCCGAGGTCCTCGGCATGTCGGACAGGATCCTTGTTATGAGCAACGGGAAACTCAGCGGGCAGCTTTCCGCCAGTGAGGCCACACAGGAGAAGATCATGGCCCTTGCAGTCTCCCATATGGATAACGGTACCGGCAATTCACATGATAATGATGACACAGAAAAGGAAAATTAAAATGTCTTCTTCCCAAACAGATACGGCACGCACAGGTGGAAGCAATGCCGTCAATGCAGTAAAGCGTTTTGTCGGACGCAACGGTGCCCTTGTCGGGCTGCTGCTTCTGGGTATTGTCCTGAGCTTTATCGCCCCTTCATTTTTAACTGCTACCAACCTGCTCAATGTAGGTATCCAGGCATCAACGATAGCGATACTGGCCTTTGGCGAGACTTTCGTTATTATTGCTGCCGGCATTGACCTGTCGGTCGGCGCTGTTGCAGCGTTCTCAAGTATGATCGCCGCCTACACCGGCGCAATGATGGGTGTGCCTGCATGGCTTACGGTTATTATAGGGATCGTAGTCGGCGGGCTGTTCGGTGCGCTCTCCGGAATTGCAAATGCTTTCCTCAGGCTTCCGTCGTTCATTGCGACCCTGGCAGCAATGTCTGTTGCTAGAGGGCTTACCCTGGTCGTTTCGGACGGGCGTCCGGTATCCACCAGCAGGAATGCCGTGATCAATTTCTTCGGCGCTACATACTGGGGGATCCCTGTGCCTATCGTCATGATGGTCATTATGGGGCTTATCGCATCAATCATCCTGAATTATATGAGTGCCGGACGCTCCGTTTACGCTGTAGGCGGCAATATGGAAGCTTCGCGGCTGTCTGGTATCAAGATCCACGGGACGCAGATCATGGTATTTGTCCTTTCAGGTGTTTTCGCTGCTGTTGCGGGCCTGGTCATTGCAGGAAGGCTCCATTCTGCACAGCCTCAGGCGGCACAGGGATATGAAATGGATGCTATTGCTGCCGTTGTGATTGGCGGCGCATCGCTTTCCGGCGGCAAAGGCAAGATATCGGGGACTTTCGTCGGTGCGATCCTTCTGGCGCTGATCCGCAACGGCCTTAATATCCTCAACGTATCGTCGTTCTGGCAGCAGGTTGTTATCGGCCTTGTCATTGCGCTTGCGGTGAGTATCGATACCTTGCGGCGCAAGCAGGATACCCACTGACAGGGTAGCCTGGAGGCGAAAAACAATCCATACTTCATACCATACGTCATTAATATGCCGTTAATCGCATATAGGAAAGGAAAAACAATGATTAACAAGCACATTAAGAAAATAGCTACTGCTGCGCTGGCAGTTGCATGCACAGCAGGCCTCATGTTCGGCCTTTCGGGGTGCTCGCAGGGGTCTTCCGGAGGGAAGGACAAAGTCACGCTTCTCGTTTCTACGCTGAACAATCCGTTCTTCGTTGATTTGAGGGACGGCGCGCAGGAAGAAGCGAAAAAGCTGGGGGTTGACCTGCAGGTCTCCGATGCGCAGAACGATTCTGCAACACAGCAGAACCAGGCGCAGAACGCCCAGTCGCAGGGTGTCAGGGCGGTGATCATCAATCCTGTTGATTCTGATGCCGCTGCCCCTGCCGTGGCTACGCTCCGCGGTTCCAGTATCCCGGTTGTCAGTGTGGACCGTTCGGTCACCGGTGAGGAAGTCAACGCCCATATCGCATCGGACAATGTTGCGGGCGGCGCACAGGCAGCACGGAAACTTGCTGAAGGTATGGGTAAGAAAGGCAAGGTCATCATCCTCCAGGGCACGCCGGGGGCAGCCTCGACCCGTGACCGCGGCAAGGGGTTCAAGGACGAGATCAGGAAGTATCCTGATATTAAAGTCGTTGCGGAGCAGACCGCAAACTTTGACCGTACAGAAGCCTTGAATGTTACTTCTAACCTCATGCAGTCAAACCCCGACGCTACAGCGGTTTACGCTGAAAATGACGAGATGGCGCTGGGCGCCATCCAGGCTCTGGGTTCCAAAGCCGGGAAGGATGTGCAGGTCTTTGGCTTCGACGGGACTGCTGACGGCCTGAAGGCTGTTGAAAGCGGTACCATGCTGGGGACTATTGCACAGCAGCCGAAAGAGCTGGGAAGGAAAGCCGTGCGTGCTGCATATGACCTTATCCGGAATAAGAAAGTTGAAAAGATACAGTCAATAGCAGTGAAAACAGTAACAAAAGAGAACGTGGCTGATTTCAAATAAAAACAGCTGCGGCCAGCGCATACTGCGCCGGCTGAAGCGGGGCGGAGGCAGCCCCCAAGGTGGTATTTCTCTCTGATACCGGTACCGGTGCGTCCTGAAAGCCGCCCGGGGCTGCCTGTGCCCTCCGTCGAAGCTGTGTAACAGCAGTAACTTAACTATTGAATAAGTATATTGGCCAGTAAGGGGGAAATATATGCTGAAAAAAGGGATTTTGAATGCCCGGCTTGCTGAGGCGCTGGCGGGGCTCCGGCACAAGGACCGTTTTGTGGTCAGCGACTGCGGCCTGCCCGTGCAGCAGGGGATAGAAGTCATTGATCTTGCGGTGGTTTTTGGTGTCCCGCGTTTTGAACAGGTCCTTGACGCGCTTAAAAGCCAGCTGGTGCTTGAAAACGCTGTTATAGCGCAGGAGGCCAGGGATGGGCTGCCTGAAAAATGGATCAGGGAGCGTTTTGACATCCCTGTATCGTATATCCCGCATAATGGGGCGGCAGGGTTCAAAGACAGCCTCAGGGATGCCAGGTTTGTTATCAGGACCGGTGAAACGACATCGTTTGCAAATGTTATATTTCAATGTGGAGTACCTTTTTAAAGATAAGGATCATCATATGGTTTCACAACAGGATGTTGACAGGCTGAAAGCTTTGTTTGCCCGCATTGAAGAGGGCAGTGCAGGCGTATGCGTTATGGGGTCTGCGAATGTGGACTATACCGTTGAGACTGAACGGCTTCCCAAACCCGGGGAAACGGTCAGCGCCGGCCCCCTGCGGATACTTCCCGGCGGCAAGTCTGCCAACCAGGCTGCCTCAGCGGGCAAGGCCGGTGCTGCAGTAACGATGCTGGGCATGGTCGGTACCGACGATAATGGCAGTTTCCTGCTGTCGCAGTTAAGCGATGCCCATGTTGATGTAAGCAAGGTGGAACGGTTCGACGGGCCGAGCGGCTCAACGGTGATTACCGTAGACGCTAAGGGCGAGAATACTATTGTGTATTCTTCAGAATCCAATGCCCACGTATCAGCGGATTATGTGGAAAAGAACCGGGACGCCCTGGATAATACCGCTGTTTTGGGCCTGTGCCTGGAAAGCCCTATAGATGCGGTGATCCGCAGCGCACAGATATGCCATGGGAACGGGGTGCCTGTCCTTCTTAACGATTCGCCTTTCGTTGCAGAGCTTCCCCAGGAACTGGTTGATAATACGGATATCCTTCTGGTTAATGAGCATGAGATGGCTCAGCTCCTCGGGCTTGACATTAACGAGGACGACCTTTCCCCGCAGAGCCCTTACTGGCGGTCTGTTGCTGCAGCCCTGGAAAAGTTCGGCTATACCAGGGCCATCGTTACGCTTGGAAGCCATGGGGCGATAGCTTTTGAGCCGGGAAAGGCAGAATATATCCCCGCTGTAAAGGTTTCTGCGGTCGATACTACCGGCTGCGGGGATTCATTTATGGGAACTATACTTGCTGGGCTGTCCGCCCGGCTCACCCTTGCCGACAGCGCGTGGCTGGCTTCCTATGTTGCGGCTTACGCGGCAACGGGGCTTGGTGCGCAGGCATCTTACGGTACAGCTGCCCAAATAACAGAATTCTTTGCAGCAATGGCCAGGCAGGGATAGGCTATACCAAAAGAAGGCCGGCAGCCTGATATGATCAGTGCATTTGCCGGCCTTCTTTATCCTCTCCTGATCTTCTTTATTCTCCCTGTCTGTGCAGTCATAAAGGGTTTTAGCTGAGTGCCCCGAACCCTACCGGATGGGTTGTTTCCGAACCGATAATAACGTAGCCGATCGAGTGGGCAGGGATGATTATTGTGCGGCCTTTTGAGTCCTCAAGCTCAACCATCCCGCCGTGGATGTTGGTTGCGGTGATTTTCTTTGATACATCCTCTGCACTTGCATCGGTATCGAAGGATACCGGACGGTCTACATTCATAATGCCGATTTCAACGTTCATGATTCTCCTTAGCTGTTTTACGGGATATACTGCACGCACAGCGGATCCCGTGTGTATACGTATTATGATGTGTTACTTTACTATATACTAGCTGCATGCAGCGAATGGGACAGCTTTCATAGGGGACTTCATCTGGAAGAAAAATCTGCGGCCCTTGCATCAGGTGTTCTTCGGGTATTCCCCTCCGCAGGATTGTTCCCCATGATAGAGTTTCCTTCGCGGGTACCCCTCCCGTTCAGCGGCTCATCCCGTCTTCAGCAGAGCGCTTCCCCTGACGGGTATCCTCACCGTCTGCCGGGCTCTCCTGCATATGCTGGGCGATAAAGGTTTCTGTGGCAATGCCGTCAGGGCTGTCATCTATCTGGAAAATGCCGCCGCTACTGTCGGCGGTATTGCTGTTACCGGTATCGTCGTTGCCGGCAACGGTACTGCTGTCGCCAGTAGCTTTGATAGCATCGTTAGCGGTATCAGGCTCTTGTACGGAAGCTTCCTGCAGAAGCCGTGCATTAAAGATCTCCTGTTCCCCGGTGTCGTCAGGGTCCCGCGGCGCACTATGATTTTCAAGGCCTTCCTGGATCTTGCCAATATGCGGTATAGCTGCTGTTTCTTCATCATCTGCTGAGGAGGAAAACAGCTGTTCCACGTGGCCATTCCCGCCGTCGGCTGCAGGCGTATCATCCGACGTGGTGAAACGGAAGCCCTGTGAATCTTCAGGTATCGAATTCCACGCAACCTGGTGGTGCTGCAGGCCTTTAGGCGCAGGAGGCTGCCCGTTTCTATTCCCATCTCTGCCCAAAGTGATTGAGCTGTGCGGAGTGCCGCGTGAAGGTGAAGCGGACAGCCCTGCTGCTGTGCTGTCGCTGCTGTCATCGGCGAGAGGGCTTTCGGAGCCCCTGCCGCCATCCCCGGGATCAAAGCTGCTGCCGGCGGGGGTGCGTATCCCTGAATCTGCAACAAAGCGGGAGTATCCGTGCCGGCTGGAAGCCTCCGGAAGAGGGCTTTCCTTGCCAAGGCGGGTATCTTCCTGCATGGGCGCACTGCCGCGGTCAGGGCTGGATCCCTTGTCTGAAGGACCGTGCGGGGCTCCTGGATTGGTACGGTGAGGCTGGCTGCGTGCCCCTGCTTTCACTCCTGACGAGCTGAGCAGGTCGCCTACGGTGAGGGTAGAAGGGTCTGCGGATGGGGAAGAACCTGAAGGGTTGAGCAGGGATATCTCAT
>ERZ773263.502-NODE-502-length-27127-cov-6.467642_pt1 | contig 27127 bp, 19 predicted proteins | sample MGYA00511076_ERZ773263 | MGnify/ENA primary metagenome ERZ773263 (study PRJEB29015, sample SAMEA2738155) | human oral metagenome | biome: human oral; feature: human-associated habitat; material: saliva | place: China | collected 2195 ... | reverse complement strand
TATATGAAATTGAAAAAAAAGTATTAAAAATTATAGGAGGAAGATAAAATGAGTAATAAAAATATAAAAGAAGAACAAAGAATGATACCAATAATGATAAACAATATAAAAGAAAAAGGTTTATTAGAAGATATACTAAATGACAGTGAATTAAAGAAAGAAGCACTTATGATGTTAGGTAGAAGTGAAAAATCAGTTGAGGAAATCTTAAAGGATGAAAGTAAAAAAAATGAGATAATCAATATATTAAAAACTGAATTAACAAATCAAATAAAGGCTACAAATCAAAAGCTTATAGAAGATAATGCTTCATTAAAAAAGAGTATTGAGGAATTAGGAAACAAAAAAAGTGATTTGGAGAAATCAGTTAAAGAGAAAGAAAATTTACAACAAAAATTTGAAAAAATAGAAACTGAAATAGAAAAATTAGAAAAAGATAAACAAGAATTGGAATTATCTACTGAAGATTTAAAAAATTTGAGAGCTAAAATAATACAAAAAAATGAAGAAAAACATCTATTGTTAGGAGAAATAAGTAATAAGGAAATTGAGAAAAATGTTTTAGAAGAAAATATTAAAAGGTTAAAAACTCAAAAGGGAGATTTAAAATTTGATATTTCAAATTTTTTAGAAACAACTAGAAGAGAACAAGAAGAATTAAAAGAAAAAATAGTATCTTCTCATAAAGAAACAACTAAACAAGAAAAAGAAAAATTAAACAAGGAAATAGAAGAATTAAAAAAAGTTAAAAGTAGTAAAGAAGAATTGATTGATAAAGAAAATGAATTAAATATAAGAGAAAAAGAATTGATTGATAAAGAAAAAGATATAAAAAGTAAAATAGAAAATTTTGAAAAATTTAAAGAAGAAATTAGAAAAGAAGAGAAAGAAAAAAGTAGCTCTGAAATCTCAAATTTAGAAAAAGAATTAAAAGAACTAAGAGATGAATATTTAGCTGCAAAGGATGAAAGTAGAAGATTGGAAAATTTAAATGCTGATAGTTTTTCTAAAGAAGAATTAAATGCTAGAATAGGAGAATTAGAAGGTACAAAAAAAGAACTAGAAGCTAAATTATTAGGAAAAGGTAATTTACAAGCAGATGAAATAAAAACTTTAAAAGGAAAAATTGAAACTTTAGAAAAAGAACATACAAAAGTTACTCAAGAAAATATAGAATTATACAATAAAAACATAGATTTTATAAAATACAAAGATAAGTTAGAAGTAGCTGAAAGAGCATTGCCAGAACTAAAAAGAAGTAAAGAAAGTCTTTTGGCATTATTAGAAAAAAGAGAAGATGAAATAAGTGAATTAAAAAGTAGACAGATGTCAGAAGAAGCTAAAAAAGAAACAATAGAACAAGCTTATTTTACAATAGAAGAAAAAGAAGACAAGGAAGCAGAAGAGATAACAGATGAAATAAAATGGCTAAATAAAATAAAAAATTCTTTTAAGGAAGTAGGTTTTAAATTCAGTGATAGATTGTTATATGCTTTTCACACTTCTTTAAAAGTTGGAGATTGGAATCCATTGACAGTCTTAGCAGGGGTTAGTGGAACTGGAAAATCTGAGCTTCCAAGACTATATTCGAGATATGGAGGTATAAATTTTTTACCTTTAGCAGTACAATCTAACTGGGATAGCCCTTATTCTTTATTTGGATACTATAATTCATTGGAAGGAAAATTTAATGCAACTAGCCTGTTAAAAGTATTGTATCAAGCACAAGAAGATGCTAAAAATTCTATAAGTGATTATTTAACAATAGTATTATTAGATGAAATGAATTTAGCACATGTTGAATTATATTTTAGTGAATTACTAAGTAAACTAGAATTATTAAGAGGAAGTGATGATGTTAAATTAGAAATAGATATAGCAGAAAAAAGTTCTTATGAAATAAAATTAAATAAGAATATTATATGGGTAGGAACAATGAATGAAGATGAGACTACTAAATCTTTATCTGATAAGGTTATAGATAGAAGTAATTTAATAAATTTCCCAAGACCTAATAAATTCGTTAGTAGAAATGAATTAAAGGAACTGGAAGAAGCTCCTAAATTAAAAAGAGAACTTTGGGAAAGTTGGAAATGGAATAATGTAAAAAATATGCTAAAACAAGATGAAGCTACAAAAGATGAAAATATAAAAATAATTACTGACTTTGAAAAGGAAATTGATGATTTAAAAGAAAAAATGGAAGAGATTAATGGATATTTAAAATTTAGTGGAAGAGCAATAGGGCATAGAGTGTGGCAATCTATTGAAAACTACATAAGAAATTATCCATTAGTTTTAGAAAGCATAAGAAATAAAAATACTGAAGAAATGAAAAAAGTTATTCAGATTGCTTTTGAAGATGCTTTAGTTCAAAAATTAATGCCTAAATTAAAGGGACTAGAGACAGAGGGACTTGTTAGAAAGGAATGTCTAGAAGAAATAAGTTCAAAAATAAAAACTTATGCAAATGGTATAGCCTCTGATTTTGATAATTCTTTAAATAATCCTTATGGTGTGTTTGTATGGAATAGTTCAGAATATTTATTAGATAAAAATGATAAATAGGAGATTATAATGGAAAATATAAACTTCTCAAGAGAAAAAGCATTGCCCTTTTCTCTTGAAAAATTAGAAACAATATTTAATAATTTAGTACAGAGAGATACATATAGTAATAAAATATTGAATGAACCTTTAAGTGAGTTCTATAAGAGAGAAATAGAAAGTGAAGGAAAGTATAGAGATAACTTTCTTCAAATAGTTGAATATACATTAAGTTCTTTAGAAAAAATTGCTAAAAATCCTAAAAGAGAGTTATTAAAAGTTTCAGAGTTACAACCTATAAATGAAATTAGAAGTACAGATTATAAAACTATGATATGGTTAGGAAATAAGCCTGGAAAGACTTTGGCTGAAAAGATAGGAGTAAGGGGGAAAATTTTAGCTCCTAAAAATAAATATAGTGTTGATAAAAAAGAAAATAGAGTAGTGGTTTATTATTTTAAAGAAGCATGTAAAATATTGGAAGAAAGATATAAAAGATATATCAAAAATTCGGTGGATATTCCTGAGAATTTACAAAGGATCTATGAAAGATTCTACAGAATAAAAAGAGAAATGATTAATAATGAACTATTTTTTTTAGATAGACCTATTGATTTTACTCCAAATAATACTCTGATAGATCATAGAGATTATTCTATTATAAATAGAGGACTAAAATATTTAAAGGAGTATAAAGAGTATTTAAGTTATGATGAAGATAAATTACTAAGTATTGCAAAAAATATAGTATTTTTTAAACTTTGTCACTATATAGCAAAATTAGAAAATATTGATATATTCGATGATATTTTAAAATTTAAAGAGATGTTAAAGAAAGATGAGAAAGAAATTGAATTCTATTTTAATAGAAAGAAACCATATATATTAAAAGTTATTTCAGGAAAATCAAAAAGAAGTGTCAGAATTGAAATTCAAGAAATAATTTTACATAAAACTAAGAAAATAATTTTAAAAAATAAAAATAAGATTAATAAAATAGATATTCAAATAATCAATTCTAATGAAAATGAAATTCCTTTCTATAAATTAAAAATTCAAGAAAAAGAATATAATCTCAATGATGAGTGTTTTGAAAACTTATTACTTGAAAGTGTAAAAGATTTAGATTTAATTGATAGTATAAGATATAAAGTTAATAAAGAAAAAAAGATAAATGAAGATATTTTTATAAATTTTAATTCACAAAATTTACTTATTAATGATGAAATATTAGAAATAAGAAGTTATAATAAAAAATTAGGAAATTTTATGAATGTTAAAGATTATTTTACATCTCAAAATGATGAACAAGATTGTTATCATATAAGTGAAATATTATCTTCAGATGAAAATATAGAAAATTTTTCAAAATATTTGAAAGATATAAAAGATAAAAAAAATATAGATAATAAGAATATTTGTATTTATTCTACTTTAGAAGCACTGGACTCAGATAATCAAAAGATACTAAAGTCAATTTTTGATTCAAATTTTAATAATAGTTATCCTATATGGAGGAGTATTCTTGCAACTTATTCAATAAAAAATAGTGATAATAAAACTTGGTTAAAAAATAAGGATAAATTTTTTGTCCTAGATTTAAATACAGAAATTCCATCAATAAATATAATAGAAATAGAAGAAAATATTTATAAACATCATCCAGCATTAAGTTTAGAAGAAATTGATGAAGAAAATAGTGTAAATATAAATGAAATATCTTTAAAAAGTTTTTTAAGAAAATATTTAGAAGAATATATAATATCTTACAATATAGAAATGAATGAAAATGAAAAAAATAATTTAATTTCTAGTGGAAAAATTTATAAGGTTATTTTTGGGAATAAAAGAAGATATTTAATTAATAATAAAACTTTTTATTTAGAAAAAAATGAGGAAATTTTAGAGAAAATAAAAATAGAATTTCATTCTAATTTATTGAACTTTATTAAAAAGTTTCTTGATAAATTTAGAATTGAAAAGAAAAAATTAATAATAATATCTGACTATTTACATAGGAAATATGTAATAGAAAATATGTTTATAAAAACTATGAAAGAAAAAGAACTTTCATTAGGAAAAGAAGAAATTATTGAAAAAATAAAAAATGGAAAAACTCCTTGGAATGAATATTTACCTAATTTAAGCCTAGAAACAATAAAAGATGGACATTTTTATAACTTAGAATTAATAAAAAAAAATCAAGATGTTGAAATTATTTTGGGAAAAGAACAAATAATTAATATAAATGAGGAATTACTTCTTCCAAAAGATGAAAAAATAATAAAATTTCCTTTGTATAGCCAAGATTCCAATAATAAAAAATTATATTTTTTAGAAATAAGAAGTGATTTATTTCCATTGAAAGAGAATTTGGTGGTTAATTTAGAAGTTATTTATTCTTATGGAAGTAAAGAACCATATAAGATTAATTTAAAAGCAAAGGATACAGATTCTTCAAAATTTTCTACTAAATGGACTGAAAATATTGATAATTTTGAAATAAAGTCATTAGATTTTTCAGAAAGTAATATAGAAAATAGAGATAGAGTAGAAGAAATCAATAGGATAATTAATAGTATAAAGCTAGAAGATGTAGAGTTAAAATTAAATTTAAAAAGAAAGAAAAATAAATTAAGATTTTATATTATTGAAGAAATTGAAAAAGGAAATTTAGAAGCTATAAAAAATATCTTAGGTACAAATAATAGAATTCAAGATTTACTAGAAATTTTAAATGAGAAAAAAGTAGAAAAAGATTTATTAGATGAAATTGCAGTATTTTTAGCATCTTTTGGGATTTTAATTTATGATAGAATTAGAGTTAATGACTTAAAATTTGATTATAAAAAAAGAACTGTATTATTTTTATATAAATTAAATGGCCAATTAAAATTAAAAGATATTTTAGGGAATAAAAATAAACATTATAGTAAACATATTATAGAAACAATAGCTGAAATTTCTTGGTTAGATAAATCGTTTATAAATAATCTTGTAGAAAAAGAATTAGAAATAATAACATTCTCTTTAAAATTTTTAAAAAATAGTTTAAAATTTTTTAATCAAGAATTTGAAGATGAATATAAAAAATGGAATAAAAATGAACAATTGTGGAGAATAACAAATAAATTTGTAAATTATTTAAAGTTTATATTATCTATTCTAACAATTAAAGACAAAGAAAAGTTAAGGGAAATATTTAAAATATTAGATACAAGAACTATTTTAAAAATACTTTATGATATAAAAGCTATTGATAGAAAAATTCAAATAGAGTATCCAAAATTAAAAGAAGAGTTTAAAAAAGCTATAGAAAAATTTGATAGGGAAATTGAGACAGAGATAATTGTTCAAGAAAAGCAAAAAAAAGAAGTAGGTTTAGAATTGATGTCAGATTTAGCTTACACAGTTTATTGTTATTTAACTGGAAATGATGGTAGTGAAGCAATAAAAATACAAAAAATGAGTAAAGAATAGAAAGAAGGGTATATGGAAAAAGAAAATTTTAATGTAAAAGTTTCAAATAAAATAGTAGAAATTTTAGATAGAGATATGGAGATATTTAATCAAAAGAATCGCAATAGTATGATAAATAAGATTATTCTTACTTATTTAAAAATAAAAAATGAAGATGATGTTCAAGAAAAAATATTTAATGATATAAAAAAAATAGATATTAATATATCAGAGGAAAAAGAAAAAAAGATAAAGGAAATAATTAGAAAAAATCTTTATGGAACTCTTAAAATAAAAAAAGGAAACTCAAAGTTAATAAATTTTCATTTAAATAAAAAGACATTTCAAGAATGTAAAAGTTTAGGAGAAAATTTAAATTACTTTGATACTGAATTTTTTAGAGTTATTTTTGAATGGTATAGTTTGAAAGCAAAATATGAAAGAGAGCAAATTCTTTTCTATGAGGAAATGGCAATAATAAAAGAAGCTATAGATAAGAAATATGAATTAGAATTTAAAGTAAAAGATAATAATGCTAAATTATTAAAAATAACAAATTCTTATCCTTTTGGAATATTTGAGTCTAAAGATGAAAATTATAATTATTTTGTTACAGCTGATAACAATGGAAATATATACTCTACAAGAATATCTAATATAATGGATTTGACATTAATTAGAAAAGTTTTTTCAGTTAATAAAGAAGTTCAAGAAGAAGCAAAGAAGAGAATAAAAAATAGATATTATGGAATGGGAAATATTGTTAAATGTAAAATAGAATTTACAGAAGCAGGATACAGGATTTATAAAGTGATTTTCCATTTGAGACCAAAACCAATAGAAGAAGATGGAAAAAATAGGATATTAATCTTTAATGAGCCAGAAGATAGTCTATTCTTTTATTTTAGACAGTTTGGAGAAAATATTAAAATTTTAGAACCTGAATCTTTAAAGCAAAAATTAAAGACATTTTATAAAAAGGCTTTAGAAAGTTATGAAAAGAATTAGTAAAAAATTCCCAACCTACTACTAAAAGTTGGGAATTTTTATATTATTTATAACTAACTTTTAATCTCTTTCCATAAAAAGCTATCCCAACAAGAGTTATATTTTCAATACCTCTTGCTTTTAAATTTACATCATATTTCTTTTCTTCAATTTGAGTAATTGCCCCTTCTGATAACTTTTCTAATTTATTTTCATTGTCTACAACTTTAAATTCTAATATAAAAGCTTTATTATTTTTATTCTTAGGTTCTAATATTATATCATATCTTCCAAAACCTGCTTCAAAATTAGATGTTACATAATAATCATTATCTAAATAACTTAACATTCCTAAGGATAATCCATGATAAAAAGCCTCTTTGCTTGTATCCCAATTACTTGTTGATTTTAACATTATCTCTTGAAAATACTTTTCAAAATCATTAAATTTAAGATTTTTTAATGCTTCCATTGTTTTTCTAAATAAACTTATTCCAAAGTGTGTATTGATAAATTCTTTTTTAAATAGATTTTTAATTTCTTTGTTTGGCAATCTTAAAGAATAAATATCACTATCTATTTTTTCTTTTACTGTTAAATAACCACTAAATAGTAATAATTCCCATACTTCTTTACTATCCATTAATATGGATAAATCAGATGTTCCAGATATTGCTTCTTCCACATCTTCTCCATTAAATAAATTTTCTAAAATATCATTAGTATCTGTTGTAGCTTCTTTCAATACATTTTTTATTAAAAAGTTTTCTGATGTTCCTACCCAATAAGGTTCTAATTCCTTTGATTGTAAAAAGTTTAAAATACTCCAAGGATTATAAAGTTCTGAATTTCCAAATCTATAACCATCATACCAAGATTTAACTTCTGGTAATTCATATTCTATATTAAAATATTTTAATGCTTCTATTACCTCATTTTCTGTAAAACCGAAAAATTCAGAATATTCTTTATTTAAAATTGAATATACTTTTAAATTATTCAAATCTGAAAATATTCCTGCTTTAATAACTCTAATTATTCCAGTTAAAACTCCCATTTTTAAATATTGATTAGTTTTTAATGCTTCTCCTAAAAATATTTTATAGAAATTTATAGCCTCATCATAATATCCATATTTATATGCTGTAATTAAAGGTATATCATATTCATCTATTAATAAAACAACCTCTTTTTTATAGTATTTATATAGAAAAGCTGTTAAATTTTTTAAAGAATTAGTATATTCACCATTTATTTCTCCAAGCCATATATTATCAAAGACTTTTAATTCACTTTCATTTAAAACTTCTCTTATATATTCAAATTCATTATATAATTCTCTAATTAAAATTTTTAATTGTGCTAAGTTTTCTTGCCAAGTATTTCCTTTTATACCTTTTAAAGAAATTAAAATAGTTGGATATTTCCCTTGTTCATCTATATATTTTGAATTTTCTATATCTAAACCATTAAATAATTTTCTATTTTCTTCATTATTTCTGATATCAAAGAAATATTTTAGCATAGACATATTTAATGTTTTTCCAAATCTTCTTGGACGGGTAAATAATTTTACTTGTGAGCCATCATATATTAACTCATCTATGAATTTTGTTTTATCTACATAATAAAAATCTTCTTTCATTATCTTTCTAAAATTATCTATGCCTATCGGAATTCTTTTCATATTCTCTCCTCCATTAGTTTTCTTTTATTATATCATTTAAAACTATAAAAATAAAATAGCAGAAGTATAAAAAATTTGGTATAATAAAAAGAATAAAAAAATAAAAATTAGCTCATTGATAGCCAGATTTTTAATATTAAAATAATTTTTCTTGAAATAAGGTTATATAAAATTTCTCTTGTTATATGTCAACTACTTGACAGCCTATAATGTTTCAGTAGCTCCAAAATGCTCCTTCAACATTATAGGACGTCGCAGTAGTTTTACTTAAAAGTTATTTAATTATTTTTCAAGAAAAATTTTAATTTACTAATTTTATGATTTGGAATGTAATTTGCTTGTTTTTATTTTATAATTGATGGAGTATAAAAAGTGAGGTTAAAATGTTTATAGATGAAGTTATAATAACAGTGAAAGCTGGGAATGGTGGAGATGGTTCTGCTGCTTTCAGAAGAGAAAAGTTTGTCCAATTTGGAGGACCAGATGGTGGAGATGGAGGAAAAGGTGGAGATGTAATTTTTATTGCTGATTCCAATATCAATACTCTTATTGACTTTAAATTTAAAAAATTATTTAAAGCAGGAAATGGAGAAAATGGACAAAAGAAACAAATGTATGGAAAAAAAGGAGAAGATTTAATAATTAAAGTTCCAGTTGGGACACAAGTTAGAGATTTTACAACAGGGAAATTAATTCTTGATATGAGTGTAAATGGAGAGCAAAGAGTTTTATTAAAAGGTGGAAAAGGTGGATATGGAAATGTCCATTTTAAAAATTCTATAAGAAAAGCCCCAAAGATAGCAGAAAAAGGTGGAGAAGGAGCAGAGATAAAAGTTAAATTAGAATTAAAACTTTTAGCTGATGTTGCTCTTGTTGGCTATCCATCAGTTGGGAAGTCAAGTTTTATAAATAAGGTTTCTGCTGCAAATTCTAAGGTAGGAAGCTATCACTTTACAACTCTTGAGCCAAAACTTGGAGTTGTAAGATTAGAAGAAGGAAAATCTTTTGTTATAGCAGATATACCAGGGCTTATTGAAGGAGCACATGAAGGAGTTGGCTTAGGAGATAAATTTTTAAGACATATTGAAAGATGTAAAATGATTTATCATATAGTTGATGCTGCTGAAATTGAAGGTAGAGATTGTATTGAAGATTTTGAAAAAATCAATTATGAATTAAAAAAATTCAGTGAGAAGTTAGCTCATAAAAAGCAAATAGTTATAGCTAACAAAATGGATTTAATTTGGGATATGAAAAAATACAATAAATTTAAAGATTATTTAACAGAAAAAGGAATTGAAATTTATCCAGTGTCTGTGCTTTTAAATGAAGGTTTAAAAGAAGTTCTATATAAAACTTATGATATGTTATCTCATATTGAAAGAGAACCTTTGGAAGAAGAAACAGATATTACAAAATTATTGAAAGAATTAAAAATAGAAAAAGAAGATTTTGAAATTACAAGAGATGAAGAAAATGCAATAGTTGTTGGTGGAAGAATAGTAGATGATGTTTTAGCAAAATATGTAATAGGAATGGATGATGAATCATTGGTAACTTTCTTACATATGATGAGAAGTTTAGGAATGGAGGAAGCTCTACAAGAATTTGGTGTAGAAGATGGAGATACAGTAAAAATAGCTGATGTAGAGTTTGAATATTTTGAATAGAGCTATTGTTATAGCAGGTCCTACTGGAGTTGGTAAGACAAAAATTTCAATAGATTTAGCTAGTGAATTAAATGCAGAAATTATATCTTCTGACTCAGCACAAGTTTATAAGGGGTTAAATATTGGGACTGCTAAGATAACAGAAAAAGAAATGCAAGGAATAAAACATCATTTAATAGATATTGTTGAACCTATATCAAAATATAGTGTTGGAAATTTTGAAAAAGATGTAAATAAAATATTAAATCAAAATCCTGAAAAAAATTTTTTATTGGTTGGTGGAACAGGATTATATATAAATTCTGTAACTAATGGACTGTCTATTTTACCAGAAGCCGATAAAAAGACTAGGGAATATTTAACAACTTTGGATAATCAAGCTCTACTTGAATTAGCTTTAAAATATGATGAAGAAGCCACAAAAGAAATTCATCCTAATAATAGAGTTAGGTTAGAGAGAGTTGTTGAAGTTTTTTTATTGACTGGACAAAAATTTTCAGAACTTTCCAAAAAAAATATTAAGAACAATAATTTTAAATTTTTAAAAATTGCTTTGGAAAGAGATAGAAAAAATCTATATGACAGAATAAATAAAAGAGTGGATATAATGTTTGAACAGGGTTTAGTTGATGAGGTAAAAAATTTATATAAAATTTATGGTGAAAAATTATACAAATTAAATATAATAGGTTATAATGAAATTATAGATTATATAAATGGTAAAATTAGCTTAGATGAGGCAAGTTATAGAATAAAATTAAATTCAAGACATTATGCTAAAAGACAATTTACTTGGTTCAAAGCAGATAAAGAATATCAATGGTTTAATCTTGATGAAGTTTCAGAGCAAGAAATTGTAAAAACTATATACACACTGTTTAATATCAAGGCTTGATTTAATACTTTTTATATGATATTATTAAAAGGTAGAGGTGTCTATTATGAAAAAAATTATATTATTTATTGCAATGATTTTTTTATTAATATCATGCTCTAATAATAACTATATTAAGACAGGTTTTTCTCAAAATGAGAAACAAGAATTGATTTTATTTAAAGAGAAGATTAAAAATAATTTAAGTGAAAATAATCTTGCTTACATTAAAGAAAACACAAAAGATAGTTATAGAAACAGATATATTTTAGAGAAACTACAAAATATTGATTTTACAAAATTGAATATATTTGTATCTGAGCCATCTTATACAAATGAGTATCCTAGTTCATTATTGGCTCTGAATATGAATGAAGATACTTATTATTTTGATTTAATTTTTACTTATGATAGTCAAAATAAAAAATGGTTAATTTTTGATTTAAAAGAAAAGGGGTGAGCTTATGGAAAATTTTGAAAAAGAAATAAATAGAATAAAAATATTTATTCCTTCTTTTTTAAGTAGCTTATCCACAGTTAGAGCTATGGTCAGAGTTTATCTCAGAGAACATCGTATAAGTGAGTTAGATGAAATACAACTACTTTCAGTTGTAGATGAATTAACTACCAATGCAGTAGAACATGCATATAGATATGATAAAGGTGAGATAAAAATAGTGCTAAATTTTTATAAGAAAACTATTTTCTTAACTGTTGAAGATTTTGGTAAAGGTTATGATGAAAAACTGGACAGTAAAGAAGATGGTGGGTTTGGTTTATCAATTGCTAGAAAGTTAGTAGATGTTTTTGAAATTGAAAAGAAAACAAAAGGGACAGTTTTTAAAGTTGAAAAAAGAATTAAGGAGGCAGTATAAAATGGAAAATAATTTTGAAATTTTAGAAAGAGTAAAAGACGATGTACAAATTATAGAGATTAATGGAGAATTGGATGCATTTGTTGCCCCTAAATTAAAAGAGACTTTCAATAAACTTATTGAGAAAGATATTACAAAATACATTGTTGACTTTAAAGGACTTATCCATATTAACAGTCTAGCTATGGGAATTTTAAGAGGAAAATTACAAGTGGTTAGAGAAATGGGTGGAGATATTAAGATAATCAATCTTAATAAACATATCCAAACTATATTTGAAACCATAGGATTAGACGAAATATTTGAAATTTATAAAAATGAAGAAGAAGCATTAAAAAGTTTCAAATAAATAGGGTCGTTTAAAGGGGAAAATGTATGGACTTACTGATATTTTTAGGATTAAGTTTTCTAGCATTAGCCTTGATTTTTACAATCTTCTTCAAAAAAATAGTTATTGATAGGCAAATTGAAAAGCTGAATGATTTAGAAGATGAAGTTGAAAAAGCTAAATTAAAAGCTAAAGAAATTGTTGAAGAGGCTGAAAGGGATGCTGTTTCCAAATCTAAGGAAATAGAATTAAAAGCTAAGGAAAAGGCTTACCAAATAAAAGAAGAAATTGAAAAGGAAGCTAGGAACTCAAAAAATGAAATAGCTCAAAAGGAAGCTAGAATTATTAAAAAAGAAGAAATTTTAGACGGGAAAATTGAAAAAATTGAAATTAAAAGTTTAGAATTAGAAAAAATTAATGATGAACTTGAAGAAAAAAGAAAAGAAATTGATGGTTTAAAAGTAAAACAAGAAGAAGAACTTTCAAGAGTTAGTGAACTTACAAAAGCAGATGCAAGAGAGATTTTATTGCATAAAATAAGAGAAGAGATGACTCATGATATGGCAGTTACTATAAGAGAATTTGAAACTAAACTTGATGAAGAAAAAGAAAAAATTAGTCAAAAAATTCTTTCTACTGCTATTGGAAAAGCTGCTGCTGACTATGTAGCTGATGCAACAGTATCAGTTATTAATCTACCAAATGAAGAAATGAAAGGTAGAATAATTGGTAGAGAAGGTAGAAATATTAGAACTATTGAGGCTTTAACAGGTGTTGATGTGATTATAGATGATACACCAGAAGCTGTTGTACTTTCTTGTTTTGATGGTGTAAAAAGAGAGATTGCAAGACTTACAATAGAAAAATTGATTACTGATGGTAGAATACATCCAGGTAAGATAGAAGAAATTGTAAATAAATGTAAAAAAGAAATTGAAAAAGAAATAATTGCTGCTGGTGAAGGAGCTCTTATAGAGCTTTCTATACCTTCAATGCACCCAGAAATTATTAAGACATTGGGAAGATTAAAATATAGAACAAGCTATGGACAAAATGTTTTGACTCACTCAATAGAAGTTGCAAAAATTGCTTCAACAATGGCTGCTGAAATAGGTGCTAATGTTGAACTTGCAAAAAGAGGAGGTTTACTTCATGATATAGGTAAGGTTCTTGTCAATGAAATTGAAACTTCCCATGCTATTGTTGGTGGAGAATTTATAAAAAGATTTGGTGAAAAACAAAGTGTTATAAATGCTGTTATGGCTCACCATAATGAAGTTGAATTTGAAACTGTTGAAGCTATACTTGTTCAAGCTGCTGATGCTGTGTCTGCTTCAAGACCTGGTGCTAGAAGAGAAACTCTAACAGCATATATTAAGAGATTAGAAAATCTTGAAGAAATAGCAAACTCATTTGAAGGTGTAGAATCTTCTTATGCTATTCAAGCAGGTAGAGAATTAAGAATAGTAATCAATCCAGATAAGATTAGTGATGATGAGGCAACATTGATGTCAAGAGAGGTTGCTAAAAAGATTGAAGATACTATGCAATATCCAGGACAGATAAAGGTTACTATTTTAAGAGAAACAAGAGCAGTGGAATATGCAAAATAATAATTTAAAAGGTGTGGAATTTTGAAAACCACACCTTTATTTTTTTATCTACCCCATTTATCAACCTTAGATAAGAATTGAGGATATGCTAAATATAATGCTCTAGCATTTACATTATTTAATTCTAATTTTGTTTTTTCTTGTTTCTTAGCTAAATTTGCAAGTTGTGTCATTCTATCAGAAACTTCTACTTGATACCATACTTGTTCATTATAGAAATTACTTCTCTTTACAAAATCAGCTAATAACTTTCTCAACTTTTTAACATCTTTAGAAGTTAAATCAGATTGTTTTGAAAACGCTTCTATTTGAGCCCATTCTTCTTTATCAGCTACCACTTCTTTTATATATTTAGAAGGGTTATCTAATTGAGGAGAAGCAGCTTGTTTAACCATATAGTCAACTAATCCTTTTGGATCTTTTATATTAGAAACTTCAATTATAAACTTTCTAGGCATTTTATTTACATAAGATGTCAATATTTTAGTAAAACGATCAAAGTCATCGTCTGTAATTTCATTAGCAGGAGTTTTTCCTAAATAATCTAAGAAATAATATTCTTTTTCAGACATCTTTCCTTGTTTTCTAAAATTAACCAAAGGATTTTCTTCACCATACCAATCAGGATTTGTTGCTTCAGCTACCATAACTTTTGACATGCTTTCCTCCCAATTATGAGCTGACTCCTTATTTAAAGAGTATTTTTCAACTAATCCCTTTTTTGTTACATTAGTTGAACCACAAGATATTAAAGTAAAAACTACAACCAAAAGAAATAATATTTTTTTCATTTTTCCTCCTTATTATCTACCACAACATTTTTCATAAGGTTTTCCACTTCCACATGGACATAATCCATCAGTGTTTTTAGTGTTTACCTTTTTAATTTTAGCTTCTTCAATCTCATCTTCTTCGTCTTTTACTGGTTCAGTACTAACAATGACTTTAAATAAGAATGAAGTAGCTTGTTCTTGAATTGTTGCTATCATTTCTTCAAATATTTGGCTTGAAATCAATTTATATTCAGTTACTGGATCTCTTTGACCATAAGCTCTTAAATAAATACTTTCTCTCAATGCATCAAGAGATTTTAAATGTTCTCTCCATCTATTATCAACAACATCAAATAAAATATGTTTTTCAAGTTTTCTCATTAAATCAGAACCAAGTTCTGCTTCTTTATTATTATATTGCTCAACTAATGCATTATAAATTCTTTCTATATACTCTTCTTTTGTACTTCTTAAATATGCTTTATCATCTCTTTCTTCATAAGCATAAAAATTTTTTAGATACTTATTCAATCCATCAATATCCCAATCTTCTCTCATTTCAGGAGCAAATTTTTCATATACTTTTTCTGTGATATTTTTATGAAGCATTTCCATTATTGTATCTTTTAAATTATCAATTTCAAGAACTTGATTTCTATTTGCATATATAGTTGTTCTTTGTTTGTTCATAACATCATCAAATTCAAGTAGATTTTTTCTTATTCCAAAGTTTCTAGCTTCTATCTTCTTTTGAGCTTTTTCAATAGCAGAATTTATCCACTTATGAGTTATAGGTTCTCCTTCTGGAAGTTTTAATCTGTCCATCCAAATCATTACTCTTTCAGAACCAAACAATCTCATTAAATCATCTTCAAGTGATAAATAGAATTCAGATTCTCCCGGGTCTCCTTGTCTACCAGATCTTCCTCTTAATTGATTATCTATTCTTCTTGACTCATGTCTTTCAGTACCAAGTATAAATAAACCACCTAAGGCTAAGACTTTTTCTTTTTCTTCTTTACATTGTTCTTGATATTTTGCTAAAACTTCTGGAAATCTTTCATCATCTCTTGAACCAACTTCTGCAAGAGCCATAAACTCTGGATTACCTCCAAGCATAATATCTGTTCCTCTACCTGCCATATTTGTAGCTATTGTAACTGCTTTATATCTACCTGCTTGGGCAACTATTTCGGCTTCTTGAGCATGGTATTTAGCATTCAATACATTGTGAGGAATTTTTCTTTTCTTTAAAAGTTCTGATAATTCTTCTGAACTCTTTATTGAGATTGTACCTACAAGAACAGGTTGTCCTTTTTCATATAGTCCTTGTATTCTATCAATAATTGCATTGATTTTTTCTTTTTTAGTCTTATAAACTAAATCAGCATTATCTTTTCTTATAACTGGTAAATTAGTAGGAATAACAACAACTTCTAAGCCATAAGTATGCATAAATTCTGTTGCTTCTGTTTCAGCAGTACCAGTCATTCCTGATAATTTTTTATACATTCTAAAATAATTTTGAAGAGTTATAGTTGCAAGAGTTTGGTTTTCACTAGCAATTTTAACTCCTTCTTTGGCTTCTATGGCTTGGTGAAGTCCATCTGAGTATCTTCTTCCTTCCATAGCTCTTCCAGTAAATTCATCAATTATTACTACTTCACCATTATCTCTAACTAGATAATCTCTATCTCTTTTAAACAGTTCTTTAGCTTTTAATGCTTGATTTAAGAAGTGAGTCAATTCAACATATTCAGGTGAATATAGGTTATCAATCTTTAAGATTTGTTCAACCCTTTTTACCCCCTTTTCTGTAAATACTATAACTCTTGATTTTTCATCAACTTCATAATCTCCCCATTTTTCATCAGGGATATTCATAGCTTTCTTTTCTTTAATATTTTTTATTTTTTCAGTTTCATAACTTCTGTTAAGCATAGATACAACTTGGAATGATATTTGATACCATTTGATTTTATCTTCTGCTGCACCTGAAATTATCAGTGGTGTTCTGGCTTCATCTATAAGTATTGAGTCAACTTCGTCCACTATACAGAAATTAAGTTCTCTTTGAACTTTTTGATCCAAACTTGATACCATATTATCTCTTAAATAATCAAATCCAAATTCTGAGTTTGTACCATAAGTTATATCTGAATTATATGATTTTTTTCTTTGCTCTGTTGGAAGTCCATTTAAGATAACTCCTGAACTTAAACCTAAAAATCCATATAATCTTGACATTTGATCTCTATCTCTTTTTGCCAAGTAATCATTTACTGTGATTACATGTACACCATGTCCTGAAAGGGCATTTAAGTAAACTGGACAAGTTGCAACCAAAGTTTTACCTTCCCCTGTTTTCATTTCTGTAATTTTTCCTTGGTGTAAAACTATACCCCCAATTAATTGTACATCATAATGTCTTAAACCTAAAACTCTCTTTGATGCTTCTCTAACTGTTGCAAATGCTTCAACTAAAATATCGTCAAGAGTTTCACCATTTTTTAATCTTTCTTTAAAAATATTTGTTTTGTTCTTTAAATCTTCATCTGAAAGTTTTTCATATTCAGATTCTAATGCATTGATTTTTTCAACTTCTTTTGTCAGAGCTTTAATTTCTCTGTCATTTTTAGTACCAAAAATCTTTTTAAGTAAACCACTTATCATTTTTTTCTCTTCCTCACTTTTTTAAAATATCATCCTATATTTTAATATAATTTACTATCTTAGTCAAATTTATCTTTTAGTTCTATAAACTCTTCCTCAGTCAATATTTTTATAGTTGGAATTTCTTGTGCTTTCTTTAACTTACTTCCTGCTTTCTCTCCAACTATTAAGTAATCTAAATTTTTACTAACTGAACTTAAATTCTTCCCACCTAATTTTTCAATTTCTTCTTTTATTTGCTCTCTTGTAAAATGTTTTAATGTTCCTGTGAATAAGAAATTTTTCCCAGCAAAATTAGGATTTATATTTTGTGTATTAGTTTCACTTTCTTTTATTTCAAATTTTAAACCTTTTTCTTTTAAACCTTGAATAATTTTTTGATTTTTTTCTTTTTTAAAGAAAGCTATAATTTCATTAGCAGCTATTTCTCCAATTCCATCTATTGAAGTCAGTTCTTCAAAAGTCATAGTCATCAATTTATCAATATTTTTTGAAGCTTTTGCTAATATTTTAGAAGTAACCTTTCCAATTTCGGCTATTCCCAAAGCATAGATAACTTTATCATAATCTCTATTTTTGCTTTCTTCTATTGAATTTAAAAGATTTTCTATACTTCTTTTTCCCATTTTATCAATATTTTCTAAGGCTTCTCTATGATTTTTTAAATCATAAATATCAACAACAGTTTTTATATATCCTAAATCTATAAATTTTTCAACTATTTTTGAACCTAAGCCCATAATATTTAGAGCATCTCTTGAAACAAAATATTCTATCTCTCCTTGAACTTTGGCAGGACATTCTTCATTGACACATTTTATATCAACTAAGCCCTCTTCTCTTTCAAGTTTATGATTACATACAGGACAATTAACAGGCTCTTCTATGATTTTTTCATTTCCTGTTCTATCCTCTTTTATAGATTTCACAACTTGTGGAATAATTTCAGCAGCTTTTTCTATAAAGACTCTATCTCCTATTCTTATATCTTTTCTTTGAATCTCACTTATATTATGTAAACTTGCTCTTTTTACTTTACTTCCCGATAGTTCAACTTCTTGAAGCTCTGCAACAGGTGTTAGTTTTCCAGTTCTTCCTACTTGCCAAGTTACACCATTCAACACGGTTGAAACTTGATGTGCTGGAAATTTATATGCTATTGCCCATCTAGGAGTTTTACTTGTGAAGCCAATTTCATTCCATAAATTTATTTCATCAACTTTTATTACTAGACCATCTGTTTCATAAGGTAAATTTTCTCTTTCTTTTTCCCAATAATCTATTCTTTTTTCTATTTCTTTTGAAGTTTCTAAAAGTTCAAATATTCCTGTTGTTTTTATTCCCATAGACTCTAAAAATTTTATACTTTCACTATGAGATTTAAAACCTAATTTGTCTGCTTCAACTAAGAAATAAAAATAGGCATCTAAACCTCTTTCTTTTACAATTTTAGAATCTAATTGTCTTAAAGTTCCACTTGCTGCATTTCTTGGATTAGCAAAAAGTTCTTCTCCTTTTTCTAATCTTTCATTATTTAATTTTTCAAAACTAGCCAAAGGTAATACAACTTCTCCTCTGATTTCCATATCAATAGCTTGTGGTAAAGTTTTAACTATACTTGCTATCTCTAAAATATTTTCTGTAACATCTTCTCCTATAAGTCCATCTCCACGAGTTACAGCTCTAACAAGTTTTCCTTGTCTGTAAGTTAGACTGATAGATAAGCCATCAAGTTTAACTTCTAAACAATATTTTAATTCTTGTTCTTTTGAAATTTTCTTTTTTATTCTTTCAATAAAGTCTACAATTTCCCCAATATTATAACTATTTGCTAAACTTAACATAGGGTGTATATGTTCAACTTTCTTAAATTTATTTTCTTTTAAACTTGCTCCCACTGATGTAGTTGGAGAAGAAATTTCTTTATACTGTGGATATTTTTCCTCTAAACTTTCTAATTCTTTTAACAACATATCAAATTCATAGTCTGAAATTAGACTTATATTGTCATTGTAGTAAGAATTTCTATACTTATCTAAATCTTCTCTTAATTTAACTATTTTTTCTAAATCATTTAATTCTTGTGATGAGTAAAGTGTAAGTCCTGTTTGATTATTTTTTAATTCTTCAATTCTTTTTTTAATTTCCATATCTTCTCCTGAATTAAATTTATATTATTCATAATGGATATTATACCATTATTATAATAATTTTTCTAATAAAAAAGAACTGTCATAACAGTTCTAATTTACTATCTCTAAATATGGGGAATTTATAAAATCATAAGGAAGTACAAAATTTCCTCCATCAGAATCTAAATCTAATTCAAAACCCATTTCTTGTGCAGTTATATAGTAGATGTACCAAATGTATTGTGAACAATAAAATCCATCTGTATTTAATTTATTAAAATGTATTTTATAATCTTTACCAAAATACTTTTCCATATTTTTTACTAATCTTTTTTTAAATTCATCAGTCATATCTTTGTATCTAAGAACTAATATATCTCTGCCTTCTTCTAACCAATATTCAATATCAATAGTATATGATTTATTTCCAAGTTTAGGATAATCAACAATAATTCTGTCATTCTTCATTATAGCTGCATGTCCAAACATACCAATAGGATTTAGAGTTTTTTCTTTCACTATAATATCACCAGGTTCAAGATTTAAAACTATTACAGGAGGTTCTACTTCTTTCCAAGTAACATTATCTTTTTTTTCATATTTTGTAGTTGTTTGAATACTTGAACAAGCTGTTAAAAATAGCAGACTTATTAATACTATTATTTTAATTTTAAAATTTTTCATTTTATACCTTCATCTTCTAATAAAAAATCTATAATATTTTTATGAATAATCCCATCTTGACTAAAATCAAAATGATCCATTGATAAAACATATTTAGGAAAATTATCTGTTACAGATTTGTAAACACCAAATTCCCTTTCTCTTGTTTTTTCATCTCCCATTATATATGAAACTTGATAATAGGATAAATCTTTTCCTTTTTTAGCAATAAAATCAATTTCTTTATTCTTTACTTTACCAATTTTTACTTCATATCCTCTTGATATAAGTTCTATACATACTATATTTTCTAGTGTTCTCTCTATATCTTTTGTATTAGAAAAACCTATTGCTTGACGGAAGCCATGGTCTGTTAAATAATATTTTTCATCTATTTTTAATATTTTTTTACCCACTGTATCATATCTAGGAATTTTTTTAATAATAAAAGCTAGACTACAATATTCTAAATAATTTAAAATAGTATCCACTGAAATATTTCTATTTTCATTTTTTAAATAATTTTTTATACTGCTAGCTGAAAAAGTATGTCCTATATTCTCAATAACATAAGAAAAAATTCTATTGAATAAATCAACATCACGAATATTATTATATTGTAAAACATCTTTTACCAATACTGTATTATAGACATCATTTAGATATTTAAAACTAGGAGTTTCATCTAAGTCAAAGTATTTTAAAAATGGCATTCCACCTAATTGAACAAATTTATCAAATAAGATTTCTTTTGATAGATTCATATTTTCAAACACTTGTTTAAATTCAATAAAAGTAAATGGTTGAATTTCAAATTCAACATATCTTCCTGCAAGTAAAGTTGCTAAATCTCCTGAAATAAGAGTTGAGTTTGAACCAGTTAAGTAAATATCACAATCTCTATCTACTCTCAATCCATTGATAACTTGTTCCCAGTCACTAACAAGCTGTATCTCATCAAAGAAAAAATAGACCTTACCACTTATATTCTCTAATAAAGGTTGTAAATATTTTAATAAAGCATTAGCATTATTAATATCAAAAAAATTAGTAGACTCAAAATTGATATAAATTTTATTTTTATTTGGAATATCTTTTAAAATATCATCTTTTATTATAAGTAGAAGAGTTGATTTTCCAACTCTTCTCATTCCAGTTAATATTTTAATAATTGGTTTATCTATAAATTGTTTAATTTTTTCAATATATTTTGGTCTAATAATGTAATCCATAGCCTCACCTCATTTCTATTATAATAGAAATTAAATAGAAAAGCAAGTTAAGCTTCGAGTATAGACGAAATTATAAGATACCTTTTTTATACCTTTCCAAGTCTGAAACTTCACCTGCTGTTATTTCTTGATTTATATATTTTTCTATAACTTCTTTTTCAAACTCTTTTTCATTTAATTTTGATTGATTTAATTTATCAACTATTTCTTGATTAAAACTTCTAATAGTAACTTTGCTATCAAAATGAATATCTGGTTTTTCAAAGTTATCGCTAGTATTAACAAGTTCTATATTTTTATCTAAAAATTTTATAAGTATTTCTATGTCATTTTGTATTATTTTCATTGGAATATTTTTATGTAAATCTTCCAATTTTTTTCTTAAAGGGAGAAATACATTTTTTTCAATTGTTTTTACATCTATATATTCTTTAGATTGTTCTCTTAAATCCCAGATATCATAGGTATCACAAAATCCCAATGTTGAAAACATTGAAAGATATTCAAGTAAAAACCTTTTATATGATTTATGTGAGTTCAAATTTTTAGTAATTTTAAGATTATTAAATTTATTAATAATGTATAAATAGGAATTTCTATCAGATAGCTCACAATAATACAAACATTCTATCAATTCAGGTGTTATCATATCCAAATTTTTATTGTATAAAAAATAAAAATCAATGAGGTTTATCCATTGTGAACCTGTTCTTCCAATAACATAATTTGCTTGAAATAATGAGACCATACTAGAAATTCCTAATCTAAAAATAGAATAATTATCTCTTTTTTCCATATCTTTATACTTTCTATTGTATAAATCACCCCAAAGTTTATTAAAATTTTTTATCCATTCTGTTTTAGGAGTATCTATAACTTCACTATAAAATCTATTTATAAATTTTTCACAATCAGTATATTCAGATTTACCATTAGCTATAAGACTCCAAATAATACGGTCTTTTTCCTCATTTAAGTTTTTATTTTTTATGTTATTTCTAGATTCATTTATAAAATCTTCAAAATCATTTCCAATAGTTTCAATATCACAATTGTATTTAAAAATGCTAATAATAAATGCGGATAATTTATTATCTTCAGTTGTTATTAAATCTAGTATATTAATTCCTTCATTATGACAATATGCTACCCAATTTAATATAGTATCATTTTTATCTTGATATAAAAAAGTAAATGTATCTAAAAGACTTTCTCCAGAGGAAATTTTTTTATAGGCTTCATAATAGAAATGTTTTAATAGAAAAAATAGAATAACTACTCTTTTATTTTTTTTATAAATTCCTTTTTCATTAATTACTTGATTAAGTTCATTTAAAAAAAGTTGTGTTTTTCTAATAGTGACATTTTTTAATTCAAATTTTATAGAAGTTAAAGGACGATTAAGATTATTAAAATTGTTAAAATGAGGAAGATATACTGGTAAATATAAAAATTTAAAGTCTTCTTCATCTAATAAAGAATCTTTATAAATTTCTTGTTTAAGAACATAAGATAAAGTACTTTTAAAAGGAATATCTGTTAAATTTAATATAAAAGGGATATATTTTTCAAGGTAGGTCCTTTCTATTCCTTTATCTAAAAGATTTGTTTCTGAAAATTGGTAAAGGATTTTAACATTGTCTCCAGCAATCTTTTCGGATATATCAAGTATTTGCTTTATTACAGTAGTATTTTCAACTCTATCTAAATCTTCATACACAATAACAACAGGTTTATTAATACTTCTTAAATTATTATGAAGCCCAGTTATTGCTTCTGAATAAGAAATATTATTTTTAACAAATAATTGACTGATGTTTTCAAATAATTTACCTTGTTGTAGAATTTTTTTTAATTTAGGTGAAAATGGTGAAAATATTCCTTGATTTTTTAGTAATTTATCAAGTTCATTTAAGATTACTGTTTGGATTTCATCTACATTACAAGATAATAAATCAATCTTAATTAGTATAAAATTTTTTAAATGATTTGTTAAAAAAGATTTACCACTTCCCCATTCTCCATTTATTCCAATAATAGAAAAATAATTTAAATAATTTAAAAGTCTTTCTAAATCATACTTACGTTCAACAAATAAATCTCCATCATTTTCTAAATTTGTTTTTGATGTATAGTATACACATTTAAAGAGGATTATACAAAATAAAATAAGGTAATATGTAATTAAAATTTTTATAGATAAAATAAGAAAAATTTTTTTTTGAAAATATCTAACTAGATAAAAAGAAATTGAATTGATAATACTAAAAAAAATAAATTGGATATACCAATTTTCATTTTTATCTATAGGATATTGTAAGATTAGAAAAAGCCATACTCCTAAAAGGATAGAAAAATAAAATTTAAATGAAATAGAAAAAGAATAAAAAAATATTAAAGACAATAAAAATATCCATAATATATTTATAAGAAAATCTTTTTTAAAAATATTTATTTTAATCAAACTATAAATATTTTTTATAGATAATAATGTAAATTTAACTTTTCTCAATTATTTTAAACCTCCACAGACAATTTTTATATCTAGGTGTATTTTTTGTCTGAGTATAAGGTAACATAAATTTTAAAATATTTCAATTTTTAGTTGTATTTTAATAAAAAAGACAATAGGTTTCCCATTGCCTTTTTGTAAATTAATAGTTTTAATAATCTTTAATTTTATATTTTTCTAAAAGTTTCTTAGCTTCTTCTATTCCCTTTTCAGTTATATAAACTGATTTATTTCTGTATTTTCCTTGATGAATAATATCTTCATCATCTAATTCATTAATTATATCAAAATTATATCCTTTCCAAGCATAAAAATTTTTGGCAGTCTTAAAATCTTTTTCATCTGTAAAACGATTCAAATACATAAGAAGAAGTGTAAGTTCTTTAATAGCTCTTTTAGTTTCAGTTTTTTCATTCATATTATTACCTTCTCTCTATCAATCCCACGCACTCAATATGGCTAGTTTGTGGGAACCTATCCACAGCTTGTAATTTTTTCAAAACATATCCCTTTTCAGAAAATAACTTTACATCTCTTGCAAATGTTGAGGGATTACAAGAAATATAAACAACTTCTTTTAAATTAAGTTCAGCAACCTTATCTATAATAGAAGCCTCTAAACCTTTTCTTGGAGGGTCAAAAATAATAGTATCTATTTTTTGATTATTATTTATAAGTTTAACAAGTTCTTTTTCAACTGCTCCATTTATAAATTCAATATTTTCTATTCCATTTTCTTTGGCAGTTTTTTCTCCATCTTCACTAGCAGATTTCACAATTTCAATAGCATAGACTTTTTTAGTTTTTTTAGACATTATCATTCCAATAGTTCCAGTACCTGAATAGGCATCCACTATATATTTATTGTCTATATCATCAAAGAAACTTATTGCTATATCATATAATCTTTTAGCTTGTTTCACATTTATTTGGAAAAATGAAGTTGGAGATATATTAAATTCTATTCCATTTATATTTTCTTTAATAGATTTTTCACCATAGATTAAAATATTTTTCTCTCCAATGACAGTATTTGTCTTTTTAGAATTTAAAGAAATGTAAATAGATTTAATTTCTTCTATATTTTCTCTTAATTTAAACAATAATTTTTTAATATTTTCAGTAATTTTATTAGAATTTATAATAAGAACAACCATAGCTTCATTATTAGAATTTGTCCTTATCATTATATTTCTTAAAAGTCCCTTATGAGTATTTTCATTATAGACAGAGATTTTATTTTTATTTAAAATTTCTTTTAATTCTTTTATAATTCTATTTCCTAGTTTAGAATTTAAAATATTTTCATCCACTTCAAAAATTTCATGACTTTTTCTTTTAAAGAAACCAGTTATAATTTTGTTGTTATAAATAGAAAAAGGTTCTATAATTTTATTTCTATAATTATATACGTCTTCACTTACCAGGACATCAGAGATTTCAATATCAGAAAGCCCTGCAATTTTTCTCATTACTTCTTCAACCATAAGTTTTTTATATTTTAATTGGCTTTCATATTTAAGCATAGCAAAATCACAGCCATAGAAATCTTCAAAAGTAAATTTGTGGTTGTCTATTCTTTCAGGTGAAGCTTTAATAATATTTTTAATTAAACCTCTAGCATAAGTTTTTTTTACAGAAATAATTTCAATTTCAAGCTCATCTTCTGGAACAGACATAGGAACAAAAATGGCAAAATCATTAAAATATCCCAGTCCTTCCCCACCAAAAACTATTTTATCAATTTTAATTTTTATAATATCAGATACTTTTAACATTTTATTCCTCAATTTCAAAGTAAACTACTTCATCACTGACTTTCATTCCTTTGGCTTCCATATCTTTTCTTATTTTATCTAAATCTAGTTTAGCATCATAAAACATTATTTTTTTATCTAATTCTTTTTCAAGTTCTTCTAAATTTTCATTGGCTACTTTTAATTCTTTTTCAAGGCTTGTTACTTCTCTTAAAGTTTTTACATTAAAAAGCCAAATAAAAAGAATACATATAGCAAAAACAATAGTGATGTACTTCATATTAGTCCAATATCCTTTCTAAAATTCTAAGTTTTGATGAGTGAGCTCTATTATTATTTTTTAACTCATCATCAATAGGTATTATAGGCTTTTTTGTAATAATTTCAAATTTTTTTACTCCACCACACACACAAATAGGAATATCTTTTGGGCATTTACAAGCAGTTGCTAAATCTTTAAATTTATTTTTTACTATTCTATCTTCTAATGAATGGAAAGTTATAATGGCTAACCTTCCACCAACTTTTAAAAGCTCAGCTGCTTTAGATATGGCGTTTCCTAAAACTTCTAATTCTCTATTTACTTCAATTCTAATGGCTTGAAAAGTCTTTTTAGCTGGATGCTTTGAAGCTCTTTCAGGATAAGCTCTCTTGATTAAAGTAATTAAGTCAGAAGTTTTTTCTATTGGAGAAGATTTTCTTTCTTCAAGTATAAGTTTTGCAATTTTTCTAGCATGTCTTTCTTCTCCATATTCAAAAATTATCTTTGACAGTTGCTCCTCTGAATAAGTATTCACAACATCATAAGCAGAAATTTTTTGTTCTGTGTTCATTCTCATATCTAATTTGACATCATATCTATATGAAAAACCTCTTTCAGGGTCATCAAGTTGTTTAGAAGATACACCTATATCCATCAAAATTCCATCAACTTTGTCAACTCCTGCCATATAGGCAATAGTGTCAATATTTTCAAAATTTCCCTTAAATACTTTCCATTTTGAACCAAATTTTTCTAATCTTTTTTTAGAATATTCTATTGCAGTACTATCTTGGTCAATAGATATAAGAAGTCCTTTATCAGATAATCTTTCTAAAATTCCTTCTGAATGACTTCCTCCACCAAGAGTGCAATCTATATAGATACCATCAGGATTTTTAACTAAATTATCTAAGGTTTCATAATACAAGACAGGGATATGATAATCATTTCCAATTTTTTCCATAAATTCTCCATTTTTCCTTATTATATATAAAAAAGTTATTGCAAAATATTTGAGAAATGTAAATAAAAATAAGAGAGTTACATTCCAGATTTTAAGATAAAAATTAAATAGAATGAGCC
>ERZ773263.499-NODE-499-length-27286-cov-4.289633_pt1 | contig 27286 bp, 29 predicted proteins | sample MGYA00511076_ERZ773263 | MGnify/ENA primary metagenome ERZ773263 (study PRJEB29015, sample SAMEA2738155) | human oral metagenome | biome: human oral; feature: human-associated habitat; material: saliva | place: China | collected 2195 ... | reverse complement strand
CGACCAGCCCGTTTTGCTGATGGACCACCGCCCGACCGAAGTCGAGGCGCACGCCAAGCTGCCTATTGACGTTCAAGTTTCCGGCCATGTCCACAACGGCCAAGTTGCACCCGCCAACCTTATCGTCCGTACGCTTTATCGTCTCGCTTATGGTTATGAAGCAATCGGCAACGGCCATTTCTTCACCACTTCAGGCTACGGCTTCTGGGGTATTCCCCTGCGTTTGGGTTCGCAATCAGAAGTGTGGGTTATCGACATCAAGTCAAAGCATTGAAATAGAAATATAAACTTCAGGCCGTCTGAATTTCAGATGGCCTTTTTTATGAAAATTGGGAAAAAATATTGAAATTGGATTATAATCGATGTTAATAAAATCAGCCACCGATATGAGTGGCATCATAACTAGGGAACTCACTATGGGCATTATTAGTCTTGCACTTATCTTCGTATCAATCGCCGCCGTCTTATTGTATTTCAAACAACAGTTGAAAGACCGCAAAAAAGACTGTCGCGAATCCTTTGTCTCTTTGCGCATTGCGCTCGACTGCCGACATCAGGCCGTCCGTCATGTATTGGATGCATACAGCAAACACCTGCAAGAGCAGGGCATTGCATCGGATCACAACGTTCAGCAGATGTGTGCCGAAGTCGAAACCGCATTGGCGCAAACCGCCAAAACATTTTCCGAATCCAAAATCAAACATCTGTGTGAAGCCGAAACAGCATTGAATTATGCGCTGAAAAAATTGCAAACTGCCGTCAAAGGCCTTTTGAAACAGTATCCTGATGAGAAATTGGCTGGTTTGATGGAAATGCTGGATGCAGCAGAGGCAGAAGTCGCATCGGCACGCCGCACTTACAACCGCAGAGCCGGAAGCTACAACCATCATTTAAACAAACTGCCAAACCGCCTTGTCGCCAAGCCATTAGGCTTTGACAAGCAGGCAAGATTGGTTCGCTTTACGGAAAACCAAACGCAACGAATGAGCAGCAATTTGTTGGCTTAAAAATTAGGTAGTTTGCTGAATAAGCGATAAACAAAAGGCCGTCTGAAATATTAATTTCAGACGGCCTTTTGTGTGCTGTTAATGAAAAATACTTAGGCTTTGGCCAATTTATTGGGCAAAGCGGATGAGGCTGTCGGCAAGCTTATCGGCTGCAGTTTCATAACCTTGTGCAGAGAAGTGAACGCCGTCTTTGGCTGCCAAGCCTTGAGCCATCCAGTTTTTCATACTGCATGCGCCGCCCATCGCATCCTGCCAAGACCAGAACATGATTTTTTCGTCACGGGCAACACGTTGCTGCATTTGTTGTACTTCGCTGAGCAAGACAGGGCGGTTGCCGCAGCTGCCGTAGGCGGTTTTCAAAGATTCCGGAGCACCGAGGATCAGGATACCTGCGTTGGGCAGGGTGTTTTTGATTTGACGGATGTAATTGCGCCATGTCCGTTCGGTAGAGGAAATATCGAGGTTGCCGGAAAAGGCTTCATTGGTACCGTAGGCAAGGATGATTAAATCGGCTTTGGTTTGTGCCAAATCTTCCCACATACCCGGCCGCCATTTTGACCATTGGGATAACTGCGCGCCGTTGATGCCCATGGCGGAAACGGTTACGCCGCGTCCGGGGCGTTCGATATTAATGAAACCGATTTGCCAAGGCATGCTGCTGCTGAGGGTCATCGGCAGGGAAGCATTGGTACGTATCAGTTGCCAACCGTTTTGTGTGGCAGGGATTTCGCGGCCGTTGACGGTCAGTGTTTGTTCGGACCAAACTGGTTTGCCGAAGATAGAGATTTGTTGCATATCCATGCTGCCGTCGGCTGCGCTTAAGGTCACGCTGCCGCCATCGGCGCGTGCTTCAATACCGCCGAAAGAAAAATCGCTGTGTGATTTGCGGCTGCTGATGGTGTTCCAACCGATGCCGTTGTAACGGACGGTTGCCATACGCTGGCCTTTGACAGTGTTGGGATAAACCCAACCGATACCGCCGTTGCCCCATTGTTGTTGCAAACGGCGACGCAGGCGGTCGGTGAAGTAGTCGCCGGCGGTGTGGGAGTCGCCGACTTGGATAATGCGGAATTTGCCGTCTGAAGTATTGTTGAGCTGTTGCAGTTTATTCAGCCAGGCAGGGCGGTTGGAGCCGTAGTTGCTTAACAGGCCGTCATTGGTTGCGCAGGCGGTAATAGGGAGTGCGAGAAGCATGAGGAGTAAGGTTTTATTAAATTTCATGGTTGTGTATCGTGTGTAAAATTAATTTTTTCCATAATTTTTCCGGCCAGTAGTTTTTGGCCTTCTGCGGAAAAGTGAATGCCGTCCTTACTGCGGTAACGGATGATTTTTCCATCTACTTTGACAGAGTCGGCATATTCTTCTGCGCCATTGCTCAACAGTTTGTCGGTCGGCAGCCAGATGGCTTGAGGCGATACTGTACCCGACAGGATTTTGTCGAGGTAGCGCATCTGTTCGTTGAGCTTGGCTTTTTTCATATAAGGAATGCCCAGCCAAATGACTTGGACATCATGTGTGGAGGCTGCATCAAGAATACGGCGGACGCGGTTGAGGTATTCTGCCTCCCATTCGGGGGAAGCGAACTTCAAGTATTTTTTACCCATGGGGAAATCCCAAGGGTCGTTAGGGCCTAAGAATACAACCAAAACGCGGATGTCGGGTTCTTTTTGCAAAGTTTGTTCGATGGTTTTCGGCCAGTCGAAGAAGTTGGGGTAGGACAAACCGGTGCTTTGTTTGCTGAGGTTGACCGATTGTACGCCATATTCTTGCTTGAGGTGCTTTTGTACGAAAGGTGCAACGCCCTGCATCAGCGAGTCGCCGGCAAAGAAAACTTTATTGCCTTTTTTCAACACAACCTGCGTTGCCGACTGATCAGCCTGATTACTTGGCTCGCTGGCGGCGGTATCTGTATTGTTGGCCACATCAGAAGCAGCAGAGTCTTTTTGATTGCCCGATGTTTCAATGTTTTCCGTATTTTCAGACGGCCTTGTTGTTTCAATGCCAGAGTCTTCCGAAGCCAAAGCGTCTTCTGTTTCAAGAGAAGCTTTCAGGCCGTCTGAAAATTCGTAGGCTTTTTGTTGCCAATCCGCACCAATACGCCACCAAGCATATTCGGATAAAGGCTCAAGTGGACTGTTTTCATGATAGGTCTGCTGCCAATAGGCATTGATGGAGTTTTGGGCAAACCACGTCAACGCAACCGCACTGAGCAGAATAGAAACAAACAGGGAGATAAAGCGTTTCATGTTCTGCTCCTTAGAAGTTGGCGTAAATAAAGCCGGGAATGCCGGACGGGGCGAAGACGATAATCAGGGCGAGGATCAGCGTGATGGGGATAAACCACAGCCATGCAGGCAGTTTGTCCAAGCCTTTTACCGATGCTTCAAATAAGCGAAGCAAATACGGGTACAGCAAAAGCATCAGTGCAAAGGCACCCAGCAACATGAGATCGGTAGGCAGAGGCGCATTCCAGCCTTTGTCATTGGCAAATAAGGCGCTGAACAGCATTTCCGTATCGGCAAGCGTTGCGCTGTTGAACACGACAAAAGCGAAACAAACGAAATGGAAGGTAAACAGCCAGGCGAGCGGCTTGCCGATTTTCAGACGGCCTAAGGCATTGCGGTCGACGATTTTGTCGCCGCAGTTAAGCAATACCAAAGCCGCACCGTGCAGCGCGCCCCAAATCAAAAAGCTCCAGCCGTAGCCATGCCAAATGCCGGAAAGCAACATGGCAATCATCAGATTGAGCTGGGTGCGTCCGAAGCCTTTTTTGCTGCCGCCCAAAGGGATATAGATATAGTCGCGAATCCAAGTGGACAGGCTGATGTGCCATCTGTCCCAGAAGTCGCGGATGTTGATGGCGCGAAGCGGCGCGGCAAAGTTTTTCGGCAGCTGGAAGCCGAGCAGCATGGCCAAGCCGATGACCAAATCCGAGTAGCCGGAAAAGTCGAAAAAGAGTTGGAAGGTGTAGCCATAAATCGCAGACAACACGCCCCAGCCGTCGAACTGGGCCGGGTTTTCAAAAACAGGCGATACCCAGCCTTCCGCCAATACGCCGGCAAGCCACCATTTTTTAGCAATGCCCAACACAATCAGGCCGACCGCCAACGCCGGATAAATCAGCTGGCGTGCCTGTTTGGTGCGGATTTGCGCCAATGCGCCCGCTTGTTCTCCGTCTATGCTTTTAAAAGCGGCCGCACGGATAATCGGGCCGGATGTGATGGTGGGGAAGAAGCTCAGATGCAGTAGGAGTTCGTGCCATTCAAAACGGTCTCCCTTAGGCTCGCGGTAGCAATACACCAAGTAAGCCAGCGATTGGAAAGTGTAATAAGACAAGCCTAAGGGCAAAATAATGTCGATGACGGCGCTTTGCCCCGTATATTGCTGAATAATCGGGCGGAAAAAGTCGAAATATTTGAAGAAACACAAAACAGTCAATGCTGCCGAAATACCGCAGCCCAGCCAAAATTTGCGGATATTCTCGTTTTCAGAAAACATCAGTACGCTGATCAGGTAAACCACAGACGAGTAAACCAAAATCAGTGCGGCAAAAATGGGGTCGATACGGTAAAGCCAGCCTAGTCCGGCAACCAAAAGTAAAACGTTTTGAACTTGCGGCAAACGTGCAAATGCCCAGTACAAGGGCAAAAATACGATAAAGAATACCGCAAACTCAATAGACAGCAACGGCATGACAATTCCTTGATGTGTTTAAACTTTCAAACTTTTCGATTGATTGTTATTTTTTGGCGTTAAGTTTGGCGCGGATGACTTCGACTACCGCAGGTAAAATCGAAATCACGATGATTGCCGCCATAACTAAGCCCAGATTGTTTTTTACGACGGGGATATTGGCGAAGAAGTAGCCTGCATAGGAAAACGACAATACCCACAACACCGCGCCGATAATGTTGTAACGGATAAACGTCGCGTAGTGCATATCGCCCATACCGGCGACAAATGGCGCAAACGTCCGCACAATCGGTACAAAGCGCGCAATGATGATGGTTTTGCCGCCGTGTTTTTCATAGAACGCATGGGTTTTTTCCAAATACGAACGGCGGAAAATTTTGGAATCAGGACTGGCAAACAGTTTTTGTCCAAAATACTTGCCGATCATAAAATTGGCCGCATCGCCTAAAATGGCGGCAGCCAAGAGCAGCAATACCATGACGTGGATATTCATGCCACCGATGGCCGCAATACCGCCAGCAGCAAACAGCAGCGAGTCGCCGGGTAAAAATGGCGTTACGACCAAACCGGTTTCGCAGAAAATCACAACAAACAAAATCGCGTAAATCCACGGGCCATATTGGGCGGAGAGGTGGACAAGGTGTTGGTCGATATGGAGGATGAAATCAATAAGGGTAGAAATCACTAGGGTTCCCCAAATAAAAAAGCCGTCTGAAAAAGAACAGACAAATGTTTCGGCGAGAAGTTCGACATTGTAAAACCAAAGCGGAATAAAACCAATGCCGTAAGCGCGTCAAGATATGTTTAGAAGTGCAGATATGTTGCAGGTATAGGCTTCAGACGGCCTTTATCCTTGATGGTGGACGGCAAAACAACGTAAAATAAAGCCGATTTCAACCTAACCGGTGCGCCTTTGTGAACCAGCTCATCTTCGATTTTGCCAGCCATGATTATCCCGGCTTCGACAAATTTCTGGGAACAGAAAATGCCGAGCTGGTGTATGTGTTGCAGCACAAACATGGGCAGTTTATCTATGTGTGGGGCGAAGAGGGCGCAGGCAAAAGCCATCTCTTGCAGGCATGGGTCGCACAGGCGCTCGATGCCGGACGAAATGCCCTCTATATTGATGCCGCTGCCACGCCGCTGACAGAAGTCGCGCTGGATGCGGAATATCTCGCCATTGACCAAATTGAAAAGCTCAATAATGAAGAACAGGCTTTACTGTTTGCCATCTTCAACCGCTTCCGCAACAGCGGCAAAGGCTTTTTGCTTTTGAGTTCCGAATATACGCCGCAACAACTCGTTATCCGTGAAGACCTACGCACACGCATGGCGTATTGCTTGGTTTACGAAGTCAAACCGCTGACCGACCGGGAAAAAATCGATGCGCTCGTCAGCATGGCCGCCGCCCGTCAGGTAACCATCGATCCGGAAATCTTCGAATACCTGCTGAACCATTGGCGGCGCGATATGGACAGCCTGATGCAAATGCTCGATACCCTCGACAACTACGCCGTTATGATGGGCAAGCGCATTACTTTGCCGCTTTTGCGCCAGCTTTTAAAACAACAGGAAACCCAATGAAAAACCTTGCCATTTTCGATCTCGACAATACCTTAATCAATACCGATTCGGATCACTCCTGGCCGCAATACCTGATTAAAAAAGGCATAGTCGATGCAGCTGAAACCGAGGCGCAAAATGAAAAGTTCTACCAAGACTATCAAAACGGTTGTCTTGATATCGATGCCTTCCTCAAATTCCATCTCGCGCCTTTAGCCCGTTTCAGCAAGGAAGAATTGGCTGAGTTTCATCGCGAGTTTATGGCCGAATATATTGTTCCGTATATTTCCCCGATGCAGCGTATGTTGGTGCAAAGCCATCAAATGGCAGGCGACGAAATGTTGGTTATTTCTTCGACCAACGAATTTATCATTACCCCTATCTGCCATCTTTTCGGCATTCACAACATTATCGGCACACAGCTTGAAACCGGCGAAGACGGCCGATATACCGGCAACTATGTCGGTACGCCCAGCCTGAAAGAAGGCAAAATTACCCGATTGAACCAATGGCTTGCTGAGCGCGGCGAGACCTTTGAAAGCTACGGCAAGGTCTATTTTTACAGCGACTCCAAAAACGATTTGCCGCTGCTGCGTATCGTGGACGAACCTGTCGCCGTCAATCCGGATGCCGAGCTGGAAAAAGAAGCCAAAGAAAAAGGTTGGCCGATTTTGAATTTCAAATAACGACGAATCAGGCCGTCTGAAATATTTAACCTAACCACAACCCTAATAAGGACTAAAACATGAAAACGACTAAACTCCTCGCCTCAGCCCTGTTGTTTGCCGCTGTATTCGGTACCGCACAAGCAGCCGATACCGAAACTCTGGAAGCCATGAAAGCGCAAAACGGCAGCGTTAAAACCGTTTTGATGGATGTTTTCACGACTCCTGCCGGCAATGTCGACCGCGTGAATATCATTCAATCCAGCGGCAATCCTGAAATGGACGAACGCGCAGTGAAAAGCGTTTCCAAATATCCTTATCCGAAACGCAAAACCGCATCTAAATATCAACATACCGTTACTTTTGAAACCAATGTTGAAGTAATCAACAACTGATTCGGACGAGAGGCCGTCTGAAAAACAAAAGGCGTTTTGATTGGGAAATCCCCTCTCAAAACGCCGTTTTATTCGTTAAACAAGTATAACCAAAATTGCCGTAAAACCACACGCTCCGGTGCTATACTGAAACAAATAAACCGCTTCATCACACATCATGTCTCCCCGTCCAGTTACCATTACTTCCTACAATATGCACAAAGGCATGTCTGCACTCAACCGCAAAGTGCAGGTCAACCGTATGGCTGACGCGCTGGGTGCATTGGGTTCGGATGTTTTGTTTTTACAAGAAGTCCAAGGACAACATCTCAACAGAAGCCGCCGTACCGACTTTCCCGATGCGCCGCATTACGACATCATCGGCGACAGCCTCGATTATCATCGTAGCTACGGCAAAAATGCCGTCTATCCCAAACGACACCACGGCAACGCCATTCTCAGCCGCCTACCGCTGAAAACGGAAAACAACCTCAACATCAGCGTCAACAAACTCGAACAACGCGGCCTGTTGCATTGCGAAGTCGTGCCCGAAGGTTGGGAAGATCCGCTGGTGTGTCTGTGCGTCCACCTCAATCTGCGCGAGCCGGACCGCCTCAAACAATATCGCGCCATCAGCGACTATGTTGACCGCCATATCAACCCTGACAGCCCCTTGATTATCGCCGGTGATTTCAATGACTGGCGGCAGAAATCAGCCCATGAGCTGGGCAGGGCATTAGATTTGAACGAAGTATTTGTCGATAATACAGGCAAACGCCCCAAAACCTTCCCTTCGCGCCTGCCCATCCTCAGTCTCGACCGCATTTACACGCGCAATCTTGATGTCATCGATTCTGAAATCCACAACAGTAAAGACTGGCAGTATTTATCAGATCATCTTCCATTGAGTGTAACGGTTAGACCGCATCGTAAAATGAATATGAAATCAGATAGAAAAATGTAAGGCTGAAATTTTTTAAAGTACTATTGGCAATGTATCAAAAGAAAAAGTTTTTTCAATCAGATATTTGAGACAAAAACAGGCCGTCTGAAAAGTTTCAGACGGCCTGTTTAAGTTTATAAAAAAGCGCAAACCTTTTTAAATCAAAAGTTTGCGCTTCAAATCTGGTGGAGGCGGGGTCAATCGTACTTTGAGATTAACCTATTGATTTAAATATAATCATGTTCTTGTTTACGGTAAAAGTTACCCCAAAAGTTACCCCAAAACTTTAAGGTAGGGGCATTTTTTTGGCACTATTTACCCCTTGTCAGATTGTCAGTTTAAGCTGTTTGGGTGGTAGGGGCAAAAATATTTTGTGGCATTTCTGCCAAGCTGTGAAATATGGTCTGATTGTAACACCAGCAATCACGCGCCGTCTTGTGGGCTGGTGCTTGCTTTATTTTCCAGCCGTCCGATATTGCCTTTCGGTCGGCTTTTGTCTGTATCGGCTCTGTCAGTCATGCGCCCAAACAAAAAAAGCGTATATATACAAAAAAACGCAAAAATCGTTTGTTACCTTGTTACCAATGGCTGAAAGCCTTACCAGTCATGGCTTACATGGTAACAAAACACATATTTTAACCTTGTTACCATTTGTTACCGCTCCCATTTTTTAAGCGTAACTATTTGAATATAAAAGGGTAACAAGTGGTAACAAATCGGTAACAAGTAAATTTATGTTCATTTGTTACCGTTTTTTCTATGTTTTTATATTTATATTCATATAGTTATAAATGTTAAGTTTTGTGGTAACAAAGGTAACAAGTGATTTTGCCTCGCGCATATAGTTTTATCTATTCGTGCGTTTCGGTCTCCTTTCCTTTTTTATGGACTTGCAAAATTCAAGGGGCTGCATTATTACGCGCGCGCGTATTGGTGTCGAAATTATTTATCCCTCGTCTGTCTTTGTTGGTCATGGCGGAAATATGGCGTAATTGCGCTGTAAGCGCGTTTTGCTTTTGGTAAGGGGTAGGTATAGGGTAGGGTGTGAATGGCTCTAATTTTTGAAATTTAGGGGATTCCTGTTGATTTTATGCTTTCTTGGTTGGTCTGCCTGAATGTTTGGACGTAAAAAAGCCCGCCTGTGTTGGTCATGGCGGGCTTGGTTAGGATTTTGGAATTAACCCCATGTAAATGATTAGTCGTCCAGTTCTATATTTGTAGCTAAAACATGAAACCAGCCGTTACCTTTCCGCTGGTGTTGATAGCCTCTGTTTTTGTGGTTATATTTCAACAATCCATTATCTGCTAATACGCGGCAGACTTTTGATTCATCGAAACTTTGGGCGATTTCATCGGCAAAGACACGGCGGATTACCCACAATTCCAATTTTTCCCCCTCCTGTTTTCTATATCCTGCATGGTCTTTATTGGTGCTTTTATCGCTCCATTCCATAAACCGCGTGCCTAATGCGTGTTGGGCGATAAAATCCTCTGCCTGCTCAATGATTCGGCGGTCTTCGTGTTTTCCTGCTCCGTTGGCTTCCAGCCATTCATCAAAGCATTTTTTCACGCCTGCCATGCCTACACCTACGGGCAAGCCGGTAACAGGGGCGGCAAGTTCCAAAGCAGCGGCGGCGATAGCAAAGCGTTTCGCTACTCTTCGCGCCTGTCCTGATAGTTCGGGAATGGTTGCCATAAATGCGGCCATGCGCTCCGTTGCCTGCTGTTTGGCTTGTTCTAGGTCGTCTAAAAGCTGTCGGATAAATAGTCTTCCTGCCGTTCCGTGATATTTTTCTGTTGATTGGGCGATATGCTCACTCAACAATGCGCCATCTTCAAATCCGTGCAAAGTGTCATAAATGCCATATTGCGCGGCGGCTCTGATACTAGGCAGGCGGGCGGCTTGTCCTGCGTTCCAATCGTCCTTATGGTGCTTCAAGATGGAATCGGGGGTCTTTTCGCCAGTGGAAAACATCATCACTTTCCAGCGGCTTAAAGCGCGGTTTCCGCCTTGTTTTGCGCCTTGCACTTTGTTGATACCGTTCATAACGCTATAAACAGTATCGCCGATAACGTGCGGGCTTGCCTGTCCTATTTCGTCCAACACCAGCAAGCCATCATTACGGGCGGCGGCTGTGTTGGAAAAGCCTATTTTCGTACCGCTCCAAGATAACAGGCTGCCTGATGGTTTGCCCCATACGCTCAAGGCTACTTTTGCGGCTGTGGTTTTGCCGTCTGAAGAATCGCCCATCAAGTGGAAGCCCCCCGATTCTTCGTTTAACAGGGAAAGCAACGGGGCGGCAAATGAAGCCCCCAAAGCAAGGCATAAACGGCTATTTCCTACTGCGTATCGGGCTATGTTTTGTTGCCAGTCGGTAAGCTCTCCGTTCGGCTGATATGCCTTTGCTTGGCTGGTGTCGCCGTTGTAGATAATGGCGGGGTCTTTGTCGGTCGCTGTGATGGTTTCCCCGCTGGGCATAATGTAGCTGTCTTCGTGCCAGCCTGCGCGGTCGGTAATGGTAAAGGCTGTTTGGCTTCCCTCTTTCTGCAAATAGTCTGCCAGTTTTCGCCTTTTTGCTGGGTTGCTCTCAATGAATAAGCCGTAAAACCCCAAACGCTCCCAGCATTTCCCACCGGCAATTTCTGCTTGTGGCAGGGCGGCGGTCTTTTGTTGGCGTGTGATTTTGTCTTTAAACTTGATAATCCGATAATACGCGCCGTCATTGTCTTGCCCTGTGCCGATGATGTCGATAGGGTCAGAAAGGAATTGCGGCTCTGCTTTGATAATATCGCCGTCTTTGTCGGTTCTAACGTTTATCCACCATACGCCCTGATTGTCGATTTCAAAGTGAGGGCGCGGGCGGAATGGCTCGATATTCTCAAGGTTGTAGTCGTTAGGGCTTTCCTGCTTCGCTGTTTCGGTATTTTTCATGCTGTCTGTCCTCCGAAATGATTGTCTGATTGCTTCTTCTCGTTCAGTTCGTCCAGTGCGTCATAGCCTGGCGTTTTGCTTTGCCATATGCTCGCCTTGATTCCCTGCTTAATGGCTCGCATTGCCAAGTCATAAGCGGCTCTGTAACCAACGGGGCGGGGCGTGTCGTTATCGGCAATAATTGCAATTTCTTTTATACCGTTCAGAAAGTGAAAATTTGCCAAGCTGTTTGCGCTCAAGGCCGCGCATAAGCCCCAATCGTAAGCCTTGCATAATTCACGGGCGGCTAGGGCGGTTTCTATGCCCTCTGCAATGACAAGGCGGCCATTTTCAGGAATCGGGAACAAGTGGACGGCTTGCCCCGATATACTGCCTTTTTTGCGGCTTCTCATTTTCTTGGCCAGTAATGTTTCGCCCGTTTCAGGGTGTTTGATTGCCAGTTTCTGATAGCGCGGGGCGTGTAGTCCGTCCTCTCCGCATGGTTTGTCATAGCTCGCCTGCAAATAGGTCAGGTGTAAGCCTTGTAGCTCTTCGTCCATATCGCGGATAGCGCAAACCATACACGGGAAACTACCAAGTAAAAGCGGTTTATCCGCGCCCGTTGTCCAATAGTCTTTTTCAGGTAGGAAACGGACGTTTTCGGGCAAATGCGCCATGTCCAAACCGCGTGATTTCAAATACTGGATAACAGGGGAATCGGGGCGGATAGGTTCTGTACTTCCCCACAATGCGGCCAGCTTCTCGATTTGGTCTTTTTCGGGGCGTGGTTGCGCTTGTGGGCGTGTTGGCGGTATCGGCAAAGGGTCTGCATTATCCATACCCAAAACGCCTGCAACCTGCTTTAAGGCCGTCTGAAAATCACACCCGAAAAAGTGCATTACCAAGCCGAAACCATCGCCCGCGCCGTTGTTGTAATGGTTGCAAATGAATGTGCCGTTTCCGTCCTTGTCGTCATATCTGAAACGGTCTTTCCCTCCACACGCGGGGCAGGGCTGGTGTTTGTCGCGTAAAAACTTAGGGTCTATGCCGATTGCCGCGTGGATTTGCGGCCAGCGGTATTGCGCGGCTGCTCTGATTTCTTTGTATGTTGGTTTCATTTTCCTACCTCCTCGAATCTGTCCATAGCTTCGCGGGCTATGACTGATACAGTATGAATCGCTTCTTTTTGGCTTGCTCCGTCATTCACAATCAGCAAGATAGTGCTTACAACGTCCACCGCTGCGATTGCCTTTTCTTTGCTGTTTAGTTGGTTTGCCAGCTTATCCATGATGGTTTTCATTGCTCTGCCTCCTCTGATACTGGTTCTAAAACTATTCCGGCTGTTGGGTCGGTTTCCCATATTGCGGGCGTTTTCGGCTCTAGTTGCTCCGTGTCGGCGTGGGCGGGCTGGTTACAGGCTCGGACTACCAAAGCCAAAAGCAACACCCAAAACACCAGCAAGGCGCGGTTAAGATACCGGCGGAAACGGTCGGATTTATTTGTCTGTTTCATGGTTTTATCCTTTGCTCTGCCTCCAGTGTTTCAAAACATGAATCTAATAAAATCAATTAGTTATGAAAACACTAGGGCGAAGTTTGCCCTATGCCGTCTGAAATAGGCAGCATAAAGGCGGGTAAATTTCAGGGAATAGGTGGGCTTAATCTGCTTTGGTTACGCTGTAAGTAGCCCATTCTTTCAGGTCGTCTGAAAGCTCCAGCAGGGCGGAAACCTGATTTACAGATTCCGTAAAGCTGTAACCAAACACCAGCGCCAGCAGGTCAAAACCGCTGCCGCCTTTGGGGGTGCATTGGTTGCAGATGTAGCCGCCGCCGTCTGAATCGTCAGGGCGCGGGATGGGGTCGGTTTTGAATATATCCCACAAGCTCGGATGACAAATCGAAAGATTCCAAGTTTTCCGCATGGGGGACTAGGGTTTGAATGACTGTGGCAAGGCGTGCCGTGCTTCTGATCGCACTTATGGGGGCGTTGTGGACGGGATGGGCGGCCATGTTGTCGCAAATGGTGTCGATGATTGCGCCCGTATTGGCGATAAATTCGCCGCCGTAGTACAGCGCGTCCATGATGCGGTTTGCCAGCTCTAAAGGGATGGTTACCGTTTGGGCTTGATTTTGAATGGTTTGAATTTGGGTAGAAGTGCAAGATTGCATTTGAAATGCTCCTATACGTTCGAGATTTGAGAAATGCCCAAAATAGGGGGCGGTGCTCTCTCCTGCGTATAGTCAGGCGTGGACGTTACCGTTACCACACACCGCCATAAACTTTGATATGCCGTCCAAAGCCTGTGAATAGGCCTCAAACGCCATAAGAGAAAATGGCGATAAAAAATCAGCGTTTACCCTGCTGATTTGGGCTATACGATTTGAGAGAGAAACTTAATTCTACTTCCCAAAGCTCAATCTGTCAAATAGTTTTTTACGGGGTTAGATGGCGTTATGACTTACTCCTTTCCGACACCAGCAAAGAAAACCGCCCGCGCTTCACGGTTTCCCCGAATTGGTTTTTTACATCTTCCATCACGGTTATGATTTCATGCCCCGCTCTGCGAAGCTCCATAATGCGTGAGTTATAGCCAAGTATGCCCATCTGTGCCAGCTCCCATGAAGTAACGCTCCCTTTTCTCAATCGGGCTAAAATGCGCTCTCTTTGGCTTGGCGTTTTGGGCTTGTTATTGATACAATCAAATTTCATAATCTACTCTTCTTTCTGCCGTCTGAATGTCCGTTCAGGCGGTTTTATTTTTTAAAAATCAGGTCTTGAGTTACAATCGCGCGCGCGGGCGCGTACTGTTACGAAAACTCCTGTTCTCCTTTCATTAGCTTGCCTGTTCTGTAAGCCATTTCTTCACTTCTCCTGCTACATAAAAGCGGCTGCGCGTGCCTGTGATTTGGCGTGATTGCGGGAATTGTCCTGCTGCCTCCAGTCGTCTAATTTGGCTGCTGCTCAAGCGAGTGATTCCGCGCCGTCCTTTCGCTTGGCTGGTCTCAAGTTCTGCAATAGTTAATTGCGCGGTATCAGGTAAGCTGTCGATATTGATAATGTGCATTTATTGCCTCCGTTTGGTTAATCACGCCTGCGGGTTGCTGGCGTTTCGATAGGCATAAATATAGCCGCCTCTGTGGGCGGCTTTCGAGAGAGAAAAAAATGAGAAAAAACTCTCTTTTAATTTCAAAATTTATTTAGGTTATTTTTGTTTCTTTTTCATATGTAATTGATACATATCTATAAGGCTGTGTTTTAAAATTTGATTGATTAAAGATAATCAATCAAACAAACTTGGCTTGATTTGTGGTATATTTTACAATGATGGTTGCTCTAATTCATATAATTAAATGAGGTAAAATGATGATTTCAAATTCAAATTTAGATTATCAGACGGATTCTGAGGAATTAGCAGTAAAATTTCTTAAAGCATGTGGCGTTCAATGCCATAGAAATAACATTGAAGATAAACTAGCGGTTGATATTCATACGGAGGACAATATTAAAATTGACGTTCAATACTCAAATAATTACGAAAAATATGGTGATTTCAGGCTTGATATTATTTCAGTCTATACACCAAAAAATGTAAGACCAAATGCAAATTATAGATATAATCCAAATAAAAATTTAATTTGTAATTTCAAAGAAAAATATAATTGCGATATTATTAAGAATGGAAAGTTTTTTCAAAAAGATTATTTGGACTACTTTATTATCTTGTTTTACAAACAAAAATATATAAACCAAGTGCCTGATTTCATTCTCTTAATTAGCAAAAAAGATTTAATTGATTATTGTAAACCAAGAGTACCTTATTTGTTTAGCAAAATCAAAACGAATAACAAACAAACTGGATTTAATGATATTGGCTTAAAAGATGAGCATGGATCAGCATTTATTCCATTAAACGTGAGTGATTTGTGTACAAACACAAACTGCATATTTGGTAGCCATGATGAGCTTCTAACTAAAAAAGAACAAGTAAGGCAATATTTACGCCGTTAGCCTCTTATATGCTGAATTAAAATATGTAATATCTAGTTCACAGCCTAGATATTGACGTTTTAATTGTTTAGCCACAAGAAGATGACTTCCGCTGCCAGCACAAGGATCAAATACTATATCTCCCTCATTGGTGTTATCCAATATTAACTGTTGTAAAAGCTTGTGATTCTTTTCTGTAGGATGCAGTTTGCTTTTACCATTTGGAAATTTAAAAACTGTATTTTTGCAGTGGGCGTTGAAAGTTTTTGCCCCCCCCCCACGTTTAAACCAAACACCCATTTCTACACCACTTAAATAAACGTGCCATCTATAAAATCATCTTCAAATTCTATTACTTCATTCATTTTCTTTGCGTTTAATGTCATATCTATGCATGAAAGGGTTTGCCACTGCTTCCAATAATAGATTAGCTTTTGGTAATACACTGTCTTTGATTGTGGATTTATCGGGAAACCATTCTTCCCCTATTTTTGGGTTGATAATGGTTTCTGTACCATCGCCGAAGAGTAAGAATAACAGTTCTTCATGTGTGAAGCGTTGGTTAGTGTATTTCCCCCAAATCAGCAAATCTATGCATGGCAATACTCTGAAACGGTTTAGGCTTTCTATTTCTGCCTCGCTAAATGTTCTTGCCATGTTGTCTTTTTTGCTTCCGGGAATATCGCCGCTGTAAAGTTGAAATGCTCTGTATCGTTGCAAGAAATACTCAAACATTTCTTTCAGCTCATCATCGGTATATTCTTGGAAATTAATCATCACCGGCGTGAAACAATTATATGCCCCTGCTTTTTTTTCGTATCTAAATTGTCCTAGTTTAGGTAATTGAATCCCTACGGTAGAAATTCCATCAATAAACATTTCTTTTCCGTCAGAATCAACAATGTCAGCCATATGTTTTGCCAGCAATCCATTAAAGCAAGAGAGAAAGGAAGAATCGGGGAATGTTTTCTCTAAGTCTTCAAATGGTCTTTTGTACATATCATCAGAAATTAGATTCTTGCCTAATGGAAGCCCTCTAGAATCTCTTGGAATATCAGTATTGCCTAAAAACAATGATTGCCAAGAGTTTATACAATCATTGTTTATGCCATACCCTAAAGCTGGATTACTGTCATATTCTAAATTCTCATTGTAGTGGTAAATTTTATGCTCAAAAGCGATTGCCCAATCTTCCCGCCCCCATTGGTAGGTCTCTTCATACTTGGAAATATCAAACCATTTAGGACAATAATTAGGGATATTCATCTTTAGCTCTGTTTGTAGTTGTATCAATGCCAAGCCGTTATCTATCGGCCTTTACTGGCTCAAAAGGGTTTAGAAGTTTCACGCCTCTATGCCCAAATTTAGGGGCGCGGTTGTTTATCCTGCTATGCCTGAATGTGCTTTCAATTCATCGAGATAATCAGCCCATTTTTGAACCATATCGGCGCGCTGTTCTAAATATTCCGCATGGTTATAGGCTGCCCTTGTCGTGTTGGGGTCTTTGTGGGCTAGTTGTCGCTCTACCCAATCGGCGTTATAGCCCATCTCATTCAATATCGTGCTGGCTGTATGCCTAAAGCCGTGCTGTGTGGTTTCTTCCAAGAATCCCAGACGGTCTAATGCTTTTCGTATTGCTCCCTCGCTCAAGGGCTGTTTTTTGCTGGTGTTACAAAATACATATTCATAATGCCCCGTTACAGGTTTCAAGCCGTCCAGTATTGCTAAGGCTTGGCGGCTCAAGGGGACAATATGGTCTATCTTGTTCTTCATGTTTACGCCGTCTTTATAGTATTGCTGCTCCTCCCAATCAATTTCACACCAGCGCAATAAACGCAATTCGGAAGGGCGGGCAAACACATAAGGGGAAAGCTGTAATAGGGCGCGTGTTTGCGGAAAGCCAGTGTAACCGTCAAAAGCCCGTAACATCTCGCCTATCCTTTGCGGGTCTTTAATGAAGCGGTAATGTTTCTGCTCCACCTTTGCCAGCTCTCCCCGCAATTCGGCGGCGGGATTGAATAGGCTCAAGCGAAGTTTCACGGCATATTTGAAAACTTGATTTACTACGTCATAAATTTTTTGTGCCGTGTCATATTTCCCCGCCGATTCCAGCCTCTGCAACAGTCCTAAAACTTCAAGCGGCATGATTTCGTCTATTTTGCGTGTTGCAAGGTCAGGGAAAATATGAAGCTCAAGGCTGCGGATAACTCTTTGTGCATGGTCGGGCTTCCATTTATTCGGCTTTGCTACTTGGTCGCTGTGCCATTTGCGCGCAATAGCCTCAAATGTGTTTTTTAGCTGCTCTGCCTGCCTCTGTGCTTTGTCTTGCTGGTGTAGCTTAGGGTCTATCCCTTTTGCTATCAGCCCGCGTAATTCTTCGCGTTTTTCTCTTGCTTCTTTCAAGCTAACGGCTGGATAAACGCCCAGTCGCATTTCATCGCGTTTGTTGTCGCTTGGTCGGTAGTAACGAAAACGCCAGTATTTGCCGTTTCCCCTTGCTTGAAGATATAACCCGCCGCCGTCTGATAATTGATTCGGCGGTTGTAGTTTTTTGCATTGGCTATCTGTAAGTGGCAGCGTCTGTTTAGGCATTTTTAATCCAGTTTGGGGTAACTTTTAAAAACTCATTAAGTCATTGTTAATAATTGGTTTTATGGACTTTTTGGGTAACTTGTTTAAAAAAATAGGGCTAATTTGCCCACTTTTCGGGCTTGTTTTTTTGGGTAACTCATGAAAAGTTACCCTAAAAGTTACCCTATAAATTGCGAAAACTCAAGCATACGCCAGCATATTCAAGGTAATAAAAAAGCCTTGAAACCGTTATGGCTCAAGGCTTTATGCGTATTACAGGATACTGCTGAAAATAGGGTATGGTGGAGGCGGGGGGAATCGAACCCCCGTCCGAAAGTCCTCTACAGAGCGCTCTACATACTTAGTTGTGTCTATTTAGAATCTCGTCCCCATCATGCCGACCAACAGGCCTTCAGAGAACCAGTTACCTTAAATCTCGTTTCCTGCCAAGTAACCCGACAGAAAACCAGTCAATGTAGAATGACGTTGCGGTAGCTTGCGCTACACAGCCCATTGACCAACTGCTGCAACGGCAGGCCTTAAGCGGCCAGTGCGTAAGTTTCGTCGTTTGCGACTATTTAAATTCAGTGTTTTACGGGAAATCTGAGACCCCGGTATGCCCGCATCTGCTTTGCAACCCCCGTCGAAACCAAGATCGCCCCCAGATAGGAAAGGTCGATTATACGCATGTCAGCAGGCTTTGCCAAGTTGCTGTTTGATTAAAAAGGCCGTCTGAACAGCGGTTTGCTTTTTCAGACGGCCTCTTTGTTTAGGTTTATTGATGGTAGTTTTGCAGGAAGCGTTCGAGTTTGCCCATGGCCTCTTCAATTTGATGAACAGGTGGCAGGGTAACGATACGGAAGTGGTCGGGGCGTATCCAGTTAAAGCCTGTGCCTTGGACGAACAAGACTTTTTCACGTACGAGTAAGTCGTAGATGAATTTCATGTCGTCGTGGATGCTGTACATTTCGGTATCGATTTTGGGGAACATATACAATGCGCCCATGGGTTTGACGCAGGATATGCCCGGAATCTGGTTGACCAGTTCCCATGCTTTGTTGCGTTGCTCGAGCAGGCGGCCGCCGGGGAGGAGAAATTCGTTGATGCTTTGGTATCCGCCCAAGGCCGTCTGAATGGCGTGTTGCATGGGTGTGGTGGCACAAAGGCGCATAGACGAGAGCATGTCGAGGCCTTCGATATAGCCCTTGGCATGATGTTTCGGGCCGTTGAGCACCATCCAGCCTTGGCGGAAACCGGCAACGCGGTAGGCTTTGGAGAGGCCGTTAAACGTAATGGTCAGTAAGTCGGGGGCGAGGGCGGCAATGTGATGGTGTACGGCACCATCGTAAAGAATTTTGTCGTAAATTTCATCGGCAAAAATAATTAGGCCGTGTTTACGCGCCAGTTCGGCGATTTCCAGCAGGATTTCTTTGCTATACACTGCGCCGGTAGGGTTGTTAGGGTTGATGATGACGATGGCTTTGGTTTTAGGCGTAATTTTTGCTTCCATGTCGGCCAGGTTGGGGAACCAGTTGTTTTCTTCGTCGCATAGATAATGGCGGACGGTACCGCCTGCCAGTGTTGCGGCGGCGGTCCACAGTGGATAATCAGGCGCAGGAATTAGGATTTCATCGCCGTCGTTGAGCAATGCCTGCATAGACATAGTAATCAGCTCGGACACGCCGTTGCCGATGTAAACGTCGTTGACGGTAACGTCGAGCAGTCCTTTGGTTTGGTAATAGTGAACGATGGCTTTGCGTGCGGAGTAAAGGCCTTTGGAGTCGCAATAGCCTTGTGAAGTCGGCAGGTTGCGGATGACGTCAACCAAGATTTCATCAGGCGCTTCAAAGCCAAACGGAGCCGGATTGCCGATATTGAGCTTGAGGATTTTGTTGCCTTCCTCTTCCAGTTGCAGGGCTTTTTTGTGAACTGGGCCGCGAATGTCGTAGCAAACGTGGTCCAGTTTTGATGATTTGGGGAATTTCTCCATGATGTGTGTTCCGTAAAATTGTTAACAATGGGATAAATGTACTCTTTTTGTGGGTAAATTAAAAGGGTTTCAGACGGCCGAGGCTTACTTATTGCGCGCTTCGGAACGGCGAACCGTCACGCTTTTACCGCCTATGCCCCAGTTGTCCATATCGATTTCGTCAATGACGACAACGGTCGTCTCGGGATTTTTGTTGAGAACGTGTGAGAGTAATTCGGTGACGCCGCGGATTAATTCGGCTTTTTGCTCTGCACTCGGGGCTTCGCTGCCGCCGGTTACTTTGATGTTGACGTAAGGCATGGCTTTTTCCTTTTAAAATAGCGTTCACATGTTATCTTATTTTTATCAGGCCGTCTGAAATTTGATTGCAGGATTTTTCATTGCTCATGACTGCTTTTACAAAGAATTAAGTTTTTTGGAATAGATTGTTTTTACAATGCGGTTTTATTTTGGATGGATATCGTCATGAACCGTTTTCTTCAGACTTTGATTGTGGCCGCACCGATGGTGATTGCCGCGCCTTATGTGGCAGCGGAAACGCATCCTGCGCAAAAGCAGATGCAGCAGAACATTGATGCTGTGTTGAAAATTGCACGCAATACTTCTTTGACAGAAGCTCAACGTGTGAAACAGGTTGAGCAGTATGCCAACCGTTATCTGGATTATGAACGTATTTCGGCTTTGGCTGTCGGCGCTCCATGGCGTGAATTTTCTGCCAAACAGAAAACCGATTTTATCCGTGCATTCAAAGATATGGTGATTGCGATGTACTCGCATTCTGCACTGATTGGTGCGGCGGATGCGAATGTGCGCCTGTTGCCGAAGATGACGGCAAACGGCAATAAGTTTGACGTTTTCTCAGAAATTCAAACCAAAAAAGGCACCAAGTATGAAGTAGCCTACCAGCTTTACCAAAGCGGCGGTGCGTATAAGATTTACAACATCCGCGTGGACGGTACCAGCTTGGTAACGGTATACCGCAACCAATTTGGCGAGCTGATTAAGAGCAAAGGCATTGATGGTACGATTGCGACTGTCGAAGCCAAGGGCTTGAAGAAACAATAAGGCAGATTGATAAAAAGGCCGTCTGAATGTTCAGACGGCCTTTTTGTGTTACGGGCTGATTAAGCACGTTTGCGGAATTCGCCGGTACGGGTATCGATTTCGACTTTGTCGCCGTTTTCGATGTAAGACATCACTTGGATTTCAGTGCCGCCGACCAGACGTGCGGTTTTCATCACTTTACCGGAGGTATCGCCTTTAACGGCAGGCTCGGTGTATTCAACTTCGCGAACGATGATGGTAGGCAATTCTACGGAGATTGGGTTGCCTTCGTAGAAAGTGACTTCGCATACATCTTCCATGCCGTCAACGATGAATTTCAACGCGTCGCCGATGTTGTCGGCTTCGATTTCGTATTGGTTGAATTCTTCGTCCATGAAGACGTACATTGGGTCGGCAAAGTAGCTGTAAGTACAGTTTTTGCGGGCCAAGATTACGACGTCGAATTTGTCGTCGGCTTTGTAAATGGTTTCGGAAGCGGCACCGGTCAGCAGGTTTTTCAGTTTCATGCTGACTTTGGCGGAAGAGCGGCCGCCTTTGATGTATTCGGTTTTTTGAACGACCATAGGATCGTTGCCGACCATGAATACGTTGCCGGCACGCAGTTCTTGTGCTGTTTTCATTGTGGTTTTCCAATCAAATCGGTTGTAATAAAACGCGCTATTTTAGCGTATTTTTTTGTGCTTTGAAATAAAGGCGGCAAGTTTTTCAACGGCACTTTTTTGAGCAAAAAGTCCGTCCCGCCATTTTGCCGCGCTTTGGCGCCATTCGTTTTGATGTGCCGTCAGGGTTTGCCATGCCTGCAGGCGCTGGTTGTCGCTGAGTGTTTCACCGTTGTTGAGTTCGTCGGAAAGACGGCGGTGTGCCGTGGCGACAACATCCGGATAAACCTGATGTGCTTTGTCCCAAAACGCGTGTAGTTTGTCGAGATGGATATTTTCTTCTTGCGGATAGATGTGCCAAAAGAAAGGTTTTCCGGCGAGCTGGGCGCGAACAAAGCTGTCTTCGCCGCGTATGACGGCGCCGTCGGCAAGGTTAAGCAGTTTATCAAAATCCTGTTGGGGGACAAAAGGGATTTTGATCAGGGTAATGTGTTCGCTCTGATACACATCGCCGTCTTCAAGCAGGACGTTTGGCAGCACTAGGCCGTTGTTTTTCAGGCTGGCGATGATTTGTGTACCTGCAAGCAGCAAGGTAATGGGTTGGCAGGCCTGTTGCCACATGGTCAGCCATTTTGCCCAAATATCGCTTTGATAGCCGAAAAGCAGCCATTCGGACGCGTTTTTTGCGGGAAGTTTGAGTTGTCGGCGTAAGGTTTCCGTATCAAAGCGGGCAGATTCGGCGTAATCGTGTTCGCGCAGCAGGCCGCCGCTTTTTTCGCTGAAACCCATAAACCAAAAATATTTTTGTATGCCGCCGGCTTGGAGCGAGGGCATTAAGTGCAGCCTCTCGTTGCTGTCTTCCGCGCTGAGGTATTCCCAGTTGAGCCAAAGCGGTCGGTGTTGGCGGATGATAGATTGAACGTTATCGGGCAGTTCGCAGGCGAAGGTTTCGATGACGATGTCTGGGGTATGAGATGTATCGGTATCTTCGGCATGGTCGGCTTGCCAGGCGTGAATGCCGATGCCTTGATGGATATTGGGAATCGAGGCCAAATCAGGGCAGAGTGCCTGAAGGGATGGGAAATCGTCTGTCCATAAATGCACTTGCCAGTTGAGTTCGCGTTGCAAAATACGCGCCAGCCGCCATGAAACGCCGATGTCGCCGAAGTTATCGATGACGTTGCAGAAAATCCAGCAGGTATAAGGTGGAGTTGTGTTCATGGAAAAATATGCCCAAGGCCGTCTGAAAACATCAGAATGCGCCGAAATAGTGGAATAAATAAACAATCAGCAAAACAATCGGGATAAACATCCAAATGCTTTGCCGTTTCAATTCGGGCTCTTGTTTGAGGTGGTGTTTGATGACGTCAAAGAGGACGAATTTAAATAGAAACGTGGCTTCGCAGGCAAGAATGATGCCGTTGATGAGGTGTTGCGTTTTGTCTTCGGGCGGGTTGAGGGCAAACCACAAAAGGGTGGCGAGCGGAATCAGGCAGACAACGAGCCAGCGCAGAAGGATGGGTTTGGACATGGTGTGCGTGCAAGAAATAAAAAGGGCATTATACCCTGTCGTCTTTCAGACAAGTGCAAATCAGGCTATCATTCGTTTTATTTGAAGCGAACATTTATCCCTATGCAAACCCAAGCCATCATCCGCCATATCGTTCAATGGCTCAAAGATTACGCCGAGCAGGCGCGTGCCAAAGGTTTTGTCGTCGGCGTATCCGGAGGTATCGATTCTGCCGTAGTTTCCACACTTGCCGCGCAAACCGGTTTGTCGGTTTTGTTGTTGGAAATGCCGATTCGTCAGAAATCCGACCAAGTCAACCGCGCGCAAGAACACATGGGCCGTCTAAAACAGCGTTATCCCAATGTAAAAGCGCAAAGCGTCGATTTGACCCAAACTTTTGATACTTTTGTCGATACCGTTGATGTCAGCGAAACCGAATTTCCTAACAAACAGCTGGCACTTGCCAATGCACGTAGCCGCCTGCGCATGACGACGCTGTATTATTACGGCCAGTTGCATGGTTTGTTGGTGGCGGGGACGGGCAACAAAATTGAAGATTTCGGCGTCGGTTTCTTCACCAAATACGGCGACGGCGGCGTGGACATCAGCCCGATTGCCGATTTGACCAAAACTCAAGTGTACGCGTTGGCAGCCGAGCTGGACGTCTCGGAAGACATTCAAAAAGCTGTACCGACAGATGGACTTTGGGATACCGAGCGTACCGATGAAGAACAAATGGGCGCATCTTATCCCGAACTCGAATGGGCGATGAGCGTGTACAACAGTCACAAGCCTGAAGATTTTGAAGGCAGACAGCGCGAAGTTTTGGCAATCTATACCCGATTGCACAAAGCTATGCAGCACAAAGTTAATCCGATTCCGGTTTGCAAGATTCCGGAAGAATTGTTTTAAGTTTGAACAACAAAAGGCCGTCTGAAAACGCTGGATTAAGGTTTTCAGACGGCCGTTTATATTTTATTTCAATAAGAATTGGGAATATGCTTGAAAAACAGCATCATCAGATACCAAAATAGCGTAGCCGCCGCCGCACCCAGCAATACCCACGCGCTGATTTTGGCGATTTCACGAATGGTGCGCTTTTGTTTGCGGCTGAACAAACGGTTCACAATCAATGCCGCTATGGCGCAAAAGAAAAAAAATCGCAAAAGCCTGCCAATCATTCCACATTCTCCCAAAAATATTGCCTCTAATCAGGGCAGGCCGTCTGAAGCCTCATGCACAAAACAAAAACGAAACGTTATAATACCCCTTTTGCCGCTTCACTTGGAAATTACAAATGACAACAAATGCCTCAGTGGGCATTGTAACGCCCCAGAAAATCCCGTTTGACACACCGCTTGCTCTAGAAAACGGCAAAACCTTACCCCGTTTCGACCTGATGGTTGAGACTTACGGCACACTCAATGCCGACAAAAGCAACGCCGTCCTGATCTGCCACGCCCTGTCAGGCAATCATCACGTTGCCGGCAAGCACAGTGCGGAGGATAAATACGCCGGTTGGTGGGACAATATGGTCGGCCCCGGCAAACCCATCGATACCGAACGCTTTTTCGTTGTCGGTTTGAACAACTTGGGCGGCTGCGACGGCAGTACCGGCCCTTTGTCCGAAAATCCTGAAACCGGCCGCGAATATGGCGCGGATTTTCCCGTCGTAACCGTCAAAGACTGGGTGAAGTCCCAATCCATGCTTGCCGATTATCTCGGCATTCAAAAATGGGCGGCCATTGTCGGCGGCAGCTTGGGCGGTATGCAGGCATTGCAATGGACGATTTCTTTGCCTGAACGCGTTGCCCACGCGCTCGTCATCGCTTCTGCCCCTAAACTTTCCACTCAAAACATCGCGTTTAACGATGTTGCCCGTCAGGCCATTTTGACCGATCCCGATTTCCATGAAGGCAATTACCGCAGCCATCATACCGTTCCTTCACGCGGTTTGCGTATCGCGCGCATGATGGGGCACATTACCTATCTTGCCGAAGACGGCTTGGGTAAAAAATTCGGCCGCGATTTAAAATCAGACGGCTATCAATACGGCTACGGCGTTGAATTTGAAGTGGAGTCTTATCTGCGTTATCAAGGCGACAAGTTTGTCGGCCGCTTTGATGCCAATACTTATCTGCTGATGACTAAGGCACTCGACTACTTCGACCCGGCCGCCGATTACGGCCACAACCTCACGCGTGCCGTAGAGAATGTGCAGGCCAAATTTTTTGTTGCCAGCTTTAGCACTGACTGGCGCTTCTCGCCGCAACGTTCGCATGAATTGGTCAAGGCATTAATCGCCGCGCAAAAATCCGTACAGTACATCGAAGTCAAATCCAATCACGGCCACGATGCCTTCTTGATGGAAGACGAAGCCTATATCCGCGCGGTTGCCGCTTATATGAACAACGTTTACAAGGACTGCCAAAAATGAATCTGCGCGACGATTTGCAACTCATTTACGATTGGATACCCGAAGGCAGCCGAGTACTTGATTTAGGCTGCGGCGACGGCGAGCTGTTGGCCGCATTGGTGGAACATAAAAATTGCACCGGCTACGGCGTTGAAATCGATACCGACAGCGTGATTGCCGCCATATCCCGCGGTGTGAACGTCATTCAGGCCGATTTGGAAGAAGGTTTGGTGGCTTTTGGCGATCAAAGTTTTGATGTGATTGTCTTGAGCCAAACCATTCAGGCGATGCAGAACACGGAAAAAATCCTGCGTTGCCTGATGCGTGTGGCCAAGCAGGCGATTGTCAGCTTCCCTAATTTCGGCTACTGGCGCAACCGCTTTCAAATCGCCGTTGGCGGCCATATGCCGGTTTCCGAGCGTATGCCGTATCACTGGTACGATACGCCCAATATCCATTGGTGTACCCTTAAAGACTTCGATTTATTGTGTGCCAAAAATAAAATTCGCGTGCTGGAACGTGCGGTTATGACGGGCAACCGACAGGTCAAATATCTTCCGAACTTATTGGGCAGCCTGGCGTTTTATCGCGTAGGTTGATGCGGTTATCAATAAAGGCCGTCTGAACAGGTAATCACGAAAGCATGGCTTTTGCGGATACCTGTTCAGACGGCCTTTTATTGTTAAAGTCGGTTTAAGCCTGTTTCAATTTTTCCAACAAGGCCAAACTGCCGGCATCGACCAGACGGTAGGTTTCGTCAAAGTCGCCTGTGTACCACGGATCGGGAACGTGGTTGTAACCTGAATCGGGGATAAGGTCGGTCAGTTTGAAGATTTTGCCGGGGTGGAAGCCGAGCTGCTTTTCGGTTTCTCTGAGGTTGTTGTCGTCCATCACGATGATGTAGTCGAAATGTTCGGCATCGCTGGGTTTGATTTTGCTGCTGGTAAAGCCTGACGGGTCGATGCCGTGTTGCTTGAGTGCGCGGCGCGTGCCTTCGTGCATGTCTTCTCCGTCGTGCCAGCCTGATGTGCCTGCGCTGGATGTGATAACGGCATTACCCATGCCTGCTTCGCGGGCGCGGTGGCGCAGGACGTATTCGGCCATGGGGGAGCGGCAGATGTTGCCGAGGCAGACGAAAAGGATTTTGTGGGTTTTCATATGCGTGAAAATGAGCGGTAAGGTTTGAAAATCAATGCAACACGCTAAATCGTTTCAGACGGCCTTAGCGTGTTGCATTTTCAATTTAGTTTACATTGCTAAAGAAAGGATTATGGCCTTCCAGTTTCAACGCTTGGGCATAAGTCGGGATGTTCTCGTTTTCGCCCAATGGGTTGTGCAGCAGGTAGAGGTGCTCGATTCGGCATTCGGCCATCAGGTCGAGGAAGTTTTGCTGAACGATGGCGATATTGTCGGTTGAAGCCAGCTCCCAAGTGAAGGTCTGCGGAACGATTTCAAACGCGCTGTCTGTCGCGTTGAAGCTGAATTGAAGCTTGCCGTCCGCTTTTGCAGCGGCAACAACGCCGACACGCGGGCTTTGCATACGGATGGCGCGGATGGCGTTGGTGGCAAAAACGTCCATGGCCATGCGTTGGCGGGTGTGGCTGCCGTCGGTCAGTGCGTCAAGCGGCGTATTGGGCGAGAGCGGGTTGGTAAAGAGAGTAACGCCGTCGAGGGCGAGATGCTCTTGCCAAACCTGCATCAATGGCAGGCCTGCCTGTTGCAGGTTAAGGCCCAAGGCAGTCTGAATGCTTTTATCACCGTAGCCCAGCGCGTAAACAACATGGACGGATTGACCTTCGGGCAGCGTCAATGGTTTGTATTCGAATTTTTGCAGGAATGCGCCTGCCGCTTTATCGTTTTGCTTAGCTTGGAACCACTCGCCCGGGGTAACGCTGCTCAAATCGGTAGATTGGACGAGGTAGGGTAGCCATTGCGTGTTTTGCGTGAGGGTGCGCAGGTTGGGGTAGTTTTGCAGGCAGGCGAAGAGGGCTT
>ERZ773263.489-NODE-489-length-27691-cov-3.584998_pt1 | contig 27691 bp, 19 predicted proteins | sample MGYA00511076_ERZ773263 | MGnify/ENA primary metagenome ERZ773263 (study PRJEB29015, sample SAMEA2738155) | human oral metagenome | biome: human oral; feature: human-associated habitat; material: saliva | place: China | collected 2195 ... | reverse complement strand
AAAAAGAGTAGATACTTACGGACAGACGAGGGCGTCTGTCCCTACATTATGATATTGTTTTCTTATGCAAATAGTACTATCTCCTAATATTTTTTGTACCTTTGCTGTTCAAAAGGTAATAGGTATATGGCAATCAAAGCAGCATTCTTCGATATCGACGGGACATTGGTCTCGTTCACTACTCATCAAATTCCTCCATCCACTATAAGGGCTATTGAACAGGCAAGGGAGCATGGCGTAAAGATCTTCATATCAACAGGTCGACCTGTCGCCATCATCAATAACATCGATGCAATCCGTCATCTCATAGACGGATACATCACTTTTAATGGTGCGCGAACGTTCATTGGCGATGAAGATATTACTTTGATGCCCATTCCGGAGGCTGAAGTTCAACTCATGATAGCCGATGCCAAGGAACGAGATTACGCTGTTGTGGTGTGCGGAAGGGATGATATTGGCATCTACAACCACTCTAAGATTTACGAAGATGTGTTTGTTAAGGGCTTGAAAGTGACGAATATTGATGTGCATAAACCTATAGAACCAATGCTTGATAAGCCTGTTTTACAATTAACGCCTTTCTTCCGTGTGGAGGACGAAGCCACCATTTTGCCCGCAATGAAGCATTGTATCTCTGCCCGTTGGAACCCTCTTTTTACTGACATCACCGTCAAAGGTGCTGATAAAGGGAGTGCGCTCTTGAAGTTGGCAGCACATATCGGACTTGAACCGAGCGAGTGTATCGCTTTTGGAGACGGCGGAAACGACATGAGCATACTCCGTGCAGCAGGCATCGGAGTGGCTATGGGCAATGCAAATGAGGATGTTCAGGCTGCCGCCGATTATATCACAACGAGCGTTGATGAGGATGGTATCCGCAACGCCTTCATACACTTTAATATAATAGAAGAGTAATGTCAAATAAGATAGAACGTACTTCGCAGGAGAAGAGAACAGCCTTTGTTGTTGTCTTCACTTTTGTTATGATGTTGGCAGAAGTGGTCGTTGGACTCCTCTCCCACTCGATGGCTCTCTTTGCAGATGGCGTTCACATGGGATCACATGTACTTGTCATCGGTTTGAATTGGGCTGCCTACGTATTGGTGAGGCACCTTGAGAGCAAGGGAACAAAGCTATACGACTCAGATAAGATACTGACTTTATCGGCCTTTACAAGCGGTATCTTCCTTATCTTAATGGCTATTTTTATCATTGTCGAAGCTGTCGAACGACTCTCTTCCCACGTAGGAATACTCAATTACGAGTTTGCTCTTGGCACTGCAATCGTGGGCTTGATTGCTAACACCATCAGTGCTTCTGTGCTCCACGGACACGATGGTACGACCGATTATAACAGTCGGGCAGCCTATCTCCACGTACTTTCTGATGCCTTAACAGAGATTGGTGCAATCATTGGTTTACTATGTGCAATGTTCTGGAACATCACTTGGATTGATTCATTGGTAGCCGTTGTGAGTGCGATAGTAGTGCTCCGTTGGGCAAAGCGATTGCTTTGGGACACAGGTAGAGCATTGACTAAGTGTTAATAGAAAGGCTTCTTAACTGGCGAGCAAAACCTTATTAATCATCAACGAACATAGTAAATAAGACGTCCCTCACTGGTTACTCCCTCTATAATAAGGTGGTAACCCGATTCTAAAAGAGCAGGGAGAGCAATCTTAAAAGACGTTCCGCGCATGACAGGTTGCCAATAGGCTGTATGCGAATTGGGCGTATAAGGCGTTGGAGTTTGATAGCCAAGAGTGGTGAAAGTCTTGGTATTTGTGAGTGGAACCGACGTCACATTATAGTTCCCCTTCTTAGTTGATATAGAGATAACTCCCATCCCTCCGGCTGTTCCCCATAGTACTGTTGAACCCGTCTTAAACACATCTACGCGTTCAACATCAGCCATCTGGATATTGTCTAAATCATAGTCTTCATTCGCAAAGATACCATCCACGGCAATAGCCGCAGGATGCCTGCCTTCAATAGTCATAGCTCCACGAACGTAACACTTGCCGAACTCGACCGTTACACCGGGCACTCTCCGCAACAACTCATGCAGACATGTGGCACCAATGTCCTCTATGTCGCGCAGACCAAACGAATAATCGGCTGTGCGGGCGTATGCATCTGAACGCGAAGCATAGCTTGGTCGGTGACTGAACACATGTATTTCGTCCAGCTTAATACTCCCATCTGTGACCGTCAAAGGCACTTCCGTGGCAAGAGAGTCATTATCGCTAAGCCATTTAAAAGGCGGTAATGAAGATGCAAAAGACGGATAACTGTCCTCGTCCAAATAGAGTTTCACCCATCCTTTACCTGCTTTCGTGAAAGCATTGAGCACATATTGCGTGCCATCAGGATAGTCCATTCCATCGAAGACGAATTGCCCTTTTTCGTCGGTTTTAACGGCTGCGCAGAATCCACGATTGGGCGAGATGAGATTGACCACGCCCCCTTTAATGGGTCTGTGTCCTATGAGTGTCTCCACTTTCCCACGTATCTGTGCTGTCGTTTCTACCTTTACTAATGGTTGTTGATACTGTTTCTTCAAGACAGCCGATAGGTTATATCGCTGCCAGAGATGGTTTCTTATGAAGCCGTCAAGCCTTGGATCGTTCAGTAAAGAGGCTGGTTGCTCTAAGGAGTAACGTGTGTCTTCATCTATCAAGAGGTGAGACAGGATATTAGAATATCCATCCCTATTCTCCTTGGGTAGGCTCTTCACGAGGCGGACAGCAACGTCCATCGTCTCATCGGGATGGAGGTCTGGGGCGGTGATAAGGCAAGGGAGGGTTCCATTCGTTGCTTGTGAAGTGCTATCAAAACTAACTTTTAGGGTGCAAAACTCTTTTTTCTGATTGATAAAACATTGCTGTTCACTGAGCTTATTAAGGTCTGAATCCAACAATACAAACGAATGGATTCCATCTTGATTGAAGTCTTTTAGAGGGAAGACAAGGGCGGTATGGGGGCTTACTTTCGCAAAGTAGAAAGGCACGGAACGGCAGTGCCCCAACAACCAAAGTTCTCTTTTAGCAGCAAGGAGGCTATCCTTTATTGATACTCTAACCTTATCTTTTAACCTATTGATTGTTATGTAGTTATCAGAAATTACTTCTATGCTATCTTGGAGATTGTCATCAAATGCAGAAAGGAGCTCTCCCGTTCCACCTATAAAAATACTCTTCGTACTTTCATAGCCCTCTACATTCGTCATATTACGGGTGTAGGCGCGCAGGAGATAACGCCCTTTGGCAGCGTTATCGGGTATGTCGATATAACCTGTAAACGTTTGTTGGTTTTGCAGAAGGCGGATGCGTCGAATGGTAACACGCTCTGGATTGATCAATTCAACATATACATACTGGCTCATGTCAGTAGGTTGATGTGTGATAGCATTCACTACGAAGACACGTAAAGAGATTCGTTGCCCTGCTTGATAACAATTAGCATCCGTGCAAACGTAGGTTTTCTCTTGTGGAAATACATTCGCCTGATGGATGAAAGGGGCATAGAGCGCATTGCTCGTCTGCGCTGATAAGGACAGAGCGAATAGAAGTGCAAGGTATGAGAGTATTATCTTTTTCATCATTCAAGCGCATTGTTTGTAGTTGACAGGACAAATATAGTAAATAAAATTGGATTCCTTTCGCTCTTCAAAAGATTTATGTCTTTGTTACAAGTAAATTTTAGTAATTTTGCAGGTAATAATGTGTGGAAGGTGAGAAAAGTGCCTTCTGTTATGGAAAAGAAAGTAAAAAGCAACAATGATATACCCTAAGAACTTTGAACAAAAGATTGGTTTCAGTGAGGTGAGAGCCTTGCTTCGTGCGCGTTGTCTGTCCCCCTTGGGGAAAGAACGTGTAGAAGGAATGGCGTTCTCAACCGATGTTAACGAGGTAAACAGGTGGTTGGAAGAGATAAGGGAGTTCCGTCGTGTACAGGAAGGACAGGATGATTTCCCACTTGATAACTTCTTTGATGTGCGTGAGAGCGTGTCCCGCATCCGTTTAGAGGGCACGCACATGGAGGTAGAAGAGCTTTTCGACCTAAAGAGATCACTGGAGACTATCATTGCAATCGTTGCTTTCTTGAGTCGCGGTGAGGCAACGGAGCAAGGAGAGATAAAGCACTTTTATCCTGCTTTATACGACTTGGCGGATGGGATTGCGACTTTCCCACTATTGGTACAACGCATTTCGCAAATCATAGATAAGTTCGGTAAGATGCGCGACAATGCGTCACCTGAATTGCTCCAGATACGTCGGGAGTTGGCAAGAACAGAGGGAAGTATATCTCGAACACTATACAGTATCTTGCGTTCGGCACAAGGAGAAGGACTCGTGGAAAGGGATGTTACACCTGCAATACGTGATGGCCGTCTGGTGATACCAGTAGCTCCTGGATTGAAGCGAAAGATCTCTGGCATTGTTCATGATGAGAGTGCGACGGGTAAAACGGTGTATATTGAACCAACAGAAGTCGTTGAGGCTAATAACAGAATACGTGAGTTGGAGAGCGAGGAACGGCGAGAAATGATCCGAATACTCACTGACTTCGCTAAGAAAATGCGCCCTAATGTGCGTGAGATCATCGATTCCTATAGTCTCATGGCAGCGATTGACTTCATCAGAGCAAAGGCTGAGTTGGCTCGTTACTTCAAGGCTTTTGAACCAGAGGTAAAGGCTGATCCGCATATAGACTGGATTCGCGCGATACACCCACTATTACAACTCTCGTTGGAAAGGAAGGGCAAAGAGCGATTAAGCCGTTCGTTACCAGCAGAAGAGAAAACAACGATCTCGGAGGAAGAGGATGTAACGGGAAACGTGCCAGCAAGCGTTGTTCCACTTGATATTCAGCTAACGGAAGACAAGCACCTGTTGGTTATCTCGGGTCCAAACGCAGGTGGTAAGTCGGTGTGTTTGAAGACAGTTGGCTTGCTTCAATATATGCTTCAATGTGGCTTATCAATACCTGTTAGCGAGCGTTCCACTACTGGTCTCTTCTCCGATATAATGATAGATATAGGCGATGAACAGAGCATTGAAAATGACTTGAGTACGTATTCTTCACACCTGATGAATATGAAGGTGATGATGAGACAAGCCTCTGATAAGACCTTGATACTTATTGATGAGTTTGGCACGGGGACGGAGCCTCAGATTGGAGGGGCCATTGCGGAAGCTGTGTTAAAGCAGTTTTGGGAGAAGCACGCGTGGGCTGTTATCACCACACACTACCAAAACCTTAAGCACTTCGCAGAGGCTCATCCAGGTACAGTCAATGGTGCCATGCTTTACGACAGACATGAGATGCGACCTTTATTCCAGCTTGCTATCGGTAGACCCGGTAGCTCATTTGCAATAGAGATAGCCCGCAAGACGGGTATTCCAGAGGCTGTTATCGAGGATGCCTCATCGATCGTTGGCAGTGATTACATTCGAAGTGATAAGTACTTACAGGACATAGTTAGGGACAAAAGATACTGGGAAGCTAAGAGGCAGATGATACATAGTCAGGAGAAGTCCTTATCGAAGAGTATTGCTCAATATGAGCGTGAGCTTGATGCCTTGGAACAGAGTAGAAAGGATATTCTCAACCGTGCGAAACGACAAGCAGAAGAGCTTATCAAGGAGAGTAACAGGCGTATTGAGAATGCGATCAAAGAGATAAGAGAGAAGCAAGCAGAGAAGGAGGAAACAAAGAGAATACGCCAGGAACTGGCGCAATATGAGGCTGGTTTGATAGAAGAAGATCGGTCGAAAGCATCTAACAAGTCGAATAAGAATAAGCTTAAAAATGATGGTTTGCTTTCTGATGAGGACTTCCAAAAGAGAGTAGATACGATTAAGAAGCGTAAAGAAAAGCATGAGCAACACCTCAAGACGAAAGCTGAAAAGCAGCAAGCAGCCGCTGAAGCCCTGAAGAATGCAGTGCGTAAACAGCAAAGCGGAGGCGTTATCATGGTTGGTGATAACGTGCGCATCAAAGGCTTGACATCGGTTGGTAAGGTTGAAGCAATCGATGGGAAACAGGCGACAGTCATCTTTGGTGGTATGCGAACAAAGATGTCTATCAGTCGATTAGAGCGTGTGGATGGAGCGACGCTACAGCAGGAACAGAAGCAATTTCAGGCTTTTAACTATAGTAGGGAGACCCGTGAAACCATCGATAAGCACCGTAATCAATTCCACCAAGAGCTTGATGTGCGTGGTATGAGGGCTGACGAAGCATTGAATCAAGTGCAACATTTCATCGATGATGCTATCCTCGTCGGGGCGAGTCAAGTGCGTATCTTACATGGAAAAGGTAATGGTATCTTGCGTCAACTCATACGTCAATACCTCGAAACAGTGCCTAATGTGACGAATTATCGCGATGAACACGTACAATTCGGAGGTGCTGGAATCACCGTGGTAGAGCTTTAAAGCAGAGCAGTCCACCTTATATAATAATACAATCCATCGGTATTCACAATGTCACCGAGTACCAAACAATAATAAAAACAGATGTACGTTTATATGATAATATGGGTTATCTAAGGCTTTTACATATCTTTGGTACACAACAGAAAAGCGTTGTCATGGCTATTAGTATTCTATTGATACTTAGCTCATGTGGCGCAGATCGCAATATAAAGAAGGGTGATAAGTACCTTTCCATGGGTGAGTATTATAATGCAGCAACACAGTTTAAGACTGCTTATCAGCGCACCCCACCTAAGGAAAGACGGCAACGTGGGCTCATCGCAACGAAGTTAGCAGCGTGTTATGACCGCATTTCGTCTTATCAAAGTGCGATAGCTGCCTACCGAAATATCATCCGTTATAAATTAGATAATGGTGAAACACATAAGAAGCTGGCTGACAATCTGATGAAGAATGGTAGTTACAAGGATGCTATAAAGGAATATCAAATAGCTTTGGATTCGTTACCTGGCAACCAACTCATCATTCAGAGCCTTGAAGCAGCTACTTTGGCAACACAAACGAAGGAGTTGGGTTCGAAGTACATAGTCAAGCGGATGGATGTATTCAACTCTCGTCGGCAGGATTACTCACCAATGCTTTATGGCGACAAGTTCGATCAGCTCTATTTCACCTCGACCCGTAATGATGCGCAAGGAGACGATATCAGCGGTATTACTGGTGCTAAGGCGGGTGACATCTTCATAAGTGAAAAGGACGACAAAGGCAAGTGGAGCGTACCTCAGGATATAGCTTCTGGACTCAATACAGACGCTGATGAGGGTACACCAGCATTCTCTGTGGATGGCAGAGAGATGTATATTACACAATGCTTAACGGATCCCACTTATCCTCGATATGCCCAGATTGCCGTGAGCAACCGCACAGATGCAGCATGGAGTAAGGCTACTAAGCTCGAAATCAGTCGTGACTCGCTATCGAGTTTCGCACATCCTGCCCTCTCACCAGATGGTAATTGGCTTTATTTCACCAGTGACATGCCAGGCGGAAAAGGTGGTCTTGACATCTGGAGAGTGCGCCTTAGCGGTGGAACCACTGGTGGTGTAGAGAACCTCGGAGAGCCTATCAATACCTCTGGAGACGAAGAGTTCCCAACCTTCCGACCCAATGGTGACCTCTACTTCTCTAGTAATGGACATGGAGGAATGGGCGGTTTAGACATCTATATAGCAAAGGTTGGTAACGACCACCACTATCATTTAGAGCATCCGGGATACCCTCTTAATTCACAGGGAGACGACTTTGGTATGACATTCGAGGGTCGATACAACCGCGGATTCTTCTCTTCTAATCGTAACGATGGGCGCGGTTGGGATCATATCTATAGCTTTGAACTACCCGAAGTGATACAGACTATCAAGGGATGGGTATATGAGATGGATGGTTACGAACTGCCTGCAGCACAGGTATTCATGGTTGGTGACGATGGAACTAACAAGAAGTTGGCTGTCAAGGGAGATGGTTCTTTTGAACAAGAGATACGTCCGGGCGTCAATTACGTGCTACTTGCAACCTGCAAAGGATATTTGAATCATAAGGAGGAGATACGCGTTTCGTCTATTGGGGAGTCTAAGGAGTACACGCTCCAGTTCCCTCTTGCTGGCATTAACGTACCTGTCTTGATTGATAACATCTTCTATGACTTTGACAAAGCGACGCTCCGACCAGAGTCCGAAAAGGCTTTGGACGATCTCGTTAAGCTCCTTAACGAGAATCCAAACGTAACGATTGAACTCTCAGCACACACTGATTGCATCGGATCTGCCGATTACAACAAACGCTTATCACAGCGTCGTGCGGATGCAGTAGTGGCTTATCTCACCGCACATGGGATTGCGCAAGACCGTTTGACACCTGTTGGTTATGGTAAGGAACGCCCTAAAAAGATCAGAAAGAAGCTCACGGAGAAGTACAACTGGCTGAAGGAAAACAATGTTCTGACCGAAGACTTCATCAAGAAACTACCAAAGGATAAACAAGAGATATGCAATCAGCTCAATCGTAGAACAGAGTTTATTGTTCTTCGAACTACCTATGGCATGTTTGATGAAAAGGGCAATTTGAAACAGAAACCGAAGCCGAAAACAACGCAGAAGAGCGATAATGAATATGAAATCTTCATCGAATAGGCTATTTATCGCCCGATAGTTTGATGTGTAATGATATGGTAAAAGATAAGAATCAACGGCAGGCAGTGGAACAGATAGACGCTCGCCCTATTATATATAAGGTGGAGAATGCCCCCACGTTACCCCCTGCTTTTGTCGATTATACCCGTAAACTCTTTGGGGAGGAATTGTTTGATGTGTTCCTCAAAGGGCTTACCGAACCTGCACCAACCAGTATTCGACTGAATAGCTATAAGCTATCTGCAACGGAGGAAGTGACCCCTAATCTTCATCCCAAGCCCATTCCATGGTGCAAAGAGGGCTTTTGGCTGGCAGAGAGACCGAACTTTACCTTTGATCCCAAGTTCCATGCAGGTGTTTACTATGTGCAGGAAGCATCGTCAATGTTCCTCTCTCACGTACTTCGTCATTATGTGAAACACCCCGTAATGGCACTTGATCTCTGTGCAGCACCTGGTGGGAAGACCACTTGCGCACGCTCTTCCCTACCCCAAGGATCGTTTCTCTTTAGCAATGAACCTATCCCCAAACGTGCTCAGATACTTGCTGAAAATGTCCAGAAGTACGGTCATTCGGATGTAATAGTTACCAACAACTACCCCAGGGAGTACCAGAAAACGAAACTAACATTCGATGTTATCATCGCAGATGTGCCTTGTTCGGGGGAAGGGATGTTCCGTAAAGACCCGCAAGCCATTGCTGAATGGAGCACAACGAACGTTGAGAACTGTTGGAAACTACAGCGTAGTATTATCTCAGATATATGGGATAACCTCAAACCAGGCGGTCTCCTCATTTACTCCACATGTACTTTCAATGCCCATGAAGACGAAGAGAACGTGGCGTGGATACTTGAGGAATATGGTGCGGAGTTGCTCCCTGTGCCCACAGAAGAGGCTTGGAACATCACTGGTTCACTGATTGGTAATCCTTCAAAAACGGCTTCTAACTTCCCTGTTTATCGTTTCATCCCTGGTAAAACACGTGGTGAAGGGCTTTTCATGGCGGTTATCCGCAAACGAGGAGAGGATGAAAACTTACAAAAAGAAGTAGCTCTTGACCCCTCAAAAGCCGTTGCCGAGGCAAAAAGACGGCTTCGCATCCTTAGTTACGGAGTAAAGGCTGGAATGCAGAAAGGCAAAACCATCATCCCAGACCATACATTGGCTCTTTCGATAACAGGCGATACTTCCATTTATCCCAATATAGAGGTTGACTACCCCACTGCCATTAGCTATCTTCGACATGAAGCCATCACACTCGGCAGTGAAGTCCCTCGTGGCATTGTCCTCCTTACTTATAAGCACCATAAAATAGGCTTTGCAAAGAACTTAGGGAATCGTGCCAACAACCTTTACCCACAAGAGTGGAGGATTAAAAGTGGGTATATTCCAAACGAGGTAGTGGTTATTACAGAAACAGATAAACAATAACACATCCATAATTATGCAACAGTATTTAGACTTACTAAGCCGCATTCTCAACGAAGGAGTGCATAAAGGCGACCGCACGGGGACGGGTACTCTATCCGTATTTGGTAATCAGATGCGCTTCAATCTACGTGATGGTTTCCCATTACTAACCACTAAGAAGCTCCATTTGAAGAGTATTATTTATGAGTTACTATGGTTCCTTCGCGGTGATACCAATATACATTATCTACAAGAGCATGGCGTTCGGATATGGAATGAATGGGCTGATGAGCATGGCGATCTAGGACCTGTCTACGGTCATCAGTGGCGTTCTTGGCCTGATTACAAAGGCGGAACTATCGACCAGATAGCCAATGTTCTCGATCAGATAAAGCATAATCCTAACTCTCGCCGCATGCTTGTTACGGCATGGAATCCAGCCGAGGTTGAAGAGATGGCATTGCCTCCTTGCCATTGTCTCTTTCAGTTTTATGTGGCCGACGGACGCCTTTCTTTGCAGCTTTATCAGCGATCGGCAGATACTTTCCTCGGCGTTCCGTTTAATATTGCCTCTTATGCTCTTCTCTTGCAGATGATGGCTCAAGTAACAGGATTAGAGGCTGGGGAATTTATCCACACAACGGGTGATACGCATCTATACAGCAATCATCTTGAACAGGCAAAACTACAACTCACACGTACACCTCGCCCTCTTCCGAAGATGAAGATTAACCCAGATGTGAAGGATCTGTTTGCCTTTAAGTACGAAGACTTCGAACTCATAGATTATAACCCATACCCACATATATCAGCAGAAGTGGCTGTCTAACGCTTATGGAACTAAATATTATAGCAGCAGTAGCGGCTAATCGCGCTATTGGATATCGAAATGATATGGTCTACTTCATACATGAGGACCTAAAGAGATTCAAGCAGTTAACGACGGGACATACCGTTATCATGGGGCGTAAAACATTCCATTCTTTACCCAAGGGAGCACTCCCCAACAGAAGAAACATTGTATTGAGTCGAACGGAGAAGGACTTTAAGGGTTGTGAAGTCTATCCTTCTTTAGATGAGGCAATGCGCCATATTCATGCTGACGAACAGGCCTTTATCATTGGTGGGGCTAGCTTATATAAGGAAGCATTAGGCATTGCCAACCGTTTATATCTTACCGAGATTGCTGATACCCCAGCACAGGCTGATGTCTTCTTTCCACCTTATAACGATGGTACTTGGCGTGTTGAATCCTGTGAGGAGCACCCCGCTACGGATGATACCCCACCCTATTCATTTGTAAATTACGTTCGGAAGTAGTTTTAAAAGCTACTTCCTACATACGAAAAAGGTGCGAAGGCTCGGACAATCGAGTGTCCTGACCAACGCACCAATAATCTAGTATTATGAAAGGGGTGTATCTTTAACGTCTCATGTATTTATCAAACTGAGCCTTAGTGAGAATCTTCTTCAACTCAGCGTTGTATGCTGTACGCTTCTCACAAGGCTTATCTTTCTTACATTCTTGCGCTCCTGACTGACATTGCTTATCGTTTCTTTTACATGCTGTTGAACCACTCTTGCAATCAGACTTAGCCTCCTTATTACACTCATTTGTACACTCCTTCTTGCAACCAGATGTACAATTTCCTTTTCCTGCAGCACTGCAACAAGCCTTATTCTCGGCTTTCTCACATTTCTGTTCAGCTGTATCACATGGCTTTCCACAGCTATCTTTCATCCCACAAGACTGTCTATCGGAATTATTACAACCGCTATTCTTTACAAAAAGATCAGCATATTTCTCATTAAGTTGCAATAGTTTCTTAGCTTGCTTAGCGTTAAGTCCCAACTTGCTAACCATCTTATCTGTTACATGCTGTGGTGTTGCAGTGTGCTTATAACAGCCACCTTTCTGTTGAACCAATGCTATTTCGTTAGCATTGATAGTGTTTACATCCTTTGCAGATAACGCCATTGATGACATTAAGCAAACTGCAATCAGTGATAATGTTATACGTTTCATATAAATCTTTTATTTGTTATTACTATATCGTTCAAGTCCCACTAACAATTAAATTAACTTGCCTATGTGTTTGAACGAATGCAAAGATACAATACAAAAGGGATTTGTACAAATTACAGATAAGTATTATTAGTCGTGAAAGAGGCTTTTTAATAATTATTAATGAAAGCCCTTTTCTTATGTATGATATATATGTTGTATCTTTGCGCCCACAATCAAGTCTGGTTGTACTTATTATCTTTTAATACAGAGAAGGGTAATTTTATGAAAGAAGCAAATAGATTGAAAGCACAAGAGCGGATGAATGATAGCAATGTTTATAAGGCTATGGAGCAAACGCAAAGAGTTATGGATGACTACTACTTAGACGGTATTCTCGGTCTTCTTCCCTATGGTATTGGCGACATTCTTTCGGCTCTCTTCGCCCTACTCTATGTATGGTTTGCCTTCGTAAAGATACGTAGTATTCCTCTTGCCTTAGCCATTATCAATAATAGTTTGCGTGATGTTCTGCTCGGACTGATACCTTTTTATATCGGAGATGTCATCGACTTCTTCCATAAGGCGAACCGAGAAAACATGCAACTTGTGCGTGGCTTCGTTGAAGGAGACAAAGAGGTGATACGCGATGTGAACCGCAAAGCTGTACAAAGTGTCCTTCTCATTGTATTAATGATTGTCTTAATCATTGCGATGATAGTCCTTCTTGTAAATCTGACTACGTGGCTTATTCATCTTATCGGCTCTTTGTTTTAGCCGATAAGACGAATGATTGAATAGGAATCAATCACGATGTATTACACTACCACTGCCTTGGTGCGTGGCAAGAACTAATACTTCTGCCACTTGCACATGTGCTGGAGCCGATGCAGCATAGTATGCCACATCAGCAATATCTGCGCCTGTCAAGGGTTGAATACCTCTATATACACCATCCGCACGAGCGTCATCTCCATGAAAGCGAACATTTGAGAAGTGGGTCTCCACAAGTCCCGGTTTGACATTCGTAACACGTATATTGGTTGAAGCAAGGTCTATCCTTAATCCGTCAGTGAAGGTTTTCACTGCTGCTTTCGTTGCACAATAGACATTCCCGTTAGCATAGGCTGCATCGCCAGCAACCGACCCTATATTAATAATGTGTCCGCTATTGCGTTGCACCATACGTGGGGTAACGAGGCGAGTCATGGTCAGTAAGCCCTTAATATTCGTATCAATCATAGTCTCCCAATCGTCCCAACCCCCTTCATAAGCAGGTTCCAAGCCAAGAGCTAAGCCCGCATTATTAATCAAGACATCAATCTGTTGCCATTCATCCGATAGACTCTCAATAGCTTTCGTGGCAGCTGCTCGGTTCCTAACATCAAATGCCAAGGCAAGAACTTTTGCTCCTTCTGCCTCCAGTTTCTTCCTTAGTTCGGCAAGAAGAGGTGCTCTTCTGCCTGTGATAATCACGTTATACCCTCCTTGAGCAAACCGATGGGCACAAGCCTCACCGATACCACTTGTAGCTCCAGTTACTAATACTGTTTTCTTCATATATTTGTTTATTAAGACGTTATCGTCGGTTATTTGTTTGACACCGCAACCCCAATTAAGATCAAGGCACTACCCATGTAGGCTATTGCCGTCATAGGTTCACTTAGGAAGATAGCACTTGCCACGACCGTTGTTATTGGGTTCAGATATTGATAGTTAGACGCTGTCATCACTCCAAGTCGTGCAATGACAACCGTCCACAAAGCGAAGCATAAGAACGAAGCAATTAGTCCCAAGAAAAAGAGATTGAGCACCACTTTGGGCGTCATAAGCATTGAGAACGTTGCTGTCCATGGATCGATTAGGAACATCGGGAGCACTGTTACAAGTCCATAAAAGAATATTTTGCGGGTGATGAACACGGCTGAATACTTGCTTGAAACAGCCTTCATCAATAGCGAATAGACCGCCCAACACACCGCAGTAAGCAGTGCCAAGAGGTCGCCCCAAGGGTTAAGATGCAGGATAAAACTACCGTTGAAGATCACTATTCCTACACCCAGAAGGGCTATTAACGAGCCTGTTATCAACGTCCAAGTTGCTTTAATGCTCTTCACGAAGACGATCCCGAGGATCACAGTTATTAGTGGAGAAGTGGACGTAATAAAGCTTACGTTGTTCACATAAGTTAGTCCGACGGCGGAGTTCTCAGCGACAAAGAAGAGCGAACCACCCGTTATTCCGAGTAAGAGCATGAGCCCTTCATCGCGCCAACTATTGGCGAATAGCTTTCGAGGAGAGATAAACCAAATAGCGACATAAGCGATAAGGAATCGCAGAAAGAATATCTCCGAAGGGGTGAGACCACTATTATACAAGACCTTAGTATTTACAAAGGTTGTGCCCCAAACAGCGACCGCTCCCACTGCTATTAAGTGCCATAAAAGCTTCTGGTTCATAATGATGTATAGTCTACGTGGTGAAGTATTTGTGTAAAGGATTGGCTATCTTGCGCCCTTTAGTGATGAGTATTAGCACCGAACTAATGATGAGTACGGATCCTATCACTACTGTTGTTGTGAGCGGTTCGCCCATCAGTGCGATGCCGATAGTCATGGCTGTCAAGGGCTCGAAAGCCCCAAGTATGGCGACACTGGCCGAATCGATCAAGGTTAAGGATCGAACGAGAGTAACGTTACTGATAGTAGTTGGCACGAGACCGAGCAGTATCAATGAAAGCAGCGAACTGCCATCTGTTATCTTCTGCACGCCTCCCGTGGTAAAAGATGAGTACAACATCAAGAAGAGCATAGCGATGAAGAAGATGTAGAAATTCACCTTCAACGCCGGTAACTTACTAACGCGCATGTGTGGAAAGATAACCATGTAGATGGCATAAAGCAATCCAGACGACATGGCAAGGACAACGCCTAACATCGACTTAACGTTTCCTGTTTGTCCAATACCACCCAGAAAGAACACGCCAAGGATAGCGAGAACGATGGCAGAGACGATTCTTAACGTCACTTTCTCATGGTAGAAGAGGATGAGAAGAACCTCTGTCCAAACGGGATAAGAGAACAGTAAGGTTGTAGCAACGCCTCCCGGCATATACTCATAACTACTGAACAGTGCCACAGCAGATACTGAATACATCAGTGAAAGGAATGCTAATCGCAATCCATCTCCCCATCTCAAGTGTAAGTTCTGACGCCTCCAAAGAAGGAAGCCCATCATAAACAAACAGCCGAAAGCGAAGCGATAAATGAGTACAGAAGGCAACTCCATTCCTGCTTCCATCACTGGAATGGAGAACAGGGGGATAGTTCCGAAGGTGATAGCAGACAGACTGGCATAACCGTAACCCTTGATGTTTGAGGATGTGTTCACTACTTATTGTGTATGTTTTAAATAATCGTTTACACTTGCAAATGTACTCATTTTATTGCAAAGAGGCTAATGAAAGGATAAGAAAAGATGTATTGGAATGGGAGTAAAAAGCACTCATCTATTAACACCAAACCAAAGGTGACAAAGAAAGAGACGCCCTTCTCCATTTGAAGAGGGCGTTTCTTCGATGTGAAGAAAGCCTCTCTTTGAATCAAGGAAACGCCCTCTTCAAATCAAGAGGATGCCACAAAGTAGGGACAGACGCCCTCGTCTGTCCGCCCAAGTTGGATATTTTTGATAGAAAGAATATGTCATTAGAACAATATGTCCTTATGTCATTTTGTCTTAAAACCACAATGCGAGCTGGACAGACGAGGGCGTCTGTCCCTACTTTGAGTATTCTTTTTGATTATTAACTACTTACACTTAAAGTATTCATGATCAACTTTACCTATTATAAATATGTAATTATCTCAATAAAAATAACGCTTATCTCAGTTTTTTTTCGTTACTTTGTCAACTCAAAAGTATTAGTCAGACGCGTTACAATAGATACTATTCACAATGCGTCGGAAAATGATATAACAATAAAGAAAAGTAACAACTATGTGCAAGACAACAAACAATAAGAAGCGAATATTATTCATTTGTTTAGGAAATATATGCCGTTCTCCAGCGGCACATGCCGTTATGCAGCATTTAGTAGACAAACGGGGCTATAGCAATCAGTATGAGATTGATTCGGCAGGGATAGGCGATTGGCATGTGGGACAGCTCCCCGACAAGCGCATGAGAGAGCACGGAAAGAAGCGAGGATACGATGTGAACCACCATGCAAGGCAGTTTGATGCACGCAAGGATTTCGCTTATTTCGATCAAATCGTGGTCATGGACGAAGATAACTATCGGTATATTACGTCGCAAGCTCCCGATGCGACTGCTCGAGGAAAAGTCGTTTGCATGGCTGATTACTTCACTCGTCATAAGAATGCAACCTGTGTTCCGGATCCTTATTATGGTGGTGCAGAAGACTTCGAGTTGGCTTTGGACTTAATAGAAGATGGTTGTGAGGGCTTGATTTAGCCTCCCTCAATCCCCAAAAAGAGGAAGGGATATTCCCCAAACATAGCTCCAAAATAGGTACAGACGCCCTCGTCTGTCCGCTTCTCAACATGGTTTAAAGACAAAATGACATAAGGACATATTGTCCTAATGACATATTCCTTTTCTCTCAAATACCGTATTTATGCGGACAGACGAGGGCGTCTGTACCTACTTTGTGGCATTGTTTCAGATATAAGTATGTAATTTTTCGCCTACTATCTATCGTTAATTCAATTTTTTTCTGTTACTTTGTAGTCTTAAATTAGATATTAGTAATAAAAGACTTAACGCCTATTAGCACTACTGATAATGGACGGAACGCTAGCAAGACTAACGTAATGAATATAAAAAAGAGCATGAGGTGGCTGGTTGCTATTATAGCAACTCCGGTCGTCCTATTCCTCCTCTTGGTTGTTCTACTTTACTGTCCTCCTGTTCAAAACTGGGCTGTAAAGCAGGTTGCTACCTATGTTTCAAATCACACGGGGATGCAAGTTAGTATTGACCGAGTGAACCTTTCTTACCCTTTAGACCTCCAGTTGGATGGTTTAAAAATGATAAAAGCAAACGACTCTATACCTACGCAGAAGGATACTGTTGCTGATGTACACCGCTTAGTGGCTAGTATTGGTTTATTGCCATTGCTTGAGAAGCGTGTAGAAGTAAACGAACTGACATTCACAGGACTGAAGGCTAATACCACAAACTTCATCGGTGACTTACGAATTAAGGGTAACTTGCAACGCTTACACATTGTGAGTCATGCCGTAAACCTCGTTGGTGACTCCGTAAGAGTGAATAAGGCGGATATTGAGGGAGGCTGGATTGATGTTGCATTGGGCGACACTGTGCCTGAAGACCCACATAAGCAGAACCCCTTGTGGCGCATAAATATAGACCAGCTGAACCTTGCCAAGACTGATTTCAAGCTCCACATGCCGGGCGACACGATGATTGTTCGGGCGCTATTCGGCGATGCTAAGGCTCGAGGAACAGAACTTCTCTTGCATGACAACATATATAAAGTGGCGGACATAGACTGGCATGGAGGTGCATTCAACTATGACCAACCTTTCGTCAAACGTGCTGTTGCGGGCTTTGATGCGGCTCACATCGCTATGACAGACGTTAACTTGGGCATAGACTCATTCTTTTTTGCTGCGCCAAAGATAAGTCTTCGTGTGCGTGCAGGCAACTTCAAAGAGCGAAGTGGACTTGTGGTGCGTGACTTGCGATGCCCCTTTAGGATGGATGCAACGTCTATCCAATTGCCATCCCTTTATCTTCTCATGCCGAATAGTGAGTTATCAGGACGCCTGCGAATGGATATGAATGCCTTTGATGACGTCCATCCCGGTACACTTAACGCCCACATGGATGGCCATGTGAGCAAGACTGACTTGCATCCGTTCCTTACTTCCATTCCACGAAACATCTATCAGGCGATGCCGGGAGGGCGATTAACCATACAGGGAACCCTTGCTGGCAATCTTCGATCAGCTTCCTTCCAACGGTTGAGACTTGCTATGCCGGGCTACTTCGACCTTACGGGGACGGGATGGGTGGCTGATATGATGGCAAAGAACAAGCCTTTACGCAGTGACTTACGCCTTAAAGGTGTGGCTCAAAACCTTGGTTTCGTTCAGAAACTATTGCCTGCAAGTATTCGGAAAACCATTGCGCTGCCTCAAGCTGTGGCTGTTGATGGAGACATACATGTACGGAAAAACCTTTATTCTGGCTCTATGTCATTGGCACAGGGAGGTGGCAAGATTCGTGTCAAAGGTGCTTTTAATCCTTCCAATAGCCTGTATCGCCTCGAAGCTGATGCTACGAACTTCCCTATACAACGCTTCTTACCACACAGGGGATTGTCGCCTTTCACGGGAAGTGTGCGTACGCATGGACGCGGAACGGACTTTATGAGTCCGCAATCGTCCACTAATTTAAGTCTTCGTATTCGTCGTTTCAGTTATGGGAAATATGTGCTTGATGGACTGAACGGTGATATTTCTAAACATGGAGACCTACTTTCGGCACACGTAAAGAGTGTGAATAAGATGCTGGGAGGCGACTTCACTTATAAAGGACGTGCTAACCAGAAGTTAGTTGATGGTCATTTGCATGGCTGGTTGAGCCGTGTTGACCTCCATGCATTGGGCATTATGACGGAAAGATACGTCGTTTCGACCTGGACTGATATGGATGTTCGTTCAGATATGAAGGCTAATCACCATGTACAAGGTGTTGTTCGTAAGTTCAAAGTATTACAGGAAGGACGCAAGCGGAGTGCTCTCTTGGCTGCTGGCGACTTCAATGTGAAAGCCGATATACGCAATAATCGTTTGTTATCTCACCTTAATGGCAATCTTACCGAAGCTAACTTAAAAGCCTTAGGACTGATTGATAAACCCTACATCGTAGCTGCTGGGGCTGATCTGGAGCTTCGGTCGGATCTCAAGAATAGCTTTGCTGTGAATGGGCACATAGCTGATTTGGCACTGGATGACGTTCGGAAGGGTGGAAGAGTTGCTTTGGCACGAGGCAGCTTCAACCTTGATCTAACGAAGGAAGGCACTAAGATGGATGGATCCATCAATGGGCTCTTCCCACAAGTGGACTTCTATCAACTCGGAATCATCGATAAGCCGTTATCAAGCAAGTTTGCTATTAATGCCGACTTCGGCATGAATGGTGCTGATAATATGCGTTTCAATGGTAAGTTGGGAGACTTACAAGTGAACGATAGTAAGCGTACCTACGCACCAGGAGACGTCAATCTGGATTTGACGAGTATGCGTGATTCGGTACATGTAGCCGTCGATGGCGGTGATTTCCACCTCAATACGGCATTCAATGGGAGTGTTGATCAGATGGCAAAGACGGGAAATCAACTTGTAAAGACACTACGGGAACAGATTCATCATAGGCGTATTGACCAGCCCGCTATCATCCGCTTGTTACCAACTGGGCATTTCACATTGCGTAGCGGACGCGGAAATCTGTTTAGCAATATGCTTGCGAAGGATGGATACGCATTTAGTTTGGCAGATATCAACATATCATCTTCACCGCATGAGGGCGTAAATGGTAAGATAAACATTGACTCCTTGGTTTATGACAATGTGCATTTAGATAGCGTAAGGGTAAACCTTTCTAGTGTAGATGGGCAGTTGAATTATGATGCCGCCATACTGAATAAAGCCGATAATACCTATCCTTATCATGGACATCTGCGTGGTGTACTCTATGAACACGGCTTACAAACACATGCAACGATACTTGATAACAAGGGAGATACAGGTTTCGACTTGGCTTTGCAGGCTGCGATGGTGGGTCGGGGCATACGCCTTTCAATCACTTCTCCACAAGCCATCTTAGGTTATAAGGCGTTTACAGCGAACGACTCGAACTATATCTATATAGCACGTGATCATCGTTTATCGGCTAATCTACGCCTTTTGGCATCAGACGGAGCGGGTATGACGGTAACAACAGAGGATGAGGACACAACGTCGTTACAGAATGTTACGATCTCAATGAACCAATTCGAGCTGGGCAGTCTATTTAAGGTTCTCCCCTTCTCACCCAACATGTCCGGTGTTCTTAATGGTGATTATCATATCGTGCAAACGACCTCTGACCTCACAATCTCTAGTGATATGACCATCAATAAACTGGTCTATGAGAATTGTCCGATGGGTAACGTCGGTACGCAATTCGTATATATGCCGAAGGAAGATGGCTCTCATTACGTTGATGCTATTATAACACAAGATGGCAAAGGAGTGGGCTCCTTGTCGGGTGTCTATCGTGGAGAAGGACAGGGAGAGTTGGACGCTACGTTGGAAATGAACCGTTTCCCACTGAATTACATCAATGGTTTTGTACCCGATCAGATCGTGGGACTCGATGGCGTGGGAGAAGGTTCTCTAACGTTAAAAGGACCTTTGAACAAATTAAACATCAATGGGGAGGTGTACTTGGATTCGACTTACTTGGTTAGTGTCCCTTATGGAATTAAGATGCGATTTGCCGATGATCCAGTCACAATACGTAATAGTCATATAGAGTTCGAGAACTTTGAAATGATCGCAAGTAACGGTTCGCCGTTAGACATATCAGGTTATCTTGACTTCTCATCGTTGGATAATATGCGCCTTGATACACGTATGCAAGCAAAGAACTTCCAGCTTATCAATGCCAGAAAGAACCCACGTTCAGAGGTCTACGGAAAGGCATTTGTAGACTTTGGAGGTCGAATGAGTGGACCGTTAAACAACCTTACTTTGATTGGAAATCTGGATGTTCTGGGGACTTCCGACATGACTTATATAGTGCGAGATGGTACCTTGGCAACAGATACGGAACTAAAGGATCTTGTGCAGTTTACGAACTTCAAGGATTCAACAGTTGATGTTGTTAAACGCCCGGACATAACTGGTTTCACGATGTCAATGCTTGTCAATGTTGATGAACAGGCTCATCTGATGTGCTCACTTAATGCTGATAACTCCAACTACTTAGCCTTTACAGGTGGAGGTGATCTACGATTAGAATATAACCCAACCAATGGTGTGCGCTTAAGGGGACGCTATACTCTGAATGACGGAAAGATGAAGTACTCTCTTCCTATTATACCGCTTCGTACGTTCAACATACAAGATGGAAGTTATGTAGAGTTCACTGGAGACCCCATGAAACCAACGCTTAGCATCGTGGCAACCGAAGATGTGCGCACGAGTGTATCGAGTGGTAACGATGGAAGAATCGTCGACTTCAAATGTGGAGTGAGCCTTTCTAAGCAATTCCCAAAGCCTGGCGTGCAGTTTATCATTAGTGCTCCAGAAGACCAGGAGATGCAGAACACGCTGAATACTAAGAGTGTTGAGGAACGCTCGAAACTTGCTGTAACGATGTTGGCATCGGGTATGTATCTAGATGGAGATAAGTCTACGAGTGCCAATACAGCGATGGGTGGTGCCTTAGCAGGCTTCTTGCAGACCCAAGTTAACGCCATTACAGGCAAAGCACTCAACTCTATGGGACTCGACCTATCGGCTAACATGGAGAGTGCAGCAGACATTAACGGAACGTTGCACACTGACTATACGTTCAAGTTCAGCAAGAGGTTGTGGAATAACAGGCTTCGTATCATCATGGGCGGACGCGTTTCTACAGGCTCACAGTTCTCTGAAGAGAATGGAGCCTACTTCGATAACTTCTCGTTGGAGTACCGTCTTAACCAGAAGGAAACCAAGTATCTCAAGCTTTACTACGAACGGGAAGCATACGACTGGTTGGAAGGTAACCTCAGTGAATACGGTGCCGGATTCATGTGGAGACGCAAGTTAAAGAGCTTTAGAGACATCTTCCGCTTTAAAAACGACGATCCCGTAGTGGTTCCGAAGGTAGAGAAACCACGCAAGGATAGCTTAATTAATTTTGTTAATGAGAAGAGATAAAAATCATAAAGGACGTTTCGCGCTCATAAGTCTATCGGTGATGAGTGCCTTTCTACTACTCCTTTCGGCATGTAGCACAACCTCTGCTATCCCCGATGGAGAGCAGTTGTACATCGGAATGAAGCCTACCCTGTATAAGAATTACCAGTCAAATAAACACTTTGCAGCTACTCAAGAAGAGCTTGATTTGGTGCTTGCAACAACACCAAATGCCGCTTTGTTGGGTAGTCCCAGTCATCGTTCTCCATTCCCAGTAGGGCTTTGGATATGGAATGCCTTTACACCAGATACAACAAAGTTCAGCCGTTGGATCGTGCGTACCTTTGGGTCTACTCCTGTCTTAATGAGCAATACTACGCCCGATCTACGCGTCACTGTGGGACAGAACTTACTACGTAAGAGAGGTTATTTCAATGGTAAGATCACCTACGAGAAACTAACCCAGAAGAATCCAAAGAAGGGTAAGTTGCAATACACAGTGGACATGGGTCACCTATGGACGATCGATAGTTTGCGGTACACGAACTTCCCTCCTGTGGCTGATAGTCTCATCGCGAAGAACTTAGATAAGGCTCTCCTCCATAAGGGCGATGCGTTCGATGTGGCCACATTAGAGCAAGAGCGAAAGCGCATAACAGACCTCTTTCGGAACAACGGATACTACTATTACCAGAATAACGATGCAAGTTATCTGGCCGACACAACCAACGTGTATGGTGTAGCTAACGTCCGTTTACAAATGGCGGACTTGGTTGCTTCGAAGGCACTAAGACCTTGGCAGATAGGGAAAGTGACGATAAACTTGCAGCGACAGTTCATGGAACAGTTACACAATAAACAGTCTTTTCGAGATGTAACTGTCAATTACAATGGTAAACGAACGCCTCTCCGCCTACGCACAATAGCTAATGATCTGAAGGTATGGCCGGGTTCTTTGTACAATAATGAGCTTGTTGAGCGCAGTCAACAACAGTTGAATGGTAGCGGATTGTTCGCTGCCACCAACTTTACCTTTACTCCTCGCGACAGCACGGACAGTTGTAGTATATTGGACATGACGGTTGATTGCACCTTTGATAAGCCTTACGACTTTTATATCGAGGCGTATGCGAAAGGCAAGACAAGCGGTCAGTATGGTCCAGAAGGAAACATCGGACTCATCAAGCGCAATGCTTTTCGAAATGGAGAGAAGCTCGACTTGCGCGCACATGGCTCTTATGAGTGGTCGTTCAATAATGATGGTAATGGGCAAGATAGGCTTGGTGTGAGCAATTATAACTATGGTCTTGAGGGTAGTCTACAAATTCCTCGCCTCGTAAATCCCTTTGTCTTATCTCCAAGAAAGAAGTGGGAACGCATCCAGAAGAAGATTGCTGAAGCTGAAGCAAGGGGCATTGAATATACTCCGAAGCCTCCCCGCACTTACTATACCACTCCGACAACAACCCTAAAGGCGTCAGTTGATGTACTAAACCGCGCTAAGTACTTTAAGAGACATGTAGTTTCTGGAGAGCTAACGTACCAATGGCAGCCTAATGAACGCAATAGTTTCTCTTATTCTCCACTCTCTCTAACATACGAATATATGCACAAGGTGACCAATCGTTACCGCACCTTAATAGCAAGCCTCCCCTATCTTGAAGTCTCAATGGCGGATCAGTTCATACCAAAAATGCTGTTCCAATATACCCATACGAGCCCTTTTAACTATCGAAACCCCATCAAGTTCTGGGCAACAGTTAGTGAGGCATCCAACCTTTTAGCTGCTTCTTATGCTGTAACAGGGCATCGCTGGAGTGAAAAGAACAAACAACTCTTTAAGAATCCATTTGCTCAATTCTTTAAAGTAGAGCTTAACTTCACTAAAATATGGGCTTTGGCAGAAAAGAGCAGTATTGCTTTTCATGCCAACACAGGTGCTGTTTGGGCTTATGGCAATAGCAAGGTAACTCCTTACACAGAGCAGTTTTTCGTTGGAGGAGCCAATAGTATTCGTGCATTCAACGCTCGACAGATAGGTCCCGGAAGCTATCGTTCATCCTTCCAACGCCGTTCCTACGTTGAACAAACAGGTGACTTGAAGCTCCAAATGAACCTCGAATACCGTCCCCACCTGCTTGGTTCACTCTATGGGGCAGTCTTCCTCGATGCAGGAAACGTGTGGACACTACATCACGACACGGCTCGTAAAGGTGGATAATTCGTCTTTAAGAATGCTTTTAAGCAAATGGCATTAGGCACAGGGGTGGGTCTTCGATATGATATAGGCTACTTCATGCTACGTATCGATTGGGGAGTTGGACTGCATGTACCCTATAACACGGGCAAGAGAGGACTATATAACATAGCTAAATTCAAGGATGCTCAGACCCTCCATCTGGCTATTGGTCTGCCCTTCTAAACTATTTCTAAGAATATATGAAAAGACTTTTTTTATTATTACTAATGGTTGCTTCTATTGTGACAAGCCATGCACAGGAAAGCACAGAAGCCCCTCGTCATGAGGTGCTCTTAGAGACCGACAGTGGGAATATACGTATCCAACTCTTTAACGAAACGCCTCTGCACCGTGATAACTTCCTCAAGTTAGTACGCAGCGGAGCCTATGATGGGGTGCTATTCCACCGCGTTATCAAGGACTTCATGGTGCAGACTGGTGACATGGGATCGAAGAATGCCAAGCCGGGACAGGCTCTTGGCGATACGCCCGAACGCTATTCTCTACCTGCAGAGATACATTATCCCGAGTTGTTGCACCGCCGAGGTGCAGTTGCAGCAGCGCGTGAAAGCGATGATGTAAACCCACAACGTAAGTCGTCATCTACGCAGTTCTACATTGTTTGGGGTGTACGTTTTACGGACAAGCAACTCGATTGGGCGCAAGAGAGACTGGATGCTCATACAGGTGGAACAGTGAAGATGTCGCCTGCAGTTCGTCAGTTATATAAGACCGAGGGAGGCTCTCCTCACCTTGATGGACAATATACTGTTTTCGGTCAAGTAGTCGATGGCTTGGATGTTGTTGATCGAATACAACGACAGCCCGTAGACGATAACGACCGTCCAACGACAGACCTCCGTATTCGCAAGGCAATTGTTTTGAAGTAAAGTGATGATGTAATGGTAAGGTCGTTTTAAGTACCTTGCCATTGCCTATATATAATAAGGTGTAAAACAGAAAATGGTAATCAATAAGAAACTAATAGGTTGCTTGGTTGCTCTCCTACTTGCTTCTGGCACGGGAGTAGCCCACAGCAGGTATATATATTATGCTGTTAACGATTCTACGGACACACAATCAGTAGCAGCAAAGACGAGTGATAGTAATGATAAGAAAGATGCCAAGGATAAGGAGAAGCCCTCTTCTTACGAACAACTAATGAAGAAAGGCGGTAGTGTACACGATGGTCTCTTCACGATAAGGCATATCGAAGACAAGTGGTACTTCGAACTCCCAGACTCCATTCTGGGTCGTTATCTATTGGCTGTAACGCGTTTCACCGCCGTACCACAGAGCTTCGGCAAGTTCTCGGGAGAGGCAATTAACCAACAGACCCTCTATTTCGAGCAACGCGACAATAAGACTATTAACCTCCGCGCATACGTTCTTTCACAGGAAGCAGACCCAAAGAGTCGTATCTCCCGAACGCTCAAAGCCTCCACTGCCGACCCTATCATCGCCTCGTTCAAAGTAATTGGTCGCAACAAGAAGACTAATAACCAGCTCATCGAAGTGACCCCTTTATTCATCAAGGATAATGGTGTCGTCAGTATTCCACAGAATGCTGCTAAACAACTGAAAATCGGTTCGTTGCAGTCCGACAGAACCTTTATTGACACGATGAAGGTCTATCCGATCAATGCCGAAATAGCCACAACACGCACCTATAGTAGTACTCCCTCTTCCGTTCCGGCATCATCAACTGGAGCCATGACCATCGGTCTGAACACGAGTATAGTACTACTTCCTAAGACTCCAATGCGCAAGCGTATATGGGATCCGAGGGTTGGTTACTTCACCAATCGATATACTATCTTCAGTGATGATCAGACCCGCGCCGACCGCGAACAGTTCATTTCTCGCTTCCGCTTAGAGCCTAAAGACAAGAAAGCCTACGCCCGAGGCAAACTCACAGAACCGATTAAGCCCATCGTTTTCTATATAGATCCTGCAACGCCAAAGAAGTGGGTTTCTTATCTAAAACAGGGTATTGAGGATTGGAATGTAGCCTTCGAAGCGGCTGGATTCAAGCATGCCATCCAAGCAAGGGATTGGCCGGAAGATGATTCAACGATGAGTGTTGACGATGCACGTTACAATGTCTTACGTTACTTACCAGCTGAGATTGAAAACGCATACGGCCCCCACATTGTCGATCCTCGCAGTGGGGAGACCATCGAAAGTCATATTTGTTGGTATCACAATGTGATGAATCTATTGACAAAGTGGTACATGACGCAATGCGGACCACTTGACAAACGAGCACAGACAATGCACATGGACGACCGACTCATGGGTGAATTGATACGCTTCGTATCGAGCCATGAGGTCGGACATACACTCGGTTTGCGTCACAACATGGGTGCCAGTCACGCCACACCAGTGGAGAAGTTGCGTGATAAGAAGTGGGTTGAAGAGCACGGACACACTGCAAGTATCATGGACTATGCCCGCTTCAATTACGTAGCTCAGCCCGAGGATCATATTTCCGAACGTGGACTTTTCCCACGAATAAACGACTATGACAAGTGGGCAATACGTTGGGGCTATCAGTACAGACCTGAGTTTAAGGACGAGATAGACGAGAAGGAAGGGTTGTTAACAGAGACTTCTAAGGTCTTGGCAACTAATCCGCGCCTATGGTTCGGAGGCGAGGGTAAGAACGAAGACCCACGTGCGCAGACTGAAGACTTGGGTGATGACAATGTGAAAGCGAGTGAGTATGGCATTAAGAACCTTAAGCGCATCATAGTCGCCTTACCTACATGGACGCATCAAACTAACGATAGATACGAGGACAGGATAGAGATGTGGAAGAGTGTTATCAGTCAGTTCAATCGATACACAAACCACGTTCTTAAGAACGTTGGAGGGCGATACATCAATAACATGCCAGGGCAGAAACCTTACGAGGTGGCACCTGCACAGAAGGGAAGAGACGCTGTTAACTATCTCTCCCGACAGCTCTTTGATGCTCCAGTCTGGCTCTATCCGTCAACGATGACAGATGTTTCTGGAGTTAATGCTGTCGATGAGATCGCTGCACAACAAGGGCGAGTTTTGAAGGTATTGTTGAATGGTTCGTTAATAGATAAGATTTACAAGGATCAATTTGCGACTGGTGCTTATCAGGTCAAGGACTATTTGAACGATGTATTCAAGGCTGTTTGGCAACCCTTATCATCGACTAATGACGTGAAAGTTCGTACACGTCGTTTGTTGGAGCGTACCTATATCAAGCAGCTCGATACATTCCTTAATCAAGAGGAGAAAGATAAGTCCATAGCTATAGACCGCGCTCGTCCGTCAGATATATCGCTGTATCTTGGACAGCAGCTTGATACTATCGAGAAGTATTGCAAGGCGCAGGCTGCCATCAGCACAGACCTCAATCTCCTGCATTACAACGACATTCTGCGCCAGATAAAACTAATTCGTGAACGGCAGAATAGCGTGAAG
>ERZ773263.488-NODE-488-length-27727-cov-6.231353_pt1 | contig 27727 bp, 22 predicted proteins | sample MGYA00511076_ERZ773263 | MGnify/ENA primary metagenome ERZ773263 (study PRJEB29015, sample SAMEA2738155) | human oral metagenome | biome: human oral; feature: human-associated habitat; material: saliva | place: China | collected 2195 ... | reverse complement strand
TTTCTAAGTTCATAGATCTGAACTTTATCATCATAAGTTAATTTCATAATAAAAACACCCCAAAAGTTAGATTTTTTCTGTCTAACTTTTGGGGTGCAGTTCAATACGAGTCATGTTTATTTTTACCAGCTTTCTATCGAGAAGGCAGAAAAGCCTTAAATCAAGCTAGTAAAGCTAGTTTTTTAAGGGAATGGATATAGAAATGTAATAATAGTGTCCACACTCCATTTGGTAAGATACAAAAGATAAAGATGTTTGGTTACTTCTTATCTTTTACACTGAATTGGAATTTTTGCCATGGTTTTAGCAGATCCAAAAGAGGTAGATCTTGTTCAAGAATGCGACCTACTACGTTGGTCTTGCCAGAATTTTCCATCGGCAAAAGGGCAACCTGTAACTCACCTGCATATTTCGTATAGAGGTAGTTATCAATCAGGATATCCCCTTTCTCTATCGGACGAGTATCATGTGGTTCAAAGTAATCCTTTTTGTGAGTAATCCGACTTTGAGATGAACGTAAAACATAGTCAGATGAATCCCCACGAACCAAGTGTGGCTCTTCTTGGACAATATGACGCTCGATTTCACTATCATCGGCTGACAATTCGCAGTCTAATGTCAACAAATATGGATCAATTTCACTCAAGGCTTTTAATTCTTCTTCGCTAGCAAAAGAGTTGGCTACGATAACATCATCAATTAATTCTGTTGCCCAAAGCCATTTAGCAGCGCTAGTGATTTCCCATTCACGATGCATTTCTAACGTACAAAGCCCTTCTTCAACTGGCCACGGGCCTGTTGTAGCAACTTTTGAATTGACAAAGGCAGCTGTGCGCAAGCCTAAATCTTTGTAACGTTTTGAAGTATTAAGGAAATGTTGCACAGAAAGTCCTGTATAACGATGTGGATAAAAATTATGGCACCCAATCAATTTTTCAAACTTTGGTTGAAAAGTTGCTATATTTTCTAAATAGCGATTTTCAATACTCATGTTGAGCTCAATCATCAGCCCTTGAGGATTGAAGGTCATTCCGGCTTCTTCTTGACCAGAAAAACCACCATCCAAGCGTATCCCTGTTAAGCCCATATCTTTAAAGAATTCTAGGTTGTCATATTTTAGGTCTAGTTTCTCAAAGACACTCAAGTCCACATCCGCTATAACTTCCATACCGAGTGATGTCGCAAGTTTAACAGCCTCTTTAAAGTCTGCAATCGTTTTTTCTTGGTTTCCTACAGACAAGAGGCAAGTAAATACTCTTGAGAAGCCGTATTTAGCAGCCAATCGCAAATAATCTAAAATATCCTCAATTTCACTGTGTCCGGGATAAACAGAAACACCAAGTCTTCTCATTTTCGTTCCCTCCATTTTAAACAAAGCATCCCCTGCACCAGCTACTTAAGAACAGTCTTTATTGATAAGAAAGGGGATTATGAAACACACGTTTTGGTTAGTTTGTTCTTATCAAGTAAATTTATTCTTAGAAAATCATCTACAGTAGCTCATACAAGGGATAGCCTAGCAATATTTGTTTATCAATCTTTAATAACAATATTCTTTTACAAGAGCATCTTCGTCTTCACGTTTTGCCATTGCATAAGCCAATTCGCACATACCTTCCAAAGCCTTATTGAGACCAGGAGCGCCTTTTTTAGGCATTTTGACAATACGAACCTTATCTTTGTAAGCATCAATTACTTCTTCACATTCCGCTGCCATTGCGGCCAAAGCTCGTGCATCCGTTTTCGCATTTATATCCGCAGCTACTTCTGCCGCCATTTGAGCATATCCTTTATAGTCAAAGCAGGGGCCACAAATAACAATATCTGCTTGTAATTTTGCAACCATAGCACATAATTTGCGACTAACTTCATCTTTGTTTTCTTTGTAAAAACCGTCACCGGAATACAAGCAAGCCAATACATTACCATTTACCCTCTTCAAATAGGGTTCCATCATAATTGCTGGACCAACGACTCCCTTATTTAATCCTAAGGGAACCATATGATCATCTTTGATCCCAGCGCCTGCTTGAATTTGGTCATATATCATTACTATTTTCACTGTTTACTCCTATAAGTCATCAAACGATAAGTTATCCAAATCAATATCATCATTTGTAGTTACGTCTACAGCTTTTGCTTCATCTGCTAAGTATTGTTTATCCATAACTTTGATAAAAGGCATATAGATGAATATACCTGCTATAATCAAAATGATTTGAAGTACTGCACCTCTCCAGTCAGTTGCAAGAAAGCCCGAAATCACTGGTGGAGTAGTCCAAGGGATAGTTACACCATTTGTAATTGGTACTAATTTCATTGCCATAGATGTATAAGATACTACAATATTAAAAAGCGGGGTTAAAATAAACGGTACAACCATAACGGGGTTTAATACCATTGGTAAACCAAATATAATTGGTTCGTTGATTCCAAAGATACCCGGAATCAATGACAATTTACCAAGTTCTGTGATTCGTTTTGACCGACAGAATAGGAGCATTGCAATGATAAGAGAAAGCGTTGAACCTGCACCTCCAAAGACTGCAAACAAATCTTGAAACTGACCATTGATGATATGAGGTGTACCAACACCTGATTTAAAGAATTCAATATTTTCAAGTGAAAGTGTTGCAAGAACTGGACTATATACAGCACCAACAATTGCTCCACCGTTGATTCCAAAGAACCAGAACAAGCAGTTAAAGAAGTAGGCTGTCAATGACGCACCTAGTGTTCCACCAAGATTTACGAGTGGAGCTTGTAGGATGTCAAAAATGACTTGGAAGGCATTTGTGCCTAAGAAACCAAATAGAAGGTTAATAAAAAAGAAGACAGTCATTACAGCAGTTGCTGGAATCAGCGCTGCGAATGATTCTACTACTGTTGGTGGTACACCTGCAGGCATTTTGATAACCCAGCCCTTCTTTTCAACAAAGGCATAGATATGCACAGCAATGAATGACACTACGATACCAATAAAGATACCTTTTGCGCCTACCCAGTTAAGCGGGATACCTGCTAAGCTAACTGGTACATCTTTACCACCTACTTTGGCTGCACCATTTACCACATAAGGCATAAGGAGCAACCAGCTCATTACTGCTGTTGCAGAACCAAAAATTTTATTGGTTTTCATTTGTTTAGCAAATGAATAGGCGATTGCAATGACCGCAAAGATTGCCATAACAGAGAAAGTTGCACTTGATGGTTTTTCGATAAAGGCTGTTAAGCTTGTACCTGTCTTTTGATCAACAATGACAGAGCCCATCCACTCATTAAGAGCTGGCCAAGGAAACTCGCCAATCAACAAGAAGATAGAACCAGCAATCAAAAGTGGTGTAGTAATTAAGAAACCATCCCGAATTGATACGAGATATTTATTCTTTCCAATTGCCTCCGCAAGAGGAACTAGAAACTTTTCCAGTTGTTTAATCATGGTAAGAAATCCCAACCTTTCATATAATATTATTTATTTTCTTTAATTAATTTAATAGCGCTTTTAAGAACATTTTCGCCATTCATCATACCATAATCACCTTGGTCGATGACGCTAATCGGAATACCTTCGTTTCCATATTTTGCTACTGTTTCATCATACATATATCGTACTTGTGGACCAAGCAAAATGCAGTCCGGACGATCTTCTTCAATGATGTCTGTTAATTTATCGTGCGGAAATGCTGCTACTTTAATTGGTAGTTGATGGTCATTTGCTACACTCTGCATATTACTAGCTAGCATACTAGTGGACATTCCAGCACTACAAAATAGATAAATCTTCTTCATAAATTTTCCCTCCTATTCATTTTCTAATTTATAAAGACGTTTATTAGCATTAATCATCTTTTCGGCTAAAAGTTGAATAGTTTCTGTTGACATGAGTTGGTCTTCAGCATGAACCAAGAGAACAGTAACATCTTGATTCCCTCCCCCAGCTTCTTCTTGGATTAGTTTAAAGTGGACTTCATGTCCTTCTTTATATGATTCTTTCCCTTTTTCCATATTTTCTTGAGCTTTCTCAAACTCTCCATTTTCTGAAAAACGAATTGCTTCAATATAATAAGATTTAGCAGTTCCTACAGCAGAGATAATTTTGAAACTTGCCATTTGTACGTCATTCATAAGCTAACCTCTTTCTAACTCTTTGAATTAATTATAATTATTTATTCTGTTCTTGTGTAAGAAAGTCCTTTCCTAACAAACGGAAAAAATTATACTTCAACTACTTTTGTCTTTGCAATCAAATCATGAAAAGCACTATGTTTAGGATGAAAAGCCACAAGAAAGGCACTAGCAATACCAATCACTAAACCAAAGATCATCAAAGGGACAACTATTCTAAATCCTGTACTTAACTGAACAATTTGATGCAATATGGCAGTAGCAGTATAAAGACTACCTTCGACAAGGATAATTCCTACTAACTGTCGTAATAGAATAGTATTTATATCTACATCCTGACCATTTTCTTTGACAATTTTTAGCTTCATCATTCTTTTACCCAAGGTCTGCCCCTTATTTTTCCCAAGTGGTACAACAATATAATAAAGCAAGGCGCAAACAAATCCTAAAACACCACAAATTAGACCATATGGCTTTTGAAATGTCAGCAAATTTTGGTGAAGCATATTGCCATATATTTTTTGAGAAACAATTCCAATTGGGAGTGACGTCAGCATTGCACCTAGATACCAGTCTAGAAGATAAGCCACAAAACGCTTAGTCATACCGTTTGTTGATAAGTTGGGCAATTGATTCTGTCCTATTTTCTTTATATTTCCCATTTTTTCTCCTATTCTAAGATGTTCTCAATGAAATCTTTTTGATCACGTGCCTTCAGCAAGGCTGATAGTTTTTGCGGATCCATAACCAAATTGGATAACCAGTCAAAAAAAATACTCATTAATTGATTATCCTCTCCTCGGATAGCCAGTAAGATAACCAGACGTACTTCAAAATTTCCCCACTGAACAGGCTTATCCAACGTCAATGTAGCTATACAAGATTCGCTGGTTGAGATTTCGATCGCATGAGGAACAGCAAAACCTTGTACAAAAGAAGTTGCTGAAATCCGCTCGCGCTTAATAACATCCGCCTTATAGTCCTCATCAGCTAATCCTTCTTTTATCAATTCATTACACAAATATTCAATTGCTTCTTCACCATCTGCTACGTGGTCTTTTCGATAAAACAATTTCTTTTGGATTAGGTGCTCCATCATCTTTTGGAATTTCTCATGATAGCGTTCCTTATCTAACTGATTTAATAGCTGAAAAATCTTACTTTCGTCTTCATAATCAAAAAGAAGTGATAATTGCAAAGTAGGTATTTTTATCTGATGTTTCAAAGAAACAGTTGAAATGATCAAATCTGGTGAAATAGCTCTCACTTGTCGCTCATCAAAAATCTTATAATTAAAAACAATTGTCATTCTATCTTCAAAGCGTGAATTGATTTTATCAATAAAAGGTTTGGATAACATTTGATTATTAGGAATAATCACTACCGCTCGATATTTACTCGGACTATTCACTCGATCATATGCAGCTCCAAGATGCAAAGCAATAAAAGATAATTCATTTTCTCCGACTTTTTTCTCTAACCTCTCGCTTAGTACTTCACCTGCATGAACCGCCATCTCAAATACCAGTGGATACTTCCGTTTAATCTCTCTAAGATAGACATTAGACATGCTAGTATTGGTTTTTTGTCGCTCAATCAATGATGAGATGTGGTTCCCAAGTCCGCTTACTAGAGCTTCATCACCTGAAAAATCAATATCAAAATTGTCGTTAATCTTAGTCAAGACTGCGACTACAATCTCTCGAATTTCTTTTTTCTGTGTAAAATCTTGCTGACTATTACTGCTACAAAGTAAAATAGCGAACTTAATAATCTCGTTTTCTACTGAATGAATTTGGCAACCTTGCTCTACTCTCGCAAAGAAATCCTGAGACAATTGATACTCTAAAGTCTCCGTAAAAGACTCATCTGGTAGTTCAATATTCTCAGCATAATTTCCACTGATAATTCTCTCAATCGCAACCCCTGCATGAATCATAACGATAGGAAAAAGCGATTCTTTGATTTGATAATCATATTCATAGCAAGTTTCCATAAAAACATCCGATATTTTTAGAAAATCAAAGTCTGAGAACAAAGTCGCCAATATATTTAAGTTAGTAAAGTTTCCCTGTACTTCATCAGTTAATAATTTACGATAAAGTTTACGCTTCTCGTTTTCCTCTCCAATAAGTTTGACAAAATTCTTAGAACGTTTCAAATTTAGATGATAATCTTTAATCATCTTTTTGATACGCCCCAAATCATTCTCAATCGAATAACCACTGATGAAAACACGATTTTCCAAATCATACAGATTTAGTTCCTTTGAGTTGAAAAAAAGCTCTTTTATAATCCAAATACAACGTTCCTGTGGTGTTTGAGGAATGATATTGTTAGTCACCAATTCCATATCCGAAATAGCTTGCTCGTCTAATTTATAACCAAGGCGCTTATTTGAGATAATCATTTCCCTTTGATATTCCCTATTGATAGCTTCAATGTCCGAGCGAATCGTTCTATCTGAAACGTTCAACATTTGGGCTAAAGTCTTTCCCGTCAACCATTGATCCTTATCATTCAGGATATCGATGATATTGTTTTGTCTTTTTTTTAGCATAACTACCCCCTTATGATGAACCAAAAATATTCTGATTTGTTGTAAGTAACCTCAAATAAACCTTATTAAACATTAATCATATATTCATCATACCATTTCTCCACTTAGTTAGGAAAGAATGATTTTTCCTAACTATTAGGAAACAATACTCCTTGACATATAATTTCATTCCAAAAAAATCCTCCTACAATTTTAAAAATGTAGGAGGATTTCTCTTAGTTAGATTTTGAACAGTCTAACCGTCCTGTCAATCTATATTTTATTAACTCTTAGGAATTGAAGCTTTCTGTCAGTTGAGGCACCACTTGCTTCTTACGAGAAACAGCGCCTGCTAGGAAAGCATGGTTGTTTTCAAGAACAAAGTTGAAGGCTGCTTCGACCTTATCCATATTGCTTCCGATCGCCAAAATTTCTGAGTTTGAATTGATGATGTCTGTAATCATCAAGACAAAGTCAGAGTAGCCATTGTCAGCGATTGCTTTTTCAATTGCTGCTTCAATTTCTGCTTGGCGCTCCAAAACTTCAGCAATATCAACAGTATTGACCTGCGCTACACGGACATTGTTTCCGTTGAGCTCAAATGTTTTCGCATCGATGTCAATCAATTCTTCTGCAGACTTGCTTGCCAAGTTTGTACCTGCCTTAAGCATAGCCAAACCATACTCTTCCAAGTTGACACCAGCTATCTCAGCCAATTCTGGTGCAATGACCTTGTCAGTCGGATGAGTAGTTGGTGACTTGAGCAAGAGAGTATCAGAGATCAAACCAGATAGCATCAATCCTGCAATTTCTTTTGGAACTGCTACGCCGTGTTCTTTGAACATACGATAAACAATAGATGAAGCAGATCCCACTGGTTCCAAGCGCATGTAAAGTGGACTAGCTGTTTCAAAGTTGGCAACACGGTGGTGGTCAACTACACCATAGACTTCAACTTCAGCGATATCTGCTACAGACTGCTGGAATTCATTGTGGTCTGTCAGGATGACTTGCTCAGCACCCTCTGCCTTAGCAGATGTAATCACGCGCGGTGCAGCTACACCAAAGTAATCTAAAACAAAGGCAGTTTCTTCATTAGGCTCTCCCAATGCAACAGCTTCTGTATCCAAGCCATAAGCTTCACGAGCCAAGTAAGCAAAAGCGTAAGATGAACCGATAGCATCTGAGTCAGGATTTTGGTGACCGAAAACTAAAATTTTAGACATGATAAACCTCTTTTTTATATAAACTTTATTGCATTTATTTTACCACAATTACAAGCATTTCACAAAAACAGAAGAAGATTTTTTGAAAAAAGGACTGGTCAACTCACCAGTCCTTTTATTGATACTCAAAACAGATCAGCTATTATGCACCCGATTCATATACTCTGTATAGGACTCTGTCTGCATGAGTTCCTTGGCATTCTTGACCCGATCAGCTGTTGGTGGCTTAACCCCTTCCAGCTTGTAAGGAATGCCCAGCTCCCGCCATTTGAATTCTCCCATGGTATGGTAAGGTAGAATTTCAAACTTATCAACATTCTTCAGCGTCTTAACAAACTTACCCAGTTCAATCAGGTCATCATCCCGGTCGGTCAATCCCGGCACCAAGACATGGCGTATCCAGACTGGCTTTCCAATATCAGACAGGTACTTGGCACAAGCCAAGATATTCTTGTTGGTCTGGCTGGTCACGATTCTGTGCTGTTCTTCGTTAATCTCCTTGATATCAAGCAGGACTAAGTCGGTTACTGCCATAAGCTTGTCAAATTTTTTTAGATAACGAGGCGTATTTCTAAAAGGTAGGGCACATGTATCCAAGGTACAGTGGATACCCAGCTCCTTAGCCTTGGTAAAGAAGGCAATCAGAAAATCAATCTGCAACAAAGCCTCTCCGCCACTGACAGTGATGCCACCTTTGTTACCCCAGAAACCCTTATAACGGAGAGCTTCTTGCAAGACATCATCCACGGTCCGCAGCTGAGATTTGTTAGTTTCCATCTCCCATGTGTCTGGATTATGGCAATACTGACAGCGCATATGGCATCCCTGCAAAAAGACAATAAAACGGATACCAGGTCCATCTACAGCACCGAAACTCTCGGTAGAGTGAACCATGCCAGTTACCTTTCCATAATCAATAGTTTCTTCATTTTTCTCTTCAACCATAACACAACCTCTTCACTCTGAAAACGTTTTATAACTATTTTTATTATAACACGATTAATGATAAAAATGACTCCATTTGTCTATTTTTTAGAAAACAAACTGTTTTTCAGTTTCATTTTCATTGTCTTACAACAGATGAGCCTCAACTTTTATTCTCATTTCCGACTCAAGAAACTAATCTTTTCAAGTTCTAGGCTAAAATTTTCTATTATAAAAATCAAACCACCTTCTCTCCCTCTTTATTCCAAGAAAAAAGAGGGGTGCCCCTCTTTATGTTTTCTTCTTAACTATGTTTTTTCTTCCAAACCAAACCAAGGAGAACAATCGTTGCAAGTCCTACTACAAAGATAAATTTGCTGTCTGACGAACCTGTATTTGGAAGTTCTTTCTTGCTGTCCTTGCTTGATGGAGTTTTTGATTTAGGATTTTTCGGTGGTTGGTAACTGTTGGTAAAGCTATCTTTTCCTCCCTCATAAGAAACTGTTGAGAGAAGATTGCCATTCTCATTCGTTACAGTAATCGTTACTTTAATTTCGCTATTGTCATAAGTAATGCCTTCTGCATCACCCTTTACTTCGCGAATTGTATACGTGTATGTTCCAGTTTTAGTAAAGGCAAGAGTCTTGAAATCTACACTTCCATCTGCCTTATTTTTAACTGTTTCAACTACCTTACCTTTGGCATCTCTTAGTGCAAAAGAGAACTCGCCATCTTTCAAGTCACGACCTGTTAAGAATTTCTTAACTTTTAATTGAGCTGTTGCTGAACCTGGGACATAGGTATTGGTAAAATGTTTTTTGTTATCATCATAGCTAACTTTTGCCACCAACTTGCCTTGATTATCTGCTTTTACTTTAATTTTAGCAGTTATTACAGATGAGTCATATACGACCCCACTGATATTGCCAGATTTTTCTCTGATTGTGTAAGTATAAGTTCCAGCTTTTGTAAAAGTTAAAGGTGAGAATTTAATGGAGCCATCAGCCGCATTATTAACAGTCTCAATCTCAGCTCCATTCTTATCGTACAAGGTGAAGAAGAACTCGCCGCCATTTAGATCACGACCAATCATGACTTTTTGAACCATCAGCTGAGCAGATGCAGAAGATTGTTTTCTATCAACAATTGTTTTTGAAGCTATTTTAAGAGTGCTATCAAAGTCATCCGGACTTACTTTAACATCGTCCGCCAACTCATATCCAGCAGGGGCTTCTGTCTCTCTAATTGTGTAATCATCTTTCAAGAGATTGGTGACTTCCGCAATACCTTGGTCGTTTGTCACTACTTGAGCAACTACTTGACCAGAACGATCACGAATAATATCAAATTTAGCACCTGGCAAAGCTGAACCATCATCTGATACTTTTTTAATTTGAATTTTATAAGTGTATCCTTCTGCCTCGCCATGACCTAGGTAATAAGTATAAGTTGAATTGCGACTGTCTTCAACTCCGTTTGTCGTTGTCAAAGTAGCTGCATTTAAAAAGTTTTCGCCATCTGAAGGTGCATATGGCAGTTGAACCGAGTAATTAATCCGAATTCCTTCATTAGCCGAAAGATCTGGTAATTGAACAGAAAAATTATCATCAGTAAAGTTTACAGTAGTTTGGCCTGTAATGTCTACAGCGTTATCTAAAACCCAATCGCCATCGCGGAAGGCCCAAACTCCCTTATAAACTCGGAAAGTATCTTGTTTATAAGTAGCACCTGGGATTTTTAAAACGTCTGCTATTTTTACACCAGACATAGCTTTTCCGCTTCTGTTGACTGAAATCGAATAGCGTCCAATTGTTGGCTCAGCTACATCCTGCCAACCAACTTTGTTTAAGTCTTCTTTTTTAGCTTGACCAATTCCAGTGAAGTTAATCTTTCCTGCTGGGAAAAGTTTCCCTCTTACTGTAACATCAATTGGTACTTCTTTTGCTTTCTTAATCACATTATGATCCGCACGGACATAAAAATAAAAGGTTCCTTTTACATCCGAATGTGTTTCTACATAAGGCTCATAAGTAATCGTTACTACTTTTGTTTGCTGATTTACAACTGCCTTGGCAACAACATTTCCATCTTGGTCTTTTATGTCAAAGCTACCAGTACTTGCTAAAGTAACAACATCCGGCAGTTGAACATCCGTTGTGTCTCCTGCCTTTATTTCATTATTGTGTAATTTAAACTCCACATTAATACGAAATTCTTGCCACTGATCAACATCAGAAGAAGTGAGCTCGTTTCCTTTGCTATCTGTCAGATACATCCGAGTAATGACATCTCCATGTTCTGTAGCAAAGACCTTATTTCCTTGAGTAACAAATAAACTGAATAGTAGAGTTAGGGGAAGAAAAATCATCATCAAGATTTTTTTATTCATTTTATCATCTCCTTTTCCAAAAAAAAAAAAAATACAACAACAGGATCGTTTTATAACAAAACTATCACTTCATTATAAAATAATTTCCTTGGATTTTCAAGCATTTTCTAAATTGCTTTCACAAAGAGCTCTTTTACTAGGCACCTATCTTCAAACAAACTCAAAATAAAAAGCTATATCAATCTTATGGCAAACTGGTTCATTTTATTGATCCACTGATTACCATAAGAAGATATAGCGAGTCTATCTTAAGCATCCGATACTTCAGCTCAAGAGGCAGATCATAGTTGATATGATGAACTACTACTGTCACTTTATTTTCAACCCAAAATACTTATTCTGCTAAGAATAGATGAGTGTCGAAGATGTTTAGAGCTTACTCTAGGTTAGATGACTTTTTTGATTTTCTAGATAATGGATAAGCAAAGATTAAGACTAAGAAACCAAAGGCTACCCAATGGCCTCTTTGTTCACCTGTAGCTGGCAAATTCTTTTTATTTTCGCCTGAATGCTTATCTGTTATTTTTTTATCTTTCTGATTTGTTTCTTCTTGACCATCCTGCTTGGCTTGACTTGTCTCAGATGAAGAAGCTTGACTTGAACTTTCTCCCTTATCTCGACTAGATGAGTCTGTTTGGCTGTTACTAGTGCTTGGGACAGTATGATTTGATCCCTGATTGGACGAGTTAGATGATGAAGATGTATCTGGCTGATTAGTCTGATTTGAGAAGTCTAACTGTACCACTACTGGATCATGGTCTGAAGCTCTACCATGTTCTTCCATGAAAGAAGCATTAATATGGACAGGTGCAAAAATCGCTTTACCAGCTAGGTTTTTAGAGATGAAAATATTATCTAAGCTTTGGTTGCTACCACGGTAGAAGTAAGAATAGCGGTCAGCCGCATCATGTTCCTGCATGAGGTTAATGAGTTCATTTCCTGCAATAGCTTTAGCGGTTTCAGAGAATTCAAAGTCATTGAAATCCCCAGTCAGAACAAACTTAAGATTTGGATTTTGTCTTAACCCTTCTTGAACAAAATTATTTAAGATTTTAGCCTCTTCGATCCGGGCAGCTTGGGTATGTTGGACAGCCGGCTGGTTTGAGCCATATACAGCATCATCACCTAGCTTGGATTTCAAGTGGTTGGCAATAACAACAACATGTTGTCCCTTAAATTCAAATTCAGCTGCTAAAGATTTACGAACCTTAGTAAAAGCAGGATTCGTTGGATCGATCCGGGCTGGATTTTTAACTAGATGGCCACCTGAGAAGCTAGCTGCTTCATCACTCTTGCCGGCTTTTTTTTCAACTAGTTTTACACGATCTGGGTTATAAAGAAAGGCTACACGGATATTAGATCCAGGTTTACCACCATCTTGGCCATCAAGAGGTGCAACTTCAGTATATTTGTAGTTTTTACCTCCCAACTCCTTGATTCGAGCTGCTAGTTTTTCACCACTCTTCACACCGCTGGTCGTTCCATCATTGACGCTACCGTTATCATCTTGAACCTCGATGAGCGTGATGATATCTGGACTGTGGATTTCATTGATAAAGGAATTAGCAATTTTGGTCACCTTTTCGTCAGGTGTTTCACCTTTTTGTGTATTGGCAGAGAAATTTTCAATATTGTAAGAAGCAATCGTTAACTTATCTTCGCTAGGATAGAGAGGAGAAATCTGTCTTTGAAGACCACCGTCTACCAAATCAGGTAATTGTGTTGGATCTAGTTTATAAATTTTGCCACGATAGGTAACCACTCCAACCACATCACCATTGAAATAGTCCTTGGCCTTGGCAATGAATTTATTTCCAACGTAGACAGGGATGGTCGCTGTATTTTGGGCATTCGGACGCAGATTGACACCACCGATATTATTTAAGGGAAGAGCCTGGTAACCTTCAGGTAAAACATAAATATCTCCTCGATACTGCGGCCCTAAGACATGTGGTTTTTTAACTGTCGTTAACATGCCTTCTAAACTTTCCCAATAGTCCAAAGCTTCATTTTCCGGCTGATAGTTATTCACATCATTATCTACTGTATCCTGAGGCATCTTATCTACAATATCAACAGGAGTCGGTAGGTCAGCCTTACCATCCTTAGTAACTGTTGAAGCCTCCAGCATCGTGACGGTCAAACTGCCACTTGGCTTGTTAAAAGTTTGTCCTTGGCGAATGCTAAGCTCTTCCATGTAGCCTTCTTTTACTCGGCCTTCAAGAGTTAATTTATCTCCAACGTCGACTTGCTCTTTAGAGACGACATAAATCGCATCTGAAGTCTTGCTATTCCCATCAGGTGTCACATCTTGAACGTAAAATCCATAACGGTCTGTCTTTGTAACAACAACATTTGAAACTCGGACATCTTTATCCTGATAAGGAGATACTTGCGATTCACCTTGAATCGTTCCTAGATTGGCAACAGTCTCTGCAGTGCTTGATACGGCCTGTGCAGCAACTGTCTCTTCTTTTTTATCTGCTTCCTCAGCAGACGTAGCTCTTGAATCTCTTGAAGAATTTGTATTTTCTGCAGAACTACTAGCTGTTGACTCACTGACTGCTGAACTTTCTGCAAGAGTTGCTGGAGTCGAACTCGAAGAATTTTCCGTCTCTTCAGCTCCGACTGGAACAGCCAAGGAAAGCAGAGGTAGAAAAGCACTTAATACTGCTGCTGAATAAAAAAGACGCTTTTGATAAGCTTGTTTCTTCATAAAGTTCTCCTTTTCCTAATGAAACTTAATTACTATACTGTTTATATTATATAGAAAAAACAATATTTTCGCAAACGCTTTCTTAAACTCATACATACTTCCATTTCTGTTATATATTTTGATAAATCAGTCTATATATAAAAACAGTGAAGAAAACCGATATCTAAAAATCAGCTTTCCTCACTGCAAAATAGTATTTTTAATTAACAAGAATAGCTAGAGTTTCATAAGGTTGTAAAGTCAGAATATGATCAATCTGAGTTCTACCATAGTTGGACAGAAGGACCTGACCAGTTTGATAATCTGGTAAGATATCCACTGTAATTGGATCCTTATAAAAGTTGTTCAGGACTAATAGCTTTTGTCCTTGCCACTCCCTCTCAAAGGCATAGACCTGGGGACTGTCCTCATAGGCTGGCTGATAGCTTCCTTCTGCAATGATCGGCAGCTCCTTACGCAAGGCAATCAATTTCTGATAAAAGGTAAAAATTGGTCCCTTGATTTCATTTTCCACATTGATGATAGGATAGGATTTGCCAGCTTTTAGCCATGGAGTGCCAGTTGTAAAACCTGCATTGACTGAATCATCCCACTGCATAGGCGTCCGAGAATTATCACGAGATTTAGCCTTGATAATCCTGAAGGCTGCTTCTGACGATTGCCCTTCAGTAAGCAAACTCTGGTAAGCATTGAGAGACTCGACATCCACATAGTCTTCCATGGAGTCATAGTCAGGGTCCACCATGCCAATCTCCTCACCCATGTAGATATAAGGCGTCCCTCGCGACAGATGAATACTGGCTGCCAACATGGTTGCCCCTTCATTGCGGAAATTTTCCACATCGACAAAGCGGTTGAGAGCTCGCGGCTGATCATGGTTGTTCCAAAAGAGAGCCGACCAGCCATCATGATCACTCATTTCCTTGCCCCAAGTATGGAAGAGGCGTTTGAGCTCTTCAAAGTCAAAAGCCTTAAGCGTCCACTTCTGTCCAGCCTCATAGTCCACCTTGAGATGATGGAAATTAAAAGCCATAGACAGTTCTTGCCGGTCTGGTGCAGTGTAAAGAATACAGTTTTCAATCGTCGTTGCGCTCATTTCGCCGACCGTCATAAAGGAATCGTCTTTCCCAAAGGTTGCTTCGTTCATCATACGCAGATAGTCATGGACGATTGGCTTGTCCGTGTATGCTGGCTTGCCGTCATTTCCTGGGCAGTCCTCCAATACCTCGTCCTTACCAATCAAGTTGATCACATCAAAGCGGAATCCTTTGACGCCCTTGTCCCGCCAGAAATTCACCACATTAAAAAGCTCTTGACGAACATTGGGATTGCGCCAATTGAGATCCGCTTGGGTGATATCAAAAAGGTGCAGATAGTATTTGCCCGTATCGCCAAATGGCGCCCAGGCACTGCCACCAAACTTAGACAGCCAGTCCGTCGGCTCATCCCGTAGGATAAAGAAGTCCTGATAGTAGGAATGCCCCGCCAGAGCCTTTTGGAACCACTCATGCTCAATTGAACAGTGGTTAAGAACCATGTCCAGCATGAAGTCAATACCATATTGTTGGCCAACCTTGACCATCTCTTCAAAATCTGCCATATCTCCAAAGATAGGGTCTACCGCAGTATAGTCAGAAATATCATACCCATTATCCCGCTGCGGACTCGGATAGAAAGGATTGAGCCAGACCATGTCCACTCCCAGCTCCTTTAGGTAAGGAAGTTTCTCAATAATCCCACGAAAATCTCCCACTCCGTTCCCCGTCGTGTCTTTAAAAGATTTTGGATAAATTTGGTAGACTACCTTTGTTTTATCTAATGCCATGTTTTTCCTTCTTTTGAATATAAAAGAGGTGGGACGAATATTTCATTCCTTGAAAGGAATAGAATTTCTCATCCCACCCTCAAGAGTCTGGAAGTCCTATCTCATAAGAGAAGCCCAACTTCCATCATGCAATTCTTAAATTTTTGTTGCTGTCATCAAGGCGTCTCCAACAGCTATCTGGCGCGGCAATCCGCCCAATGCATCTGCTTGATATTGATCTTGATTGGTAATGATGACCGGAGTTTCTGTCACATAACCTGCATCTTTAATGAGATCAATGTCAAAACTGATTAATTTATCGCCAGCTTTCACTCGGTCTCCTTGGCTAACATGAGCTGTAAAACCTTTGCCTTCAAGATTCACCGTATCCATACCGATGTGCATAAGCATTTCTACACCTTGATCAGATACGATACCTACAGCGTGCTTGGTTGGAAATAGAACCGACACAATGCCGTCTACTGGGGCAAGCAAGTCTCCTTGGCTCGGTTCAATCAGGACACCTTGTCCCATAACTCCTTGAGCAAAAACTGGATCTGTTGCTTGACTAAGTTCTTTCACTTGGCCAGATAAGGGACTTGCAATTTCAACTAAGTCAGCTAAAGGCGCAGATTTTTTTGCTTCTGTCAGGGCTTCAGCTTGTGGTGCTTTAACTGCTTCATCTTCTACTTTGGTAAAGAGACCCAAGCGACGGAAGATCATGGTCAGCACAAATGGAACAGCGATTGCAACGAGCATAATCGCAGCAAATGCTAACATATATTTAGGTTGGATTGACAAGATACCTGGAAGTCCACCGACTCCGATAGCATTCGCCTTCACATTAAAGCTTACAGACAAAAGACCTGCAATGGAAGACCCCATCATTCCAGCTACAAAAGGATAGATATATTTTACGTTGACCCCAAATAGAGCTGGCTCAGTTACGCCAAGATAAGCAGAAATCGTAGCTGGAAGAGCAATTTGCGCTTCCTTTTCATTATGACGATTCATCCAATAATAAGCAAAAACAGCAGATCCTTGTGCAATATTTGACAGAGCAATCATTGGCCAAAGTCCAGTACCACCTGCATCTGCCACTAACTGCGAGTCAATCGCATTGGTCATGTGATGCAAACCTGTAATAACAAAAGGCGCATAGAGAGCTCCAAAGACAGCTCCAAAGAGCCATTTAACAGGACCAGTTAGACCTGCAAGAACAATCGTAGATAGCCATTGGCCTAAAGTCCAACCAATTGGCCCCAAAACTGTGTGAGCCAAGATGATCGCTGGCAAGAGAGATAGGAAAGGCACGAAAATCATGGAAACAACTTCTGGAATCCGTTTTCTCCAAAAGATTTCCAAATAAGACAAGGAAAGCCCTGCTAATAAAGCTGGAATAACCTGAGCTTGGTAGCCTATCCGTTGCACTGTAAAGAATCCAAAATCCCAAACCCAATTTTTAGCAATTTCTGATTGTGGTGTTCCTGCTACTAAATAAGCATTCAAGAGCTGAGGAGACACCAAACAGATCCCCAAAACAATCCCAAGAATCTGGCTAGTCCCCATCTTACGACTCACGGACCAAACAATTCCGACTGGTAGGAATTGGAAAATCGCCTCACCTGGCAACCAAAGGAAGTGGTTTACTCCAGCCCAAAACTTTGATACATCCACAATCGTTTTATAAATCGGCTCTCCATCTTTAGTAAACTGAAGTACACCATCAACGACTTTTTGACCAAAAGCTTGAATTTGCACACCTTCTAGGATATTACGGAAGCCAAGAATCAAACCACCAACGATAATCGCTGGAATAATTGGAGTAAAAATCTCAGCTAGCATGGTCATGACGCGCTGAACCGCATTTTGATTGATCTTAGCTGCAGCCTTAGCTGCTTCTTTTGAAACACCTTCAATTCCAGAGACAGCTGTAAAATCATTATAGAATATTGGCACATCATTTCCAATAATAACCTGGAATTGCCCTGCATTCGTAAAGGTCCCTTTGACAGCTCCAATTTCTTCAATAGCTTTTACATCAGCTTTTTTCTCATCAATAAGTACAAAACGCATCCGAGTGGCACAGTGGGTTACTGCAGACACATTTTCCTTACCACCAATGGCGTCCAATAAGACTTTCGCCTCTTTTTCAAATTTGCCCATTTGATTATTGGCTGGAAAACCAGCACTCTCCTTATATTTATTTGTTAGTTTCCTAACTGCTTTCTAATACCAATTGTAAACGATACCAAACATGTATGCAAGATGTCTGTTGAAACATTCCTTGTTTTTTGTTAAAATTTCAGTAGTTGTATGATAAAAACAAAACAAGTAGGTTAATCATGAAAAAATACCAACAATTATTCAAACTAATTGAGCAAGATATTTTGAGCGAGAAATACTCCGTTGGCGAATTTTTACCTAGTGAGAATGAATTAACTCAGATTTATAAGGTCAGCCGTGATACTGTCCGAAAGGCTCTAGAGCAACTTCAAAAAGAAGGATTAATCCAAAAATTTAAGGGACAAGGATCCAAAATCATCAAACAGGAACACATCAATTTCCCAATCTCCAATCTGACTAGCTACCAAGAACTCGTCCTACAAAATAAACTAGATTCTAAAACCAATGTCATCAGCCTAGAAAAAATAACTGTAGATAAAAAACTTGCCAAGCTAACTGGTTTCCCAGAATATCGCTTGGTTTGGCGAATCATTCGACAAAGAGTTGTTGACCAGGTTGCTTCTGTCCTTGATATTGATTATTTAGATAAAGAACTTGTTCCTACGATGACGAGAGAAATTGCAGAGCATTCTATCTATCATTTCATTGAAAATGATCTTGGACTTAGCATCGACTATGCTAAAAAGGAAATCACCATTGATCATGCGACCAGTCGAGATAAAATTTTGCTCGATATTGAGAGAGAAAACCATGTCGTTTCCGTCAAATCTCAGGTTTATTTGGCGCACGGGCAACAATTTCAGTTCACAGACAGCAGACACAAACTCGATAAATTTCGCTTTGTTGATTTTGCCAAAAGGCACGGTTAAGAAAAAGAGCTGGAAGTTTAAAACTTCCAGCTCTTTCAGATTTATTTATTTAATTTAGGAGATTTAGATGAAAAAATTTTTTTAAAATATTTTATTTGTTGCTTTTGCTTTTGTATTTACTACTTATGTTTCTTGAGTGGGGAAAAGTGAAAAGTTTGGGGAACTATGATTATTTATTGTCATTGGACTGTCCTCTTTTCTTTTAAGATGAATATAGTATAACCAGCAAAGCTTAAGGAAGACTTATAGATTTCTTGAAAAAAGCTTAAATGTTTGAATATCCCTATGTGTTACTTCCATTTATCCAACTCTCTTTCATCAATTCGTCTAATCTCCAGATTATAGACAATCTTCATCTTAGGACTACCTTGACTATTTTTTTCGACTGCCTTTAGATGACCCTCACGAGAAAAAGCAGCCATCACTTCATCCGTAAATTCCTCTTTTTGTAATTTTAACTGTTCTGGAAGGTGTTGATATACTTCTGACCTAACAGACTCGCGTTCATTATTTCGTAGATAGATAATCTCTGACCCGTCATTGACATTAAAGCTTAAATCAAGACCAGCAAGGGTTCCATAATCTGGCACTGCCGTATCTAGCACTCCATCATTTCGTAGATAGACTTTATTTCCATAAATATCATAAACAACTGGGACTATTCGAGAGTTTACAAAGCTTTCTCCTTTTCCTCCACTAATAAAAATCGGAGAAAATTCGATTTTACTGATACCGCTGTAATGCTCTTTTAGGTAGGTTGCGATTTGTTCTTCATAAAGTTGAAAACCGTGTCAGTAGAGATTATCCACTTTCATTCTGTCCATGAAAAGCTTCGTTCCTATTGCAAGTACAAAAAGGCAAAGCAGAGATAATAAAATAGTTTTTACTCGTTTCATCATATAAAATACCTTGTCTTTCTATATGCAGTGTATCATAAAAGTTAACTAAATAGAAACTTGAGGATGTTTGCGAAAGTGTACTTGTTTGTTCTTCCATTTTGATAATCAAAAACAGACCTTCTTTATCGAAAGTCTGTTTCATTTACACATAAGCAACTATTTAGTAACTTCTTCATCTGCTTCTACTTGTTCAGAAACTTCTACTTTAACCTTGGTGACACGGCCATTTTTAACCTTGTCATTGGTTAAAATCAGTTTCTTATTCTGACTTTCCACCTCAAAGCTGATGCGTTCTTTTGGATCTGGAATAGTTCCTACACCAGTCAAGTAGTAACCCGCGATCGTATCCACATCGTCACTTTCAATTTCAACTTCAAAATATTCATTAAAGTCATTGAGGGTCATAGTTCCTATGACAATGTAGGTATTCTCACCAATTTCATGAACTTCGATCTCAGCCTTGTCAGTCTCATCATCGATCTCACCAACAATCTCCTCCAAGAGGTCCTCAAGCGTGACCAGACCAGCCATACCGCCATATTCATCTAAGAGAATTGCCATTTGATTTTGCGTGTTACGCAACTCCTTGAGCAAATCATCGACAAACATAGTCTCCGGTACAAAGAGTGGCTCCTGCAGGATCTTGCGCAGAACGATATTGTCAAAACCATTGATGAATCCTTCATTAAGCAGTCGCTTGGTATGAATCAGGCCAATGACATTGTCCTTATCCCCATCATAGACAGGGATCCGCGAGAAACTCTGTTTGAGAATGCTTTCGATGATTTCCTTGGTATCATCCTGAATGTCTACCATAAAGGCATCAGTACGTGGCACCATTAGTTCACGCGCCATTAGCTCATCCAGCGAGAAAATCCCCTGTAGCATCTCAATCTCATCCGCATCCAAGGTCTCCTCACTCTTGGTCAGCATATACTCAATCTCATCTCGGGTCATCTTTTCATCTGCATCATCAAACTTCATCGGCGTAATGCGACTTAACAGATTAGTTGAGGCCGACAAAAGCCAGACAAAGGGACTGACGAGCTTGCCCAAAAAGATGATAAAAGGAGCTGCTCGAACAGCCAAATCATCCTTCAGATTGAGTGCGATCCGCTTAGGATAAAGCTCACCAAATACAATAGAAACATAGGTCAAAAGGGCCAAAGCTAGAAAAGAGGCTATGGCATGTGCTGTTTTAGAATTGCCCATCAAACTTGAAAATACACGACCGAGAGTATCAGCAAAGCTGGCCCCTGATAAGATATTGATGAGGGTAATACCTACCTGAATAGTAGATAAAAAGTTATTGGGATTTTCTAAAACCTGTAATAGACGAATGTACTTTATATCACCTTCCTCTGCCTTCTGCTCAACACGCGCCCGATTGAGTGACACCATGGCCATCTCTGCCGCGGAAAAGAAAGCATTTAAAAAGGTTAAAACGACTAATAATAAAAACTGTAACAAAAGGGTCTGACTGCTGGGGTCTTCCATGAGTTTCCTCTCCTAAAAAGTATAATCAACCTTGATTATAACATATTTTTGAGTTTCGTGCACACAGATTTTATGGAAGCTTGTGTTTTGATTAGGATTCCAGATCTTGTAAAACCATTTCCAGTCTTGAAATAGCTCCAACTGGTAGGGCAGTCTGAGGATACTTTTGGTTAAAGGCCAGCAAGAAGTTTAGCCGAATCTGCATTCTTTCTCGAATCAATTTCTTGTAAGCATTATCAAAATTAGGAAGGGGATATCCCTCGTATTCGAGATAATCAAAACCTACTATAGGGCCAAAGGGTTTGAAATCTGCTGTCCCATCCACTACCTGCTCAATGACATCTAAAGATACTTCCTTTGAGACAGTCTTCCCCATGTAAGATCCAGTATTGATAATATAACAGGACACTCCCGACTCAAATAAGCGACAGAATTTTCGGTAGTCTTCTACCAAAGGATAGACACGAAAAGGATTTGCATAGGGTTCAATCACCAACTCATCATGTAAACCTAGAACATTTTCTGCATTGGAGCGTTTGGTCATCAAGGTACAACCCATCGTAGAGGCCATCAAAGGATCGTGAATTCTGACTAGAGGTGGTAGAGAGTCATCTTTCATAATCCAAAAAATAGCATTGATAGCTTCGTCAATTCGATCCACTCGATTTGGAGTCGAAAAGCGAGACTTGACCGTTCGACCATTCCCATTACGGATATCTTCAGTAACTAACACCTTTCTCCCATTTTCGTCTAGGGTCACTCCGCAGTTTTGCACAGTGATAAAGAAATCTTGTTCCCTATGTCCAGTTGGATAGTCACTCGTCTTATCAAAATAAGATGGCTCTAAGGCAATTGAAGATCCGTCCTTGATAGAGATAATAAAGGCATCATCATGGAGAACCTTGATGTCATATTTTTGACCATGTTTGGCGTGCGTAAGAGTGGATTTTCCAGAACCAGATAGACCAAAAAATGAAGCAACAAAATCTTTTTTATCATTATTTTGCTTAAAAATTTTCAGACCACCGTGACAAGCTACGTAGCCATTTCTAGCAGCAGTTGCCCAGGCCAAAGTCAGAGTGGCTTTTTTCAATTCTCCAAAATAATTTAAACCTAAAATAACTGCACAGTTGTGATTAGTATCAAAGTAGACAAGACCATCTGGATATTCTGGATGCTTCCACTTGGGATCAAAAAAGACAAAGATATCATTTTCCTCATATTTTTTTGAAATTCTCAGACGGTTCTTAAATTCTTCATCTAAAATTTGGAAATTGAGTAGCCATGAATAGAGATTGTTTATTTCTTCTTTAGGAACCATGAGGTGGGCACAGACCATAAAGTCTTCATCCAGCCCAACAACAGCATCCGCTTTGTAAAAATCTCTATGATGAGCTTGGTAAATAGCACTACGAACTAGAAAAAGTAAAGTTTCATCTTCTTGACTATCTCTACCATAAATCCTTCTAGCCTTTGCCGTTCGTCCAACGACCGCTCCGGAATTCGTCAGTAAAGCCCGTGCATAAGAAGGAAGACCCAACTCCTTTGTATGAATCACAGGCATATCTAAGACCACTGTTCCAGCTGCTGCTGAAGCTAACTGGTAGGCTTCTTCTACCGTTTTGATAGACTGAACCTGGTTCTCATAAAAGGCTGTTTCCACGATAGTCTTCAGAGGGGAAAAGTAAGAAGAATTTTTCCTTATTTCTTGTGGAGAAAATTTACGACGTGTTACCATGACCATACCTCCTTTATCCTATTACCACTATTTTAGCATAAATATACTATTTCGTGTTATAAAAATTCAAATAAAAAATAGGAGAAAGATTCCTTTCTCCTATTTTTTTATAATCCCAAATTCTTCATTCTTCTTAATCTCCTGAGCTTCTTTATGATTGTCATAAAGGTTAGCTAGGAATTTTACAATTTCTTTGATGATGGAATAGGTCGGAATAGCTACAATCATTCCGATAATACCATAGATGTTACTAGACAAGAGCAAGAGAACCATGATAGTAATCGGATGGACTTTCATAACTCCTCCTACAATCCGAGGGTAGAGGATATTCCCATCTATCTGCTGAACAATCAGCATATAAATAACTGCTATCAACATTCTCTTTGGATCTGTAAAGGCATGACTGATAATCATTGGGATCAAACCAATACTTGGTCCAACATAAGGAATCAAATTAGCCAAGCTAGAGAAGATAGCAAATACTAAAGCATATTTAATGCCGATAGTGCTATAACCAATGTAGGCCAGGCAACCGATAATCACTGCATCAATAGAAATTCCGCTAATATATCGTGAAACTGTAGCATTTAGATTCTTCAGCAAGGAAGAAATGTTGAGCTTGTCTCGCTTTAGAATACTGCGTTCCAGCATTGGCAGGAGCTTATGACCATCCAGTAAGAAATAGACAAGGAAAATTGGAGTCATAATGATGATAAAGACGGTATTGATTACAGCCGATACCACACTGCCCAGGCTGTTAGTTACCCCGTTTAGAATATTTCGCAGAATATCAATATAAGATAGATTCAGTTGTTGCAGGGTAGATTGGATATTGAGATTTTTGAATACAGGATTTTGAGCTAAGTCATTGACCCAGCTATAGACATAGCTATAAAGATTTTGGCTCGAATTAATCAAACTAGTCAGCTGAGTAACTAAGATAGGTAGGAGGTAGATAACTGCTAAAACAATAGACCCAAATAAAATCGTCAATGTCAGCAGGACACCTAAGACACGGTTTAATTTCAGGTATTTTTCCAAAAAGACCACTAAAGGGTTAGCAATATAATATAAAAAACCTGCTATTAAAAAAGGTATTAAGATGGTATTTACAACACTGATCACTGGAGTAATCAAGTCTCCCATCATTCTCCACAGGAAAAAGACAAGCGTTGCTAGTAAAACTTCCACTGTCCAAAAAAATAACTTACTCTTATAAAACATTCTTTTCCTCCTATCAGCTATTTTACCATAAATTTTGTTATAATAGAGGGGATTTAATGAAAGAAAGAATAAAAATGGAAAAGATTATCAAGCTGGAAAATGTAAGCTTGGCAAAACAAGGCCAAACCATCTTAAAAAATCTCAACTGGCAGGTAAACAAGGGAGAGCATTGGGCCATACTCGGTCTTAACGGCTCAGGAAAGTCAACCCTCTTACGACTACTCATGGCCGAGCATTGGAAGACCCAAGGAAAGGTGACAGTCCTAGGGACGGAATTTGGTGCCGGTGATATCCCTCAGTTGCGAACTAAGATTGGAGTAGTTGGTTCCTTCATTGCGGAGCGCCTACCTAGCCATCTCACCGCCGAAGAAATCGTCCTGACAGGCAAGTATAAAAGTAGCATTCTCTATGCTGCCTATGGGCAAACAGAACTAAACCAGGCCAGAGAAATGCTGACCTCCATTGGCGGACAAGACTTAATTGGCCGGAGCTACGCCAGTTTGTCTCAAGGGGAAAAGCAGCTCTTGCTGATTGCCCGCAGTCTCATGGAAGAGCCAGAACTACTTATCTTGGATGAAGCAACTAGTGGATTGGATCTCTTTGCCCGCGAGCGCCTGCTACATCAAATCAAAAAGATTACACAAATGGACCAAGCACCAACTATCCTCTATGTCACCCACCATGTAGAAGAAATTATATCTGCTTTAGACCATGTCCTACTCCTGAAAGAAGGCGAAATTATAGCCCAAGGTCCAAAAGAAGATATCCTCCAAAAAGAGGTAATGGACCGCTTTTATCCTAAGCCAATCGAGCTGATTGAACTGGGAGAAGGTCGTTATTTCATCAAAGCAGAAGGCAACTCCTTATGAAGCAGTTTTTAAATATCATTTTCAATCTAGGCTATTTCCTGATTCTGACCATGACTACGCTTGCCTTGCTTTTCCTATCTGGGCAGATTCTACTGTCCCACACATACATCCCTTTAAGGATTGCTGAAGGAGTCCAATTCGTCAGTAATCCTTGGTATTTCTACCCTATCCTCCTGCTCTTTCTCTTCTGTCTCTTTTTAATCCGACCCCTGCTGGAAAAGGTTCAGACCAAGCATCTTTTTTGGATCCTATCCCTCATCTTTATAGCAACTGCGATTTTACTGATAACGGCCTACGATGGCCGCATCCGAGCTGACGCCAAGCACGTTTTCAATGCAGCGCTAGCCTTTAATCGAGGGGATTACAGCTCACTGACAACCGTCGGAAGCTACATGTACCGCAATCCCCATCAGCTAGGGCTGATGACTCTGGAGCGACTTTATGCTTTTATTTCTCCGACTACTCAGTTTGCCTTTAGCATGAATGTCGTCTGGACTTTACTCAGCCATTTCTTGATTTACAAGATCACTGCCCTCCTCAATGCCAGAGAAATCATCCAGAAATACACCATTCTGCTGACATTTCTCTTTCTACCACAGCTCTTTTTCGTTCTCTTTGTCTACGGCACCATTCCTGGCCTCTTCTTCTGTCTGCTCAGTCTCTATGCTTTTATCAAGCTGGATCAGAAAGGAAACCTACTCTATGCTTTGCTGGGAGCTACCAGCATCAGTCTGGCCTGCCTCCTGCGCAACAACTACATCATCTTTGCTATCATGCTGATTGGAGTCTACTTCCTGTCCATCTTTTATAAATGGTCTTGGAAAAAACCGCTAGCCATCGTCCTGATTTTAGCTGGCATCTTCCTTTCAAACAAGGGTCTGACAGCCTACTATGAACAGCTGGTTGGCGGGAAGATCGGTGTCGGCACACCAAAAATCGCCTACATCACTATGGGGCTGCGGGATGATCCTAATCGGCAGAGTCTGGGAGGTTGGTACGATGCCTACAATACCAAGATTCTTAAGCGCAACAAGTACAATGAAAGTTTGGCTACAGAAATGGCCACTCGGGATTTGAAAAATATTTTGATTCACTTCAGCAAGGATCCTGCATATGCGCTGAAATTCTTCTACGAGAAGGTCAAGTCAACCTGGACTGAACCGACTTTTCAGTCTATTTGGACTGGGCCTCAGATTGAGCGCCAGCAATATATGAAACCAACCGTTCTGCGCAGCATTTATGAGGAAAGAAAAGGTTATCAGATTGTCAATTTCCTGCTCTTGACCCTGCTAGCCAGCATCTATCTGCTCTCCTGTTTCTTTATCCTACGTAATTTTTTCATCGCCGAGGAAAAGCTGACACCTTTTGACCTCTATCCTTTCATCTTTCTCTTGGGAGGCGGTCTCTTCCACTTCTTCTGGGAAACCAAGAGCCAGTACGTCTATATCTATGTCCTGCTCCTCATCCCTTCCGCCGCTCAATCCTTAGTCGACCTGAGTGATTGGTGGAAAAACAAAGGAAAAGGGAAATCAACAGACCAGCTTGAGAAATATTTATAAAACTTAAACACTTGATAAGAGTTTATTATAATTTTATAGGTTTATTGAGTGAAATATAGTTGAATTTGTAATTAAATTTTTGTATTTTACGAAGGGAGAATATCATTTATGTTTTCCATATTAGGTGCAGTATTATTTGGAGTTATAGCAATTATGACAGTTCTTGTTGCTTGCGGTCTGCCTTTGGGCGAATATACAATGGATGGACAACATAAAATCTTACCTAAGAAATTTAGACTTGCAGCAGTCATTTCGGTAGCTATCCAAATTTTTGCCATGATTATTATTTTGCAAGCCGGAGGTTTGCTTCCCTTGTGGCTGTCTTTCAAGGTTACTAAATATATTTGTTTCTTCTTTGCAGCTTACCTATCTTTGAATACGATTATGAACATGGTTTCAAAAAGTAAAAAAGAAAAATATGTTATGACTCCGATTTCACTTATTGCCGGAATATGTTTTTGGATAACGGCATTTCAGATGTAGTATGTGAAATGAGGATCATCTACAGTGCGTCAAACAAATTGGAGTTTGGCAATAACATTTCTATACATAGTCACCAATGAGATTATTGTGCTATCCTGAATAGTGGAGTCGCAAAGACGATGAAACATAAGAGTTTGTCTAAATGAATAGAAGAACTTTTAAAGCAGTAAATCGCAAAGGTTTACTGCTTTTTTGCTCATTTTGAGAAGTCATAACCACCCGTGAAAACGGGTGACTTGTACACCGGCTATAAGCCGTTTCCCTCTAGCGGCGTCTAAAGACGTTCGCTGAACTTCTTTTAGTTAATGCTATGATTACTTGACTAATGCCCGTAAAAACGGGATTTCACCTTGTTCTAAAACCGCCATCTGAGAACGCTTTGACACTTAACTTATCAAAGACAAGGTCATTTTTTCCCAATCTCGTATATATTTAGAAACTATCTTTTCATTTAGGCCCACGGTACTCATATAGTCTCCTCTCGCCCAAAACTTTCGATTGCCACAATATACCCCCTCTTGTTTTTCAATCTGAACAGGAGGGGGATTTTGAATTGAAATGAATAAGGCTCATCTTTGTGTTATTATCATTTTCATCACTTCATTTTAATCGTAATCAGCATACCTCCACCAAGCTATTGTTGCGATAAGACCTAGAATACTTACCCCAAATAAACTGA
>ERZ773263.487-NODE-487-length-27735-cov-5.784501_pt1 | contig 27735 bp, 24 predicted proteins | sample MGYA00511076_ERZ773263 | MGnify/ENA primary metagenome ERZ773263 (study PRJEB29015, sample SAMEA2738155) | human oral metagenome | biome: human oral; feature: human-associated habitat; material: saliva | place: China | collected 2195 ... | reverse complement strand
CCGGGAGGCGACCCCAACCCATCCGTCAGCCTGATTTGTTCCGCGTGTCCTTAGTACAAGCTCTCGCAAGGGCGTAGCCTAGAGGTAGGTCAAGCGAAGGAGGTACGCAGCATGAAGGAGAAGATGCTGGAAGGCAAGGTGGCAATCGTGTCGGGCGCAAGCTACGGCATGGGGCAGACGATGGCGGAGCTGTTCGCGAGCGAGGGCGCGAAGGTCATCATGACGGCACGGGGCAAGGGGAAGCTCGACGAGGCAGTCAGTCAGGCCAGGACCAAGGGCTATGAGGTGAGCGGCGTTGTCGCGGACAACAAGAACCTGGACGATGTGAAGAACGTGATACAAACCGCCCTCGACGCGTATGGTGATCTGGACATTCTCATCAATAACGCGGCGATCGGCGAACAGAGGATGATCGATGAGACGGATGACGAGTGGCTGGAGCACGTCTATCAGACCAATGTGTTCGGCCCGTTCCGCTTTATCCGAGAGGCCCTGAAGGTGCTCCTTCCGAAAAATGAGGGCTGCATCATCAACATCTCCTCCGTCAACGGCGAGCGTCCGTTCTGCGGGGCGGCCTACACCTCCTCGAAGGGCGCGATCAACACGCTGACAAAGAACGTGGCAATGCGGCTGATCGACACCAACATCCGCATCAACGCGGTGGCTCCCGGAGCGACCGTCACGCCGGCACACCTTGCGAACAAGGCGGGAGAGCAGCCCGGCGGAGCACGGATGCTCGAATACAGCAAACACTTCGTCTACTTCCCAGGCCCAGAATGCGACCCGGCGGACCAGGCCAATGCCTGCCTGTTTCTGGCTTCCGACCTTGGGAGGCATGTCAAGGGGCAGGTGCTTCAGGTATGCAACGGGGCGTTCCTGTGATAGGTGCGACACTTACCCAGGTGCTCGAAGATAACAAAAGAGGCAGAACAACAGGAAGAAAGGCGGAGGTGCCAGATGATGCAGACAGAGGAGCTGCAGCTGACAACGGAGTGGGACAAGACCTTTGAGAGGAGCGAACTGGTAGACCACAGCAAGGTGACGTTTGTCAACCGCTACGGGATCACCCTCGCGGCGGACCTGTACGTACCAAAAGACGCGTCCGAGAGGCTCCCGGCAATCGCCGTCTCGGGGCCATTTGGGGCGGTGAAGGAGCAGTGCTCCGGCCTGTATGCCCAGACGCTGGCGGAACGGGGATTTCTGACCATAGCCTTTGACCCCTCCTTCACCGGCGAGAGCGCAGGCCAGCCCCGGTACGTGGCCTCCCCCGACATCAACACGGAAGACTTCCAGGCGGCCGTCGATTTCCTGTCTGTGCAGGACCGTGTCGACCCAGAGCGCATCGGCATCTGCGGTATCTGCGGATGGGGCGGCATGGCGCTCAACGCGGCTGCCCTTGACACGAGGGTTAAGGCGACAGTCGCATCCACAATGTACGACATGACCCGCGTCAACGCGAACGGCTATTTTGACTCGGAAGACAGCGAGGAGGCCCGCCACCAGAAGAAGGCGGCGCTGAACGCGCAGAGAACCACAGACTACAGGGCCAAAAGCTACGCGCTGGGAGGGGGCGTGGTTGATCCGCTCCCAGACGACGCACCCTTCTTCGTGAGGGACTACTACGACTACTACAAGACGCGGCGCGGGTATCATGCAAGGTCACTCAACTCCAACGGCGGCTGGAACGTCACTGGCTGCATGTCCTTCATCAACCAGCCGATCCTGAAATACAGCAACGAGATCCGCAGCGCAGTGTTGGTTGTGGCCGGCGAGAAGGCGCACTCACGGTACTTCAGCGAGGACGCGTTTGCCAACATGACGAGGGGAAGCGACCACACCCAGAACAAGGAGCTGGTGATCGTTCCGGGCGCGGTGCACACCGACCTCTACGACGGGGGCAGGAAGGACGCCATCCCGTTTGACAAGATCGCGGCGTTCTTCGAGAGGCAGCTGAGGTGAGACGACGTACCGGACTCGCGATGACTCTTCTGCTGTATCTTAGGTGCATTTGTGTACACTATTGAGCTGTGGGCGACCCCGGGGGGCCAAATAGTGTACACAGATGGGAGGATCGGGGCTCTCTGCGCCAGTTTTGGGCGTTTGTGTACACTGTTGGGCTGTGGGCTTGGGCTGTGGGTGGCCTTGGGATCGCAACAGTGTACACAAATGGGCGGTAAGAGCCTCCGGGCACCGATTTGGAGCGTTTGTGTACACTGTTGTGCTGCGGGCGACCCTGTGACGCCCGACGACGAGAAGCCGGCATGACACTCAGGTACACCCGCCCATGGACTCGTTACGCCAGCATCGCCGTCAAGGCAACGAACAGCGCGCTCGCTGCGATCAGGCCGAGGATGATGGCCCAGGCGGCGGGATGGGCAAAGTTCATCGTCCAGCCAATGCCGAAGCGCTTGGGCAGAAACAAGCTCGCGTCATCGCGATTGAGGTAGAGGATGCCGAGCTTCCAATGCTCGTCGTCATCCCTGAGCAGCGGGGCCTCCTTCCTCATGCGACCGAACACGCGCGAGCCCCCCTGCCCGTACACAAACGATAGGACGACCATGCCCATGAGCACCGGAACGCAGCAGACGGCAAGGAGGGCACCTGCCTGGGCAAGTCCCAAAAGGCCCGCTGCAGAGAGCGTAAGCAGAATGCCCGTGGCGGCATCGGTGAGGATGCCCGCTACGAGCACAAAGACGCTCTGTGCACGAGCGAACAGGCCAAAGGAGAGTGCCGAGGTGGCGGGCGTGGCAGGATCGACCAGACGTTTTGAGCGCAGGATGGCCCAGTGGACGAGCGTGAGGCCAAACGCCACGAACGCCTCTGTCGCCACAGGGAGACCAACGGCGCTCGCGAGCGTCTTGGGCACATAGCGGTCCACGTTACCGGCAAGATCGGCGTGCAGGGGAATCATGTCGGGCATATGGGGGAAGAGCGCCAGGCCAAGCGCGATGGTCCCGAGGATCACGGGCAGGTACAGCAGGCTCCAGGCGAGCGGTATAGCACGAGGAACGTCCTCTTCCGCCAGGACGGCGGCGGAGATGCAACGCGTCGCCTGCCAGCCCTCGCTTCTCTTGAGGGCAAGGACCCGCCTGCGGCAGCACAACATGAGGACAAAGGACGCGACGACGGGAACCAAGGGAACGACGCCAAGCAGACAGGTGAGGATGGTTGAGGCATCGCCACCACCTGGCCGGGGACCACCGGCGGTATCCTCCCTGAGGAGGGTCCCTCCCAGCACGCAGGCAACGACCGAGAGCGCCGTCACGGCGAGCATGGCGATCGCATAGCACCTCCTGAGCCCCCTGATGCGCGGGTCATCCTGCGCCTGGACGGGCACGGTGACGGCAAAGCTATCATCTTGGCGCATGAGGTAGGGTGTGGAGGCGAGAAGTGCCCCGGTCGCGAGGATGGTGGCAGACAGCGTGACGATGGTAACGACGTAGGACTCCATGGCTCATGCCTCCTGCGTGGTCTGAGCATCAACGAGGCCATCCGGCCCCGACGACGACCCCTTGACTCGGCGCCGCCCGTCAGCGTCGAGTCCCAAGACGCGCACGTCGCGCGCAACCCCCGCAGCGTCGGTATCGGTGAAGGCGCGAGCCGCCTGGCGTTGCGCCACCACGACGAACTCCTGCTCCGCCCCGCCCCGCGCGCAGTGCTCGAGCGCCAGGCGATAGAGGGCTCCGGCCATCTTGTCGGCACTGGCCACGATCCTCTCAGGAGTGGCATCCTGCTGAAAGTCGGCAACACAGGCACCCGCACGGCCGCGCATAAGCAGGTGCCCCTCGTCGCGTAAGAGGGCATATGCCTTGTGCACAGTGTGCAGGTTCACCCCCAGGTCGCTCGCGAGCGCCCGCACGCTGGGAAGCCCGTCTCCGGGCCTCAGTTCGCCTCTCGCTATGGCGGCCACTACCTGATCGCGAATCTGCTGGTAGATGGGACTGGAAGAGGCCTGATCGACATACAGCACCATATGACGTCCTCCTGACTTCTCCCTTCCTTTCCGTCTTTCTCCCCGCCTGTCACGGGTCTAGCGATCGGCAAGCGACGTCCTCTCTGCGCTCCTCTTGAGCAGCGCGGCCACGACAAGGACGACCAGCGCCCAAGCGACCCCAGCGCCGACACCCCCTGCCCCGAGCGTCAGCGTGCCTCCCGCCAGCACCACCGCCATGCCCACCCCGACCGTGATGAGCACACTCGTCGAGCGCTTCACGGGCTCGTACTCGCTCGACCAGTCGAAGCGAGGTCTCTTCACGTCCGCGAACACCCCGAGACACGAGCTGATCGCGCTACCCGACAGGGGCGCGACGACGCACAGGAGGGCCTCAAGCGGGCCACGGGCAAAGCAAAAGGCAACGACAAGGCCAGCCACCAGAGAGGCCGCACAGGTGAGCGCGAGGTTGAGCGCCATCTTCGAGCGCACGATGATCGCGTCCGCGACGGGGGCGGTCTGCATGACCCAGCGAGAGCTCCCCTCGAGGGACACCGACGAGGCGCTGATAGACGTCATGGCCGTGCAGAAGGCAAGCGCCCAAGGAAGCATGAGCGTCGCTACCCTGGCAAGCTCCTCTCCCCCGGACTTGGACACGCCCATCGTACCGGCCACGGCGCCAGGTCCGAGCACAGCCGCCACGATCGCGACGACGATCGTCAGCGCCGGGCCAACTGCGGTGTTAACGAAGTAGATGGGCGTTCCCACCCACAGACGCAGCTCCTTGAGCGTAAGGGCGACAAGAGGCGTTCGGGGCGCGTGCGCGAGGTCCCGTGTGTGTCCTGAACTTGCGAGCCCGAAGCGCGCGGCGGCGCCCGACGAGAGGAGCGCGTTCATGCCCAAAAGCTCGTGCGTGAGCACGCCAAGCGCCACCCACGCGAGGACGACGGAGCCTCCCACGTACAGGCAGAACATCACTGCATCACCCGCAAGAGCCTTGGCCGCCCACGCGGCAGGTGGCCAGACAAGCCCCATGGCACGTCCCATGGCACGTCCAAGCGTCGCGAAGGCCTCCCCGCCCATGACGGTGGAGTCACCTGCCTGACGCGAGGCGGCCGAGATCCCAATGACCAGCGCCACCGTCGCCAACGCACCCAAAGCGCTGAACACTCCCTTGGCAAAGGGCGTGCGAGAGGCAACCCAGGCCACGCAGAACGAGAGCGCAAGGGCAAGGGCTATGGGGATAAGAGGCGCGAGAACGAGCACGACCGCTGCCACCGCGACGGTAGCGGCAGGCGCGCCCACCGCCGCGATGTACCTCTCCATGATGGGCGCTCCCATGACCAGCGAGGTCGCAAGGCCCATGCCGTAGAGCGGAGCCACGCGGGAGACGACCACCTGCCAGAGAGGCACAGGCATTGTCACCACCAGGTCGAAGTCCTTGAAGCCAAAGAGCAGGCCGTTCGCCTTGATGAAGGTGGTGACGGCACAACCGAGGGACACCGCCGCCACGGCGATGCTCGGCAGGGCGTCGGTCGCACCGATGTGTACCAGCGCTGAGGCGACCGACCACGCATTGGTGACGATAAGGACGGCGAGCAAGATGGCTCCGAGCACCGAGATCACGAGACGCCCCCTCTCGCGGGCATCGCGCGAATGCAGGAGGCGCCCTATACCGAACGCCCCATAGGCCTGGACCTTCACGAGCGCCGCGAGGCTACCCATTGCGCACCTCCCTCGCAAGCTCCAAGAACACCTGCTCGAGGCTCTCGTCGCCTCGCACCTCCTCAGTCGGCCCAACGCGCACGATCCTGCCGCGTCTGATGATGGCTACCTCGTCGCAGAGCTTCTCGACCGTGTCGAGCACATGGCTCGAGAGGAAGATAGCGCCGCCGCGCGCGACGAACTCTTGCATCATCGTCCTTAGCTCGTAGGCCGCCTCGGGGTCGAGGCCAACGAAGGGCTCGTCGAGCACGAGCAGGCGCGGGTCATGCAAGAACGCGCCGACAAGCACGAGCTTCTGTCTCATACCGTGCGAGTACGCAGAGACGAGCTCGCCGAGACGCCCATCGATGCCGAGGCGACCGGCATAGTGCGCGATGCGCTCGCGACGCTCCTGTACGCCCACCCCAAAGAGGTCAGCCACGTAGTTGAGGTACTGGCTCCCGGTGAGGAAGCCGTAGACGTCGGGATTGTCGGGCACGTAGGCAACCACGCGCTTACAATCAACGGGATCGCTGCGCACCGACCTGCCACAAATACGGATGTCACCCTCGTTAAAGGCGAGCGCCCCCACTATGGAGCGGATGAGCGTCGTCTTGCCCGCCCCGTTGTGGCCGACGAAGCCAAAGACGCTGCCTGCCCCCACGGACAGCGAGACACCGTCAACAGCCCGCCTACCACCATAGCTCTTGGCGTACCTGTCTACGACGAGGATGGGTTGTGTCCCATCGGCCCACCCGGCTGTCGCATATCTACTATCACCATTTTGCGTTGCTCCCATCGTACCTCCTGTTCTATAACGAATAGAACAACGGTTATAGGGTAGCACAACCAAGCCCACATGCGTTCAAGGCAAGTGCGCAGTGACCGCATGGGCGAAGGGCCGCGGGCATCCAACGCCATCTGGCAGGTAACGGAGGGGTTACAGACGGGTGCCGATGGGACTGTCCGAGACGGACCACATGGCCCTACAGAGTTTCGTGTAGAGTACGACAGAAGCGATAAGGTCGGTAACGAAGAGCAGGTGCAGCACGATGAGGCTGATCATCGTGCCATGCTCGATAGCACCCTCCCGCCGCGCCCTCACCGCCGCAGCGATGCAGTACGACGACGTGGCAAGCAGCGGTGCGAAACCGACTGCGGCCATAACGGCAACCTGAAGGGGAATGAGGATGAAAAGCCCGGGTACCACCGCCAGCCCAATGGAGATGAGCGCACCACCAAAAAACCCGAACAGGTAGAACGGTATCATACAGATCTTGAGCACCATGCCCCAGAGCGCCAGACCAGACGCACTTCCTTCGTTTCGACCCAGGTAGGCATTGACCATGTTCGCGACACTGACAAGTAGCAACGCCCCAGCCCACACACCCAGTGCCCCTAGGGTCCAGTCGGGCAAAAGCCTACTGTCTTCACCAGCAGCCTGAACCGAAGAGAGCACAAGTACGCTGCTGTAGACCACCGCGAGCAGGGCGAGCGATAGGACGGCTCTCACGACCTTGGGCATGGCACCTCCTGACGATGCGAGCCGACCGCAACGCGACCGACGCGATTCCCACGATATCATCATTATAGTAGCACGCAGGTGTCGCGACTGCGACATATGCCACGATGCGCGGCCACGAGTGGACTACATCACGCTAGCGGGTCGCCTCAAGCCTCTCGACCTGGGTTGCGTCGGTTTTTGGTGAGACCCAACGTGAAGAATGCGGTTTTACGTGAGGGCCCGCAGCCAAAGTGCGTCTTTACGTGAGCCACCGGGTGCAGAGTGCGCTTTTCCGTAGAATGCGCTTTTCCTCACCTGGGCAAATGTCGAGCCGGCTCACGGAAAAGCGCAGTCTGCGGTTGTGGCGTCACCAAAAAGCGCACTCTGTATGCGGCAGTCACGCACAATGCGTCTTTCCGTGAGGCGCGATCGCAGAATGCGGTTTTACGTGAGGTCCAACGCACGGAATGCGGTTTTACGTGAGGTCCAACGCACAGAGTGCGTCTTTCCGTCACGTCGCCCAGCCCAGAGTGCGCTTTTCCGTGAGGAGTTGCAACCATGCTAGCGTGCGGGAGGTTGGGTGTCGCCGTCTAACTCACCCGTACCGTCTACCTCACCCGTACCACCTGCGTCACCCTCCTGTGCGTCCCGCTTCGAACGAGGCGTGTCGATGTCGACCCCTGCGGCCCTCATGATTGCTCTCACGTTCATTTTGGCCCGGTTCACGACCAAGTACAGGATGAGACTCGCCAGCACCGAGACGACAAGGACAGCAACACCGACGACTAGGGCCCAGGCGGGCCCGTCCCGATAGGCCTGCCAGTAGGCGAGAAGGGCACCGACGGCTACGAGGGAATAGGCGATGCGCTTCCACGCCTCCATGCGCATGATGGCGCGCACCTGCAGGTCTGCCTCCTTGATAAGGGTCTCCCTCCTCGCGGGGAGAGAGGCGCCACGTCCCTTGGACGTCGCCCCCTTCTCGTGTGACCCAGCCTCTGTGCTCCTCATGTGCGCGACCTCCGCCCCTGTCCTCTCCTTATGGATGCCTCCAAACGCCCGCAAAAGGAGCGGGGCCGGACCTGTGAGCCGACCCCGCGTCTGGCGTCTCTCCGCGTCTGCCCGACCGCAAATCCCAAGGCCGCTACTACAGCTGCGCTCACGGTCGGCGCAGCTGACACCGGCGGACACGACTGGTGCGGACAAACGCAGCCGGTGCGAGCAGGCATTACCCTCCGTAGCTCAAACCCGGGTTGAAGAAGCCAACGAGCACACCCACGAGGGCCACGCCAACGAGGATGAGCATGACGGGGATAACACCTATCTTCTTCTTGGTCATGAGCCACCAGCACAGGTACACGAACAGGAAGTTGAGCAACTTGGGATAGATGCCCGAGCCAAAGACATTAAGCGTGACTCCCTGCTCCCCCGCAGCCTCGAGCGCCTGCTGCGTGACGGTCGAGTTACTCGACCACAGCACGCCGTCAAACGAGCCCAGGCCCGGAAGCTGCAGTGCGGTAGAGATGGAGATCCACGTCGCGGCAACGGCGCCGATAACCATCGTGCCGACCATGACGATGGCGCTGCGCAGCGCCTGAGACTCGGGGCCGACCAAGGCCTGCACGGCGGAGCCGCCAAGCTCGTAGCCTCGGTTGTAGGCGAGCTTCATGCCAAAGTACATGAGGAGGTTCCATGCCACGATGTAGAAGAGGGGGCCAAGCACGGAGCCTCCACTCGAGAGCCCAAGGGCGATACCCAGCAAGATGGGGATAAAGGTACCGACGACGATGGAGTCCCCGAGTCCCGCCAAGGGGCCCATCAGGCCGGCACGGATGCCGTTGATGGTCTCGGCATCGATGTGCTCGCCATTGGCGCGGGCCTCCTCCAGACCGGTCGTGAGCCCAATGACCATGGTGCCTATCTGCGGCTCGGTATTGAAGAAGGTCGTGTAGGTGCTGAGGGCCTCTATCTTTTCCTCGTCCTTCTCGTAGAGGTCATCAACGATGGGAAGCATCGCAACCAGGTAGCCGAAGGTCTGCATGTGCGCCTGCGAGAAACAGGTGAGGTTGCCGTAAGACCAGTTCCTGAACGCCTTCTTGCGTGCCTTGGGGGAGATCTTCTTTGTCTCTGCCATGATTAGATGTCCTCCTCTTCCTCGTCACCAGCAGCTCCCGCAGCCGCCGCGACGGCGGGGCGAGCGGCCTTCGCCTGCTCTATCTGGTACTTGATAAGTGCGAAGAACGACGCGACGATGGCGCAGGCTATCAGGTTGAGATGCATGCAAGCGGCAAGCGTGAAGCCAAAGGCGAAGGTCAGCCAGTCAAGCGATTTGGTGATGACCTGCTTGCAGAGGATCGCGACACCGACGGTCGGGAGGAGCGATCCCACGGTGAACAGCGTCTTCATGGCGACGCCATCCATGGGCATGTACTCCTTCATGAGGTCAACCATCTGAGCGCCCGCCATGCAAATGATGAAGGTCGGGATGAAGGAGAACAGGATGTGCGAGACCCACGGGTAGACGAAGTCGACCAACGGCAGCGTGCGCTTGATCTTCTTCCAGTCCTTTGACTCCAGCGCCTTCCAGCCGATGGACTGCCACACGAGGTTGAGCGTCGCGGTGCCGTAGAAGAGGACCGTACCGAGAGTGCCGACCGCCGCACCGAGGGTTGCCGCCATGGAGGAGGCAGCCACGGAGCTCGGGTCGAGGTTGTTCGCGTGAATGGCAAGGATCGAGAGGGGGATGCCGATGTAGGTGACGGCGCGCACGTCGGCCGACACGGTTCCGCCGGGGGTGACGAGCGCGATGTAGACAATCTGTATGGCGGCGCCAACGATGACGCCGGTTTGAACGTCACCTAAGATCAGTCCCACAACCAGACCGCCCACCAAGGGGCGCCCAAGCGTGTAGTTACCGACGGTCGTGCCGCCCATGCCGGGCAGGGACGCCAGGCAGGCACACAGTCCAAGCAACGCGGCCTGCAGATAGTTAATCTCCATAAGCTCTAAGCCACCTTTCCACTACGTCATGAGCGAACTGCCAGTCTAGCGGGGTCACTTGACATCGAAGCGGCTGCGGAACTGCGGCCACTCGCCGATGGACTTATCCTTGAGCAGCGCGAACTCGACGGTATAGCCCGCCTTGGTGATGTCCTCCAAGGCCTGCGCCTCCTCGGGTGTGATCGACTGGTTGTTGCCGAGCTTGATAGCACCAGGACGGTCGTTGCAGGGACCGATGATGACGCGATCGATGTCGGAGGGCTTAAAGCCGTAGTCGACGAGGATCGTCTTCATGTCAAGGGGGTTCTTGGTGATGAGAAAGTACTTGGTCTTGCTGGCAAGTACCTTATCCATGCTCTCCTTGAAGTGCTCAAGCGTCCAGACGAAGACCTTCTTCTCGGGCGCCGCTCCCTTGTAGGCAGCCTTGAGCACGGGGTTGTTCGCCGCAGCGTCATTCACCCCAATGATGCCGTCGCAGGGGTACTCGAGCGCCCAGCGCGTGACGGTCTGTCCGTGGATGATGCGGTCGTCAACTCGAACAAATGAGATCATTGCTTCCTCTTTTCCTCGTGATCCTTGGTACTGATACCTATGCCCACACAACTATGCAAAGGCCGGACTGCCACATGCACGTAAGGAGCCTGCGGTCAGCCCAACCACGACGCCCTAGCTCAGAGCTCCTCGTCCTCGTCGCCACCAAGGTCGAGCACGAACTCGCGGATGGCGGCCTGGCCCTCGCTAATGACCATCTCCTTGAGTGTCTGGTCGTCATTGTCCGCCTCCAGCGCGGCGGTGATGACCATGGGAACGTTCGCACCACCGAAGACGGTCGTCCTGTCGATGTGACCTGCCTCCGTCAACACGTCCATTGCATTGGTGAGGGGCGAGCCACCGATGATGTCACCAAACAGGAAGATGGTGTCATCCTTCCCGATGGGCGAGATGGTCTTCTTGAGCCTCTCGGTGTAGACGTCAGCGCCCATGCCGTCCTCAAGACTGCAGCTGAGGACGTCATCCCTGTCTCCTGCCAGCATCCTGATAACGCTGTGCAGACCGGGGGCGAATGTTCCGTGGCTTACGACTAGCAGGTAACGCATAGGGGACCCTCCATCTCTTTCGTGGATCAGGACAGCACGGCACGCGCGTCACAAGAGACATGCAGACATCCTCGCGACTGGACACGTAATGTGTACAGTACAGTATAGCACTTGTGCAGGGTTTATGAAGACGTATGTGCGCTTTTTTTGGGATTTGGGATCGGTGACGAACTGAGCGAGTCAACCGATGCTGGCGAACAGTTCGTGTAGCGTCCTTGCCTGATACCGAATAGATGTTCGCAGAGAAACGCGGTGGCGTCGGGTCCCGCATACCACAACCCGTACCGTTTTATTGATTTCTGAAGGTCCTGGAGGCGGGCGGCGGGGACCTGCAGCGGGGGCGGGCGGCCAGATCCGTCAGACTGCGTCTTTTCGTGAGACCGCGATCGCAGAGTGCGCTTTTCCGTGAGGTGGCGCTACGTTTGCCCAGGTGAGAAAAAGCGCATTCTACGGAAAAGCGCATTCTGGCTGCGGGCCCTCACGGAAAGGCGCACTCTGCGGTCGCGTCGTGACGGAAAAGCGCATTCTGGCTGCGGGCCCTCACGGAAAAGCGCATTCTGTACCCGGTGACTCACGGAAAGGCGCATTCTGCGATTTCCAGGTCGCGCAGAATGCGCTTTTCCGTTACGTCGCGGCGCCCGGGAGGTGTGGGGCAACCCCCCCGCCAGGCTGCGGGGCACTATGGGAAACGGCCCAACTGGGCAAACGCGCTCGAGCAACCCCCCGCCAGCCTGCGGGGCGGGTTGTGCCAAGTAGCAGAAACGGGGACGACCACGTCTGTGACCGCCCCCGTCCGTCGTGCGCCTCTACACGCCCGCTCAAATCGTGCGGGCTCGTTCAAACTACCGCTATGCGAGTCCAGACTCCGACGCGGGAAGTGCCTTTTTCCATAGCGAGATGATGAGGGCACCCACTACAGAACCGATAAGTACGGATGCGGCGTACATCAGGGGGTTACCGATGACGGCAATGACCCAGATGCCGCCATGCGGGGCAGGCAGCGTGCAGCCAAAGAGCGCGGAAAGTCCGCCCGCGATGGCCGAGCCGATGATGCAGGACGGCAGCACGTGTCCGGGGTCGGCGGCGGCGTAGGGGATGGCGCCCTCAGAGATGAACGAGAGGCCCATGATGTAGTTTACGAGGCCAGCATCACGATTCGCCTTCGCCCATCTGTTCTTGAAGAAGGTTGTGGAGAGGGCGATGACCAGAGGAGGTACCATGCCGCCCGCCATGACGGAAGCCATGATGATCTGGCCAGTAGTCCCGCCGGGGGTGACGAGCGCCGCCGTGCCGAAGACGTAGGCAGCCTTGTTGAACGGACCACCCATGTCGATGGACATCATGCCGCCGACGACGGCTCCCAGAAGCACGATATTGCCCGTACCCATGCCGTTCAGGAAGTCGGAAAGGCCGGTGTTGATGGCGCCAAAGAGCGGATTTAGGACCAGCATCACGATGCCGATGGCCAAGATGCCCAGCAGCGGGTAGAGCAGGATGGGCTTGATGCCCTCAAGCGAGGCAGGGAGGCTGTCGCACATCCGCTCGATGCCCAGCATGAGGTAGCCTGCTGCGAAGCCTGCGAAGAGCGCGGCGATGAAGCCGCCCGAGATGGTGGTGGGCGGGGTGGCGGCGTTAATGTTGGCAAGATAGGCCAGGTCATAGCCCGTCTTCGCAAAGAGACCGCCGACGAAGCCAGGCGCAAGTCCCGGCCTGTCTGCAATGGACTCCGCGATGTAGGCCGCGAGGATGGGAAGCATCAGGCCAAAGGCCTCGCCGCCGATGGTCTTGAAGAGCGCGGCGGCCGGGATCGTCGAGCCATAGGTAGCGGTGCCTGCCGCCTTGATATCGACCAGGAAGGCGATGGCGGTGAGGATGCCGCCGCCGATAACAAAGGGCAGCATGTGGCTGACGCCATTCATTAGGTACTTGTAGAGAATATGTCCGACGGAGTCCTTCTCGCCCGAACCCGCTGAGCTTGCTGTGGCGACAGAGCCTTCCTGTACGGGCGCCTCGCCGTTCAGGATGATGTTGATGAGCTTCTCGGGCTCTTGGATGCCTGCGGAGACGTTCGTGGAGTAGACCGGCTTACCCGCGAAGCGCTCGCGCTCGACGTTTTTGTCTGCCGCTATGATGATGCCCTTGGCGTGGGCGATCTCCTCGGCGGTGAGAACGTTCTTCGCGCCTGCGGAGCCCTGGGTCTCGGCCTTGAGCTTGATGCCCATCTCTGTGGCCTTCTTCTCTAAGGCCTCTGCTGCCATGTAGGTGTGCGCGATGCCGGTGGGGCAGGCCGTGATGGCAAGGACTTCGGGCAGGTCACTCTCCGCCTTGGGTGCCGCGTCCTTTTTGGCCTCCTGAGCCTTCTCGGCGTCACGCTCGGCCTCGCCCCGGTCAATGGTCGCGAGGAACTCCTCAGGCGTCTTCGCCGAGCGCAGGGCGTTGGCGAACTCCTCGTGCATCAGGAGCTGAGAGAGCTTTGCCAGCATCTCCAGATGCACGTTGTTCTGTCCCTCAGGTGCGGCGATCATGAAGGCGAGCGTCGCGGGTGCATCATCAGGTGCTTTCCAGTCAACGCCCTTGGCAAGCGTCATCGCGGCTAGGCCGGGCTTCTTGACGGCCTTCGTCTTGGCATGGGGTATCGCGATGCCGTCCCCTACCGCTGTGGAGAACTCCCCCTCACGTGCAAGAATCGCCTTCTTGTACTCCACAGTGTCGGCGATGTTGCCCGAGGCATCCTGCAGGGCGACGAGCTGATCTATGGCGTCCATCTGATCGGATGGGACGGCATTGATCTTGATGCCCTCAGGTCTCAACAGGTCGGTGATCTTCATGTACCCACCTTTCTCTTGTCCGCCTGCGTGACCGGCGGATGCCAGTTACCTTGTTGGGTAAAGTATGACTCATTGTCTGCGCGTCCGAGCGGTCTTTTACGCGCACGGTTGGCCTGGTGGGTGTGCGGTTATCAGCGGCTGTTCTATGGCATCTTGCGCAAGGTTCGAGTGGCAGATACCTGGATGAGAGGCAGATCCCTGGGTCCTGATTCAGGGGCTGGTGGTCAGCGCAGCACGCTTTCGGTTTTTCTGATCACTGGGTCTTAGGGTTCTTGGTCACGGAGGTGTCCGTAACTTTGGTGAGAGGGTCCGTTCCGCCCCGGACATATCGTTATGCTATCGTACTATGCAACTGTGGCCTTAATGCAGAGAGCAAGGAGTGTTCCAACATGTCCGAATACAAGTTCTGTCGCAGGTGCGGGACGCAACTCGGCCCTGACGACAACTTTTGCACGGCGTGTGGGGCACCCACAGATGAGGACTTCTTGGTAGCGGGGGATGGTCTGCCGGTTATGCCGGTGGGTCAGGTTGCGCCTGAGGGCCCCTTGCCCGAGACCGCTGCTCCCGTACCAGGTGCGCTCGACGTGGCGGTCGCGAGCGGAGAGACCGTATCATCCGACAATCCGACGGCTACCTGGGCTGGGGCAGACACGGCCGCGATCCCCGAGCCTATGGCCCCCTCTGTGTCGCCAGCCATGGGTTGGGGTCCGTCCCCAGAGCAATCCGGTGTTGCGCCCGATGCTGGTACCGTAGATACTCCCAGTGGTCCCATTCCTGCCAGTGATGTCTTGAGTCCATCAGACGTCTCAGGTGGCGCTGATGCGTTCAACACAGATGGTATTGCTAGCGCGAGCGCCCAGCCATTCGCTTTCGTTCCCCCATACAGTGGGGGTGTTACCGGGGCATCCGATGCCGTTGCCCAGGCACCTGTGACAACCACCTCGCCTTCGGATGCCGATATCTCTAGCGTGTCTGCTGATACTGATGATCGGTGGTTCGCTAAGGTACTTGATGTCGACGACGCGCCTGCAGCTTTCGCCTCAGCCTCCGGTGGCGAGGAGGTACCCGCAGCCTCCGGTGGCGACGCGCCCGCCCCACCCGTTGACGCGTCCGCCCCGCCCGTTGACGCACCCGTCGACGCGACTGTCCCGCCCGCCTCGCCTGCGGCTTTCGCTTCAGCCTCCGGTGGCGAGGCGCCCGCAGTCCCCGGCGGTGCCCCTATTCCATACCTCGGCGTCTCTGAGCCAGATACGAATGCTCCTGCCTCGTCTGCCAATGCGCCCATCATGCCGGTAGACTCGCGGCCGACGGGAGACTCCCCGATGCCGGGAGCTTCGACCGCAGCCACTGTCGATTCAGCTGCCACGAGGAGATCTCCCAAAAGAAAGGTGGCGGCGGGCATTGGGGTGGTCCTCCTTGTCGTCTTAGCGGTACTTGGATTTTTTGTGTACAAGCATTCGCGTGAGGAGGCCGCACGCGACGCAATCGTTGCCACGACGCAATCCATGGTTGCATGTGACGAGGGTCTCCAGCGTCTCGATAGCGTTGCCGAGCTCAACCACTCATACCTGCTCCCTGATAAGACCGACACGGCGAAAGCTGATAAGACCGACACGGCGAAACGCGGACTCGACGAGGCATCCTCCAGCTTGACTGACGCTCGCAGGAGCCTTGAGTCGGCTAAATCTGATGGGTGGGCTCTTGATGATGACGCGAGGCATACCCTCGACGTGCTCCAGGATGGACTTGATGCCCGTAGAGGTATGATCGAAGCCGGTAGCCAACTCGTTAACTCGCTGGCCGACGTCCAGTCGGCTGCAGAGGAGCTGGCTCACCTCATGGCAGATAGCTCGCTCTTCCTGGACTCATCCGATAATGCGGTGAACACCCTGAACAGCTCGTCGCGCTATATCGACCAGATCGACACTACGACTATGATAAACGACCTCGAGAGTGCCAAGAAGTACCAGGCCAGTATGTCGGATGACCTCAGGACGGCGCGAGAGAAGCTCCCCTCGGCGAATCTCTCTAGCTATCAGACGACCGTCGAGAGGGCGAGCACCATGGTCACTGCGCTTCAAGATATCCTCGATGCCATACAGGCCCAGGATGCGGCGAAGGCCAATGATGCTGCCACGGCCCTCAACGCTGCGATCGATTCGTTTAACGACGCACGCAGGGGGTTGCCTTCGTTGGCTGAGGGTATTGAGTCTCTCGTCCCAGACAAGGCGAAGGACTATGCTAAGGACTATCACGCTCAGCGCGAGCGGGTGGTTGAGACGCTCGCGGAGCTGGGAGGCAATCCACTGACGAGGGACGTTGTGAACGGCTCGAAGCTTCTCCAGGGAAGTCATGCCTGAGGACTCACGCCTTTCCCGTGCTGTTGGGGCCTATCGGTGTGACACGGGGTAGATCAAGCCCAACCGACTGAGGGCTACCGATCGTAGGGTCATAGCGGTGCGAGAGGAGCTTCCAGGAGTCGTTCGGTCTGGCTCTATGTTGCGCTTCCGCTTCCCTGGCGACAGGCCTCCACAAAGTGTCGAATGATCCTCTGCTGCCTGTCGTCATGTCGCCACATGAGCTCGGGATGCCACTGGACGGCGCGGACAAAGCGTCTCTTGGGCATCTCGATGGCCTCGATGATCCCATCATCAGAAACCGCTGCCCGCGCCAAGCCATCAGCAAGCTTGCGAATGGCCTGGTGGTGCCTACTGTTGACGCCGATTGCCTCTTCGCCCAGCAGATGCTTGAGGTAACCGCCCTCAAGCAGGGTCACACGGTGCGACATGCGCTCGAGGGGCGGCTCCATGAAGTGAGGGCACCCTGTGTGGTACTGGCTGGGAAGGTCCTGGTAGAGCGTACCTCCCAAGGCGACGTTGATCGCCTGCATGCCACGGCAGATGCCAAAGACGGGCAGATCCCTGTCGATCGCACGTCTGATGAGGGCGATCTCGAACTGGTCAAGGTCATCGAAGGGTGGATTGACCTGGGGGAGAGGCTCTTCTCCGTAGGTCGCGGGGTTTATGTCGACCCCTCCGGTGACAAGGATGCCGTTCACGAGGCCAAGCAGCTGGTCAATGTCGCGTGCGTCATCGGTCAAGGGCAGCATAAGGGGCAGGCCGCCGCAGGCTCTGAGGACGGAAAAGTATCCCGGTCTCACCCCGAGCACCCTCTCGTTGCCCTCATAGTGTGGCGTAACCCCGATGATTGGCTTCATGCGCGTCTGCTCCTGACTGCTTGCTGTCGTGAGATGACTGCCTGTGCGTCTAGCCTAGCGCGATCATTGGAGACTGGCGTGGAGGCTTATGAAATCGCTCAGAATCTATCACCTTGACGTCAGACGCCTGGAATGCCATTGGCTTGGCCGTGCGTCGGTAATGACCCTGTAACAGCTTCCTTCCAAGACATGCGACTCTTTGGCCAGCCCATTCATGTCAAGAACCTGTCGACACAGATCTAAGTGTGTATAGCTAAGATTTTAGACTTTCCAGCGTTTGCGTGGTGAGCGGGTGGGTAGAACCTTCCTTGGTATACGTGCGGTGGGTGTGACGCTAGGCCACGTCGCTGCCTTTGAGGGAAAGGACCACATGACCTATGAAGCAATTCAAGACAGAGAGCAAGAAGCTGCTCGACCTCATGATCAACTCGATCTACACCAACAAGGAGATCTTCCTGCGCGAGCTCATCTCCAACGCCTCGGATGCCCTCGATAAGTTGAGCTTTGAGGCAATCAAGAACCCTGACCTTGGTGTCGACCAGTCCAAGCTTGCTATCAGGCTGTCCTTTGACAAGGAGGCCCGCAGCGTTACGGTAAGCGACAACGGCATTGGCATGACCAAGGCGGAGCTCGACGAGAACCTCGGTACCATCGCCCACTCCGGCTCTGAGCAGTTTAGGGAGGCCAACGCGGACCACCAGGGCGAGGACATCGACATCATCGGCCAGTTTGGCGTCGGCTTCTACTCGAGCTTCATGGTTGCGACCAAGGTGCGTGTCGTGAGTCGTGCGCTCGGGGCTGACGAGGCCTTCGTATGGGAGTCCGATGGCGTGAGAGGCTATAGCATCGAGCCTGCGGGGGAGGGGGAGCGGAGCGGCGCCGAGGAGCATGGCACCGACGTGATTCTCTTTCTCCGTGAGTCCAGCGAGAGCGACGACACTGACCAGTACCTCTCTGAGGGAGGGCTCAGAGACCTTGTGACGCGCTATTCAAACTACGTGCGCCATCCCATCCAGATGATGGTCACCAAGAGCCGCCAGAAGCCCAAACCAGAAGACGCGCCCGACGACTACAAGCCCGAGTATGAGGACTACCAAGAGCTCGATACCCTAAATTCCATGACCCCCATCTGGAAGAAGCGCCAGAGCGAGGTCAAGCAGGAGGACTACAACGAGTTCTATCAGTCGACCTTCCACGACTGGTCGGATCCAGCTCGTACCGTCAGCTTTCATGCCGAGGGCGCGCTCTCGTATGACGCCCTGCTCTTCATTCCCAGTCGGCGCCCCTTCGACCTCTACAGTAAGGACTACGAGAAGGGCCTTGCGCTCTATAGTTCGAACGTCCTCATTCAGGAGAAGTGTGCGGACCTCGTGCCTGATTACTACAACTTCGTACACGGCGTCGTGGACAGCCCGGACGTCTCGCTCAACATCTCCCGCGAGACCCTGCAACAGAACTCTCAGCTTCGTGCCATAGCCCGCCGCGTCGAGAAGAAGATTCACTCCGAGCTCGAGGATATGCGTGACAACGATCGAGAGTCCTACGAGACCTTCTTCGAGAACTTCGGGCGTGGTATCAAGTTCGGCATCTACAACTCCTATGGCATGAAGGCGGCTGATCTCGCAGACCTCCTGCTCTTCTGGTCGGCCCAAGAGGGCAAGCAGGTGACCTTCGCCGAATACGCAGACGCGATGCCTGAGGGTCAGGACAAGATCTACTTTGCCGCGGGGGACTCGCGCGAGCGCCTAGAACAGGTGCCTGCCGTGCGCTCCGCGCTCGACCATGGCTTTGACGTGCTTCTGTGCACTCAGGATGTGGACGAGTTCATGTTTCAGGTCATGCGAAGCTGGCACCAGGATGGCACTGAGGGCGACTCTGAGCACGAGGGTGCAAAGGAGCGCGACCTCGAGCTCGCGAACGTCGCAAACGCCGACCTTGACTTTGCGACCGATGACGAGAAGGCCGAAGCCGAGAAGGCCACGAGCGAGCACCAAGAACTCTTTGATGACTTGAAGGAGAGTCTCGGCGACAAGGTCACAAGTGTGAGGGTCGCGGCGGGACTCGGCGACGCTCCAGCGACGATAGCGTCCGAGGGACCCGTCTCCCTCGAGATGGAGCGTGTCATCAGCCAGGGTCCCGACGCCGACGCGGCAAGCGCACCCAAGGCCCAGCGCGTCCTGCAGCTCAACGCTACCCATCCAGTCTTTGCCAAGCTCGTTGCGGCTAAGGAGGCAGGTGACAAGGATCGCCTTGCGCTTCTGGGATCGATCCTCTACGATCAGGCGCTGCTTGTCGAGGGACTTCCCGTTGATGACCCCGTTGAGTTTGCGAGAAACGTCGCCAAGCTCATGTAGGGTGAGGGTGCTTGCTGTGGAATCCTGCCTTTTCCTGATCGGTCTCGTTGCTACCGATGCAGCTATGGTGACGCTCACTGCTTGATCGCTCGCTGTTGATGTGAAAAGTAGGTTTCGAGAACTGGTGTGTATAGATATGTATATGTAGTTACGCTACATTTCTACCAGCGGTAGTAAAATATCCGTGAGAGTTGATGAGTGTCAAACAGAGTGATTGGATACAGCATGCGTAAGGTCAAGACTTTCGAGGGCAAGCGGCGCACTTACGATACCGAGAAATCGACTGAGGTTGCGAAGCGCACCATCGGTGAGTTCGGCGATTCTGCGGGCTACGAGGAGATTCTCTATCAGACTAAGCAGGGTCTGTACTTCGTGGTGGGTCTCGGTGGAGCGGACTCTCCATATCCCAGCGAGGACATCAAGCCCCTCACGAAGAGTGAGGCCGCAGACTTCGAGGCGTAGGTCTCGTGCCAGTCGTTAGATTCGAGTTGCAGCAAAGGCCTTGAGAGGGGATCGGCAGCGCTGTTGTTGGTCCCTCTCTTTTTTGGCCCTTAGCTCGTTGACGTTTCGTTTGAGAGATACCCTCTGAGGTTGATGCGCTATTGCGCCAGACGTTCCTACGAGGAGAACATGTTCCTTTCGGCAAACTCTGCTTGGACCGTGCGGAACATGAGGTCGACGTCCTCGAGGCCGAGATGCGTCTCCTTTTGGTTGGCCTTGAGCGTGCCGCGTCGCCGTGCCCAGTTCTCGAGCGTGGCGGGCTTCGAGTCGTGAGGAAGAGTCTTGTATTCGGGATCGATGCGTCGACAGATGTCGCGCGTGTCGATGGGAGTGATTCGACCTGCCTTGCGGGCCTCCGCGTAGCCATCGATCTGCATCATGAACCAGGAATCCTCGAAGGACGCGTTGTGTGCCATAAAGGGGTACATCTCGAGTGTCGCAAGGATGGCCCGCTGCATCTTGTTGTGCTGGCGCAGTGGCTTCTTACCTGCGAGATCGTCCCAGCTGATGTGATGCACGAAGGCAAGGGGGACACCCTTTTCCCGGTAGAGCTCGGGGATACCGCAATAGGAACTAAAGGGATGCTCGGGCTTTGCCGTCGGCGTGAGCCTCATGAATTCGATGCCTATGTTGATGATGTAGCCACGCGAGGGATCGCGATCGGTTGTCTCTATGTCAATGCCGCAGACGATGCCCGAGACGGGTGCCTCCACGTAGGCCACGCCAAGATCTTGGCCACTGGGACCTGCGACCTTTATGACCTCCTCCACACTGCGATGCTGGAGGGCCGCCACGCCACGGATCAGGTCATCACCGGAGAGTTTGCGCGAAAGGGTGGTTGGGGCGACGTCGCGCAGGCGCTCGACTCCATAGCTGTCACAGCTCGTACGATTACGATCGGCAAGGTTACGAACGAGGTCAAACGAAAAGGGCTCCTTGCCCGCAGGCGCGTTCGCCCACGCGTCCATCAGAAGGCCGATGGCCTCCTCGTTCTTCTCGCGCTCTGCGGTGAGCGTCTCGTCATCCGAGAGAAAGCCGGGAAAGACGAGGGCGTTTGCGTGTTCAAGTGCCTGGGAGAGGTTCATGTGGATACCCTTGTGGTCGTGTTTGCTTGTGACGCATCACAGAGCCGAGGCTCTTGATGTCAAGTGTAGCTGCATGGGGACTTCTTCGTCCGAGATACCCATCCGCCACGCCCTCACCACTCACGCCCTCACCACTTTGTGCCAGTCGGTCTGTGCAAAGCAGCGGATAATGTCCCAGAATCCGCAGGCACTCACATAAAGGCGTTTGCCCAGTTGGGGCCAAAGCTATTGTGCCTCAGAACCTGCGGGGCATGGGTTAGGCTGCGGTGGTCGCGGTTACGGGAGCAGCAGTAGCTGCTGTGGGGTCCCAAACATCACCCAAGGCACGGTGGGCGTCGAGGATGGCCTCGCAAAACACGTTGCCGTGGGGTGTCGACGTCCGCCGTAGCCTACCGTCCTTGTAGGCGATGAGGCGGTGGCGTGGCACAGGGCGCCATGCGTTCCTCTCGTTCTCGCCCCCAAGCGGGAAGGTGGAGAAGATGATGCCCGATGCGCTCGCAGTGTCCCTCGTATCGCTGCCTACCTTTCCGGTGTTGCCTATACCTGCCTCCTCAGCTGTGACCTCGCGAGCATACAGCGTGACCTCAGAGGTGTTGGTATGCACGTAGGTGTACGCACCGTCATCCAAGATGAGGTTGAGCTTGTTGTGGTTACCGAGCTGGACTATCGCCCCGGCGAGCACGTCGAAGGTATCAATGAAGTCAAGCCTCCCACCCTGGCGCGCTGCTGCCTCGTCAATGACATCAATCAGGAAGAGTAGGATGCGCTCCGAGTCGGTCTGGCCCACCTCACGCTGCTCGTATCCCCAGAGTAGCCCCTCGTTGAAGAGGATGCCATTGTGGATAAGTGTCCAGCTGCGTCCCGTGACATCAGTTGCCAGGAAGGGATGGCAGTTGGCGATCTCGAGCGTTCCGCAGGTAGCCTTGCGAATGTGTGCCTGTAGGTGACGGGCCTCCATAGGCCTCGACAAGAGCCGTGCTGCGAGTGCAGACTCGTGTGCGGGGAGGGGCTCGCGCCAGAGGGTGACATCATCGTCACCAACCGGGTCCTCAACTGGCGTACGGAGTACGACACCCCAGCCGTGCGGATTCGCATGACTGTGTCCAAAAAATTCTGTAAGGTAGCGATTGACACGTACAGGAATAGCCGAATTGACGGCAAAGAGCTCGCACATGGAAGGTCCGATCGACGACGGATTACAGGACGTAGGCACGTTCGCACATCCGACAACAGCATGTGTCACTGCTTATCATTGCGAATTGCATACGTCCCACTTCCCTTCTACAAACGCCGCGCACCATTGAGCTTACTTCATCTAACGCGCTACGATTCTATCCATATGTACCTATCAATAAGCCGTAAAGCACATTACGTCTTCGTTACATTTTGTCGAGTAGACGCGTAGACGCCCCTACGTGGCCCGAAGGCTACAGGAGCCTCAAGGAACTCTCCCACGCTGGCATGCAGCCAATCTAGCGCTGGCGTGCAGTAAAAAGGGAATAGCCCATCACGGCCACCATGCGTCTTGGAGCGCCTTAGTGGACTGACGGGCTACCCGGTTCCCATGACCTGACGTAGAGCCGAAGGACGTTTGTCCTCTGTCTCTATTCGTCGCCGAAGCTGATGCCCATGAACTTTGCCTCCCTGACGAGGTCGCTCTTGGGGTCAACATACTTGAGCTTGCCCGCTACCTCCTTGAGTGGGACGCGACACATCTTGTTGTTGACCTTGGCGACCATGAAGCCGTACGTACCCTCGAGGCAACCGCGGGCTGCCTCGACGCCGCACTGTACCGCAAAGATACGATCCTGGGCGTCAGGCGCGCCACCACGCTGGGTATGTCCGGGAACACCCACGCGAACCTCGCGTCCTGTGCGCTCGGCTATTTCGTTGGCAATGTCATAGGCAACGGAGTACTTGCGCTCCGCAACGATTTTCTTGTACTCCTTTTTGGGGAGTGCGGCTTCCTTCTTCGAGATAGCTCCCTCGGCTACGGCGACGATTGCGAAGCGGCCGCCCGCCGCCTCGCGCCGCTCGATGGCCTCGATAACGTTCTTCATCTCGTAGGGGATCTCGGGAAGCAAGATGACATCCGCGCCGCCCGCGACTCCCGCGTGAAGGGGGATCCATCCCACCCTGTGTCCCATGATCTCGATCACAAAGACACGACCGTGCGAGCTTGCCGTAGTTTTGATCTCATCAATGAAGGTGGTTGCGACGTCGATCGCGCTTGTGAAGCCAAAGGTGATGTCTGTGCCCCAGGTGTCGTTGTCGATGGTCTTAGGTAGGGCGATGACGTTGAGCCCCTCCTCGCGCAGGCGGTTTGCCGTCTTGGTCGAACCGTTGCCGCCGAGCATGAATAGGCAGTCGATTTGCAGCTTGTAGTAGGTTTGCTTCATGGCTGCGACCTTGTTGACACCGTCCGCCTCGGGTGTGTCGAGCAGCTTGAAGGGGGTGCGGCTCGTGCCGAGGATGGTACCGCCTTGGGTGTGGATGTTTGAGAAGTCCGCCCAGGTCATCTGCAGGAATTTGCTATGGATGAGGCCGTGGTAGCCGTCAAGAAAGCCGTAGATCTCAACGGGACCCTTGGATTGCCGAATGATGGTCTTCACGATGCCGCGCATGGTGGCGTTCAGGGCCTGGCAGTCTCCTCCGCTGGTCAGCAGTCCGATCCTGAGCATGGTGCTTCCTCTCCCCTAGGCGCCGGAGTGTGGCGGCGCGTTGCAGTCCATTTGATTCTGGCACAACTGAGCGACCATGCTGCCGTGGACTCTCCGTGTATCTGCAAGTGGTTGCTCGAGGTACGTTGACAGAGGCCTTGTGGGGTAGGGCAGTGAGGTGCCCAGCGATTGGCGCATGCGTAGCTCGTACGCAAGCTCTATGTTCGAGCATGAGGTTTGAGGACGTTGGCGTGCGCGACGCATCTGTCGCCTATGCTCCGTTGACTTACATTGTCAAGCTGTTAATTCCCACCATGACACTTGACATTACTCGTTCCAGACCGTAGGGTAGCGATGTGCGTAAGGGGGGTAGGACCCCTTGGCGATAGACAAGATGAGGAGGGGCGGCATATGCGTGAACCAATGATGGCATTGCAGGGTTGCACATGTTGTCGCGAGAAGTTCTTGCCCCTCTTGTCCTGTGTGGAGGGTGCCTGCCGCTGACGCGCGAAGTCGCTGTCCGTGGTCGGGACACCCATCAAAAACAGACAGTCGAGAGGGGACGCGTGAGCGTCCTTTTTTATTGCGCACGGGTTCGACCGTCCGGTGTGGCTGTTGCCGGTATGGCGCCCGTCGCAGGGACCGCGGCGCCCGACTGGGTGGGCCCACGGGCTTTCGCACAATCCTTTGGAGGATATCATGAGATACGCACATACAATTGAGGCAATCATCGGATCAACCCCACTCATCGATCTCTCTGCCATTGCGGGTGGCAAGGCTACCATCCTTGGAAAATATGAGGCAACCAATCCTGGGGGTTCGGTGAAGGATCGCATCGTGCTTACCATGCTGGACGCTGCAGAGGCCGACGGCAGCCTCATGCCTGGCGGTACCGTGATCGAGCCCACGTCTGGAAACACCGGTGTCGGTCTGGCGATGCTCGCGGCGAGGCGAGGGTACAAGGCGGTTCTCGTTATGCCCGAGACCATGTCCGTCGAGCGTCGCAAGCTTGCGGCGAGCTACGGGGCACAGATTGTCCTTACGCCAGGCAACGAGGGCATGAGCGGTGCCGTCAGGCGCGCTGACGAGCTGAGGGACGAGACGCCCGGCGCCATCGTTGTGGGCCAGTTCGTGAATCCCGCAAACCCACAGGCACACTATGAGATGACCGGTCCCGAGATCTGGGCCGACACTGAGGGTGACGTGGATGTCCTCGTTGCTGGCGTGGGTACGGGTGGTACCATCTCCGGTGCGGGGAGGTTCCTCAAGGAAAAGAGGCCCTCCGTTCGCGCCATCGCCGTCGAGCCCTCCGAGAGTCAGGTGCTGGCCGGCAAGCCCGCTGGGGCTCATCGCATCCAAGGCATCGGTGCGGGATTTGTTCCTGTGACCTATGATGCCAGTGTGGTAGACGAGGTCGTGCCCGTGACCTCCGAGCGTGCCATAGCCATGAGGCGACGCCTTGCAGAGGAGGTGGGTCTACTTGTGGGCATCAGCTCGGGCGCTGCAGTCGAGGCTGCGGCGGTGCTGGCCGAGCGCCTCGACTACGCTGACACGACGATAGTGGCCGTGCTCCCCGACACCGGCGAGCGCTACCTCTCGATGGGGCTGTAGGTGAGTTTGATGCCTGCGATGATGGGCGTGGTGTCACCGCCCGAGAGGCACCCTCCTTTGTGGTCACGAGCGTGGGAAGACGTGCGGGCGGTGCTCAGGCGCGACCCGAGCGCGAGCTCCGCGCTCGACGTCGTACTCTTTGCGACGGGTCTCCATGTCGTTTGGGCCTACCGGTGGCAGCATTGGCTCTGGGAAAGGGGCCTGCGCCGTCTCGCGATCCTCTTTGCGCAGCGCACGCGTAGGCGCTATGGGATTGACATTCATCCGGCAGCCACCATCGGAAGGCGCTTTGTTATCGACCACGGCTTTGGTCTCGTGATAGGACAGACGTCTGTCATCGGTGACGATTGCATGATCTATCAGGGAGTCACCCTCGGCATGACCGGTCATCACGGTGGCAGGCGCCACCCGACGCTCGGTGACGACGTGATGGTGGGCGCAGGTGCCATCGTCCTGGGCGATATTCATGTCGGCAGCCACAGCAAGATTGGTGCAGGCGCGGTCGTGGTCCACGACGTGCCCGAGGGCGTAACGGTAGCGGGCGTTCCCGCGCGCGTCATGGGCGATCGCTGTCGTGAGGAGCGCTGCGAACTGTCGCTCGTGCCGCCCGTCAATATGGATAGCGAGGATGTGCGCTGGTCCTGCGCGCTATAGCGCCGTCGCGGTTATCGGATGGTTATGGGGAGTTGTACGCACGTTTGATAGGGTGAGTCGCTTGCGGTATGGTATTCAGTCGGGTGTGGCGGGGACGTACGCAGGAGTGTGAGTGCAGATGGATGGACAGAGTCGCAGCATTGTGCAGAGGCGCAGTTTTACGGATACCTTCTTCATCACGGCAATCCTGACGGTCGCGCTGTTGAGTGTGGGGCAAGTCGTCGGTTTTGTTATCTGGCGGCTTCTGCCCTTACCGGCTGGCTCGCCAGTGGTGGAGACCGGGTTTCTGTATTACGTGGATGTGGGGGTTTGGCTGGTCTTTGTTGTCTATATGGTATCTACGCAGAAGAATCGACCGATACTGAGCTGGCTCGGTTCGAGGACAGAGGGAAATCGGCCCTTGATGTTTGCGTTGGGACTCCTCATCGGCTTTGTCCTGAATGGGTTTTGCGCCGTGGTCGCTCTGCTCCATGGTGACATCTGTCTTCGCTTTAATGGCGTTGACCTCCTACCTACGGTGATCCTCTTTGTTGGTGTACTGATACAGTCCTCTGCCGAGGAGCTGGCGTGCAGGGCGTTCATGTACCAGAGGCTTCGGGGTGCCTACGCGCGCCCGGTCGTGGCCCTTGTGGGAAACCCCGCGCTGTTTGCGGTGCTCCACCTCATGAACAGTGGCGTGACCGCCCTCTCGGTATTTAATATCTTTCTCGTTGGCCTCTTGTTCTCGATGTGCGTCTACTACTTCGACAGCTTTTGGATGGTGGCGGCGATACACACGTCGTGGAACTTTACGCAGAATATACTGTTGGGGTTACCAAACAGCGGCAACGTCGTCCCCTTTTCCATCTTTAAGCTCGAGGGGGCTGCCGACAGCCTTGCATATAACGTGGGCTTTGGTATCGAAGGTACGGCGCTTGCGTGCGTGGTCTTGGTCGCTGCGTGTGTCTGTGCCTATGTGGTCGGGCAAAGGGTGGGTCGCCATGCCGCAGGTGACGCTGTGAGGATCAGCACGTGTGAGTCGACGGATGGGCAGGTCGCAGGCGAGCTTGCCGATGAGTGTGGGCAGAGTTCTTCTGGCGATGAGATTGGCTGAGCTCAGAGCGGGCTGTTGTCGTGTCATACGAGGCCCGTGTCGTCTATCAGCGGCTGCTTTACGATGGCGCATGTTGTCGTGAAGAGCGTGGTGACCCTGCATGAAGCGGCGTATCTCATCGGCAGTAGACACCGTGTTCGGGTATCCTCTTTGGAGGAACGCGTATACCAAGGAGTATCATGACGCAGCTGACACAACCCGAGCCGTCTCCTAATCGTCGTAGGAGGTCGAGGGGCCAAGCGTGGTCCATGGCGTCACCTCAGGCGGCGCAATCGAGCGGTCCATCGCAACCGATGGGTTCAGATTGGCAGGCGCAGGTCACACAGCAGTCGGGACCGTCTGGGCAGCCAGATTCGTTCCAGCAGTCTTTGCAGCCAGACCCGATTGATCTTCTTGCTGCTCAGTTCTCCGAGGGGCAATCGACTGGGTCCTTTAGAGGAGCGCCAGCCAACGCCGCCGGCTACGGCACGCCCGCCAACGCCGGCGGCTACGGCACGCC
>ERZ773263.485-NODE-485-length-27745-cov-5.465367_pt1 | contig 27745 bp, 24 predicted proteins | sample MGYA00511076_ERZ773263 | MGnify/ENA primary metagenome ERZ773263 (study PRJEB29015, sample SAMEA2738155) | human oral metagenome | biome: human oral; feature: human-associated habitat; material: saliva | place: China | collected 2195 ... | reverse complement strand
GGAATACGTGGCAAGAAAGACAAAAGCACAACAACAAGCAGAACAAAACCAGCTCATTTTTAGAGTGATCACGATTGTGATCCTCTTTGCTTTTGCTATTTTAGGCTTTACTAAAGCCGGCATTGTTGGGCTATTTATCTATAACTTATTGGGTTACCTAGCAGGTAACCTTTACTGGTTAGTGATAGCCATGGTAATCATTGTTCTACTAATCAATATCATCAGAAGAAAACAGGGTGAAGAAGAAATTAGCTGGATACCAATTATCCTGTTAATCTCTGCACTATTACTCTTAGAGGCATATGTTGCAGTACCAAATGTAACAGGTATGGATGCCTTGTATGACTATATCAATCATACTGTAGATTACTTTATGCCAGATTCAACTCTAAAATTCAGTGGAGGAATCTACGGTATCTTCTTATATGCGATTTCTTCGATGATGTTTAATCGTATTGGTACAGTGCTAGTCATCATCGTACTCTTTATGATAGCGATGTTATTACTTGTAGATATGGAAGTCTATAAGAGGGCATTCCGTTCTATCATCGCATTCTTTAAAATGCCAGAAGTAGAAGAAAGTAAGCAGAAGGAAGAACCAGAGGAGCCAAAAGAACCGGCAAACCTTTGGAAGATGATTGATAAAGGAAAAGAGAAAACTGGTTCACTATTTCAGAATATCAAGGCAGATGGTAAGACAGAAAGTTTACCAGTTGTGCAAGAAGAACAACCAAGAACAGCTAGAGTTATTAATCGTATTCATCCAGATGATCCAACCCAAGAAGTACCAATCATCGTACTTCCAGGTGAGACAATCTCGCAAAAGGATTCGGTATTCATTGATGTGGATGATCTAAGCGATGACCATGCTCGCATGGAAGAGAAGACAACGTTAATGCAAGATACAGTTTTACGTCAAACGGAGTCATCACGTTTTACACCAATGACAGTAGATACAGAAGAGAAAGACCTATTCGCAACAGAAGAATATGAAACAGTTGTGGAAGAACATCCTGATCAAGAAAGCAATATCTATCCGCCATCTGAAGCTCCAAAGCCAAGGAAACGTACACGTCCATACCAATTACCAAAGATTTCACTCTTAGATCCACTTCCGCCAAAGGGTAGTAACCCAGAAAATGAAGTTGCCGCAAGAGAGAAATCACAATTATTACTACAGATTCTCCGTAACTTCGATATTGAAGCACAGTTATTAAATACACACATTGGGCCATCTGTTACGCAGTTTGAAATTCGTCCAGATGTTAATGTTAAGGTATCCAAGATTCTTGGCTTAACAGATAACATAAAGATGCAACTAGCTGCTAGAGACATACGTATTGAAGCACCAATTCCAGGCCGCAATGCGGTAGGTATTGAAATACCAAACGTGAAGAATACACCAGTTAAGATGCGCGAGATCATCAACGATGTAGGTAGCGATAAATCACAACCATTACTGTTCTTCCTTGGTAAAGACTTACTGGGACGTACCGTAACATGTCGTTTAGATAAGATGCCACACATGTTGATTGCCGGAGCGACAGGTTCAGGTAAATCGGTATGTATGAACTCTATTATCTGTTCACTATTACTACGTACAAAACCAGATGAAGTAAAGATGTTGCTTATTGATCCAAAGAAGGTAGAATTTACACCATATCGTAATATTCCACACTTGATTGGACCAGTTATCAATGATCCAAACAAGGCAAGCAATGCCCTGAAGGTCATTGTACGTATCATGGATGAACGTTATAACATGTTTGCAGCAGCAGGTGTAAGAAACATTGAAGTTTACAACAACATGGTCGAACAACAGGGTGGTAGACCAAATCCAGATGGGTCTCCAGCACCCAAGAAGATTCCATATATTGTTGTTATTATCGATGAGTTAGCAGACTTAATGGCAGTCGCTGGTAAAGAAGTTGAACAATCCATTCAACGTATTACACAGTTAGCTCGTGCTGCAGGTATTCACTTAATCGTCGCAACACAACGACCATCTGTAGATGTTATTACAGGTATTATTAAAGCAAATATCCCAAGCCGTATCGCATTTGCGGTATCCAGTGGTATGGACTCACGTACAATCTTAGATCACGTAGGTGCAGAACGATTACTTGGTTATGGTGACATGCTTTACATGCCAATTGGACAAACAGGTTCAACGCGTGTACAGGGTGTATTTGTGACAGATGATGAAGTACAAAGAATTACAAGCTTTGTATCCTCAGAAGCATCTCCAGTCTATGATGATTCCTTCGTACAGTTAGATGGAATTGAATCTGGAGAAGGTGGTATTGTGACAGAAATCAGTGATGATCCACTCTTCAAGGAGATTAAAGAGTATGTCATTGAAGCACAAAAAGCTTCTACATCCTTACTACAAAGACGCTTCGGCATCGGTTATAACCGTGCCGCAAGAATGATTGATGCCCTCGAAGAACATGGCATCATTGGTCCAGCACAAGGTAGTAAACCTAGAGAAGTATATATCAAAGAGTGAAGACACCAGTTGGTGTCTTTTCTTTATGGATTGCAAATAGTTATATACTGTTATATAGTGTTATATGTGAGGAAACATAATGAAAATCATTCTAATAAACGGAAGAAGTACGCCATTATATGAGCAGATTAAAAATGCAATCAAAGAAAACATCGTTGGAAACACAGTATCGTCAGATGCACAATTACCATCTGTACGACAACTATCCAAAGAATTAGGTGTAAGTATATTAACTGTCAAAAAAGCATATGACGAGCTAGAGCGAGAAGGGTTTATTGTCATCAGGCAAGGCTTAGGTACATTTGTTGCAACAATGAATCAAGATGTCTTAAAAGATGAAAAACAAAAAGACATCGAGTCCCATTTACTTGAAGCATGCAAGATTGCGAAAACAATTAATCTCAGCAAATCTGAATTAACAGAACTATTCAATTATATTTATGAAGAAGGTACAGAAGATGAATAAAATTGAGATCAAAAATCTAAATAAAGACTATCAAAACTTCGCATTAAAGAATGTAAATTTCTCTATTCCTGAAGGATACGTTACGGGATTTATTGGTAGAAATGGTATGGGTAAAACAACAACCATCAAATCAATATTATCTTTGATTCAGTATCAAGGAGATATTTTATCCATACATGGTGATGAGAAAGCAAATCTGAATAATCAAAAAATTGGCGTGATTATGGATGATTCCTTTTTAGCAAAAGATTGGAATATGGAACTTGTCAATCAAGCGATGAAGGTTGGATATGATGAGTGGGAAGAGAATGCATATTGGAAGTTTCTAGAAAAATTCAATATCGATAAGAAACTGAAAGTAAAAGAATTGTCACGTGGGATGAAGATTAAGTTGATGTTATCAATTGCTTTATCTCACAACGTAGAACTCTTAATCCTAGATGAGCCAACAAGTGGATTAGATCCAAGTATGCGTGAAGAATTTGTGGAAGTTATCTCTGACTATATGCAAGATGATAGACACACTGTGTTATTCTCTACACATATTACACAAGATCTTGAAACAATCGCTGACTACATCGTATTTATTGATAATGGAGAAATTGTACTAGCTTTGGAAAAAGAAGAATTCATACACCATTTCATGATTTTGAAATGCGGTTTAGAAAATCAAAATACGCTTGATTCATCCGCAATATTAGGACAAAAGAAAACAAAATATAATATTGAATACTTAGTAGAGCGCGATGCGATTCATGAGATACCAGATGAATATGTAGAGGATGAAATTACAATTGATAAGATTATGATTTTATATGGGAGGGAAAAATAATGAATGCGATAAAAGTATTTAAGTTGGATTTATTATCCATTAAACCATATTTAACGATTAAGAATTTGATGATTCTGATAGGACTTGGAACCCTCTATGGCGCATTATCAAAAAATCCAGCGTTCGTTTTAGCTACAGTACAAATGTTCGCAATATTATTCTCGGGGTATCCTTTCATGGTAGGTGAAGAATCTGGAATTGATCCTTTATATAAACTGTTCAGTATCTCTTCAAAAGATGTAGTAAAAGGTAGATATTTACTAGCAACAGTATCTGTGATAATCATGCTTGTGGTTGGTATTATTATGGCAATGCTGATAGGAATTGCATATCCTATGGAAGACTTATTTTATAGCTTATTACTAGCGGCACCATGTATAGGGTTGGTCTCATTAATCATTATTTTTATCGAGTATCCAATCTATTTTAAATATGGATATAAAAAGGGAAAAACATTAACAGCAGTGCCAATGTTATTACTTGCGATTGGAGCAGTATGTTCTACATACTTTAATGAAACTCTAAAATCTATATTACAATTTCTTGTGATGAGTCCATTTATGGCAATGGCAGTAATTTGTATTATTTTCATTATAATCATAGGTGTATCATTACAACTTTCTAATAAGTTATATGCAAGAAGAGATTTTTAAATAAGGTTTTAATATATTTCAAAAATTAACAAATTGTTCAAACTGGTATAGTATTAGTATGGTAATATACCTGTGCAAGGAGATTTCATGAATAGTAAGAAAGATATTTATATTGTACGTAATGCTGATAATAATATCTCTGTAAGTGAAGAACTAAAAGAAAAGGGTTTTAACTATGAGTGCAAGATTTTAACAAATACAGTTATTGAAGCAAATAAGTTAATAGCATCAAAACTTCAATTGCCAATTGCCTCTAAGGTTTGTTCATTTCGAAAGCTCAGAATTGTAGATGGGGAACCAATTAGTATTGAGCAAGTATATATAGATTTAAATCAATTGCCAGATTTACCACATGTAAATCTTACCAATAAATCGTTTTATGAATGGCTTTTAACAACACACGATGTAAAAGTTACTCGCAGGGAAGAGACAATTAAAGTAGCAAAGGCTGATAAAGAGGAAGCGAAATTGTTGAATATTTCAATTGATGAAAAAGTTATGATGTTGGAAGGAATTTCTTTTTGTGAAAGACAAATCCCATTTGAATATTATCAAGTTATTTGTATTCCAGGATTTTATCATTATCGGAGTGTGAATTATGAATCAGAATAAAAATACAGTATATCAGCAACTTGCTGATAATATAAGATCTAAAATTGTGGCTGGAGAATTTTTACTTTCATTAAAGTTGGTGAAAAAATAATGTCAGAGAGAAAGATGGCAATGTTATATGGAATCAATCGATTAACAGTACGCAAAGCAATTCAACTTCTTATTGATGAAGGTACTCTTGAAGCGAATCATGGTTCTGGCACCTTTGTGCGTACACTTCAACCATCTGAACATAAAGTACAACTCGGAACAAATGAGAATATTTCATTGAGTTCAGTTTTACGTCAAAGCGGTTTTAATAATAGTCGTAAAGTATTATCTTTTAAAAAAGTAAAAGTTGATGGCACTATTCAAAATTATTTTAAAAATGTTTCGGAAGCTTATCAACTTATACGACTTTCGTATATTGATAATACGCCATATGCATTACAAATCTGTTATTTTCCATGCAATCTTTTTCATCGACCAGATCGTTTTGACTTTGGAGATGGTTCGTTATACACATATATGGAATTACAAGGACATAGACCGCGGACTATTGTAAATGATATGTGGCTTACTGTTATTCCAGACGAATTCAAAGAAGTTATGAAATTGGACTCTGGGGAATTGGTGTTTTATTACGAGTATTTTGGATATGATTCTAACAAGATAATGGTTGAATTTACACAAAGTTATTACAATCCCGAGTATACTAGTTTTAAATATATATCTGATATTATTAAATGATTTTTTAAAGATATATTCCTACCTTGTAAAATAATAATGGTTTTTAAGCGATTAGTTTCCAACGAAAGTTCCTTTTTGTAGGTTAGGGATATGTGCGGGATCAGCTAGTGGATGATAGGTGTAAGCTTAACTTGTTCTATGTTGAGGTGAGTCAACTTGTTAAGACTTAACACCTTTTTTGTTGAGTGATAGAGTAGCGATATCGATGGGTGAATTGTAGTTTAAGGACTTACGAGGGTAATTGTTTACCATGTCAGACACATAGTTGATGTCCCTCTGGGTCAATGTATTCATACTCTTGCCCTTTAGAACATATTCTCTAAAGTGCTCATAGTTCTTCTCGCATTTACCTTTATCATCAGAGCGCCTAGGTCTTGCGAAATAGATACTGATGAGTTTCTCTCCTGTTTCAGGGTCTGTCTCAAGCGATAGTGGGTCATGGAACTTAGTGCCATTATCGGTGAGTATGATAGTGAATGTTTCTCTGAATAGCTCGATACCCAAGAAACTTTTTATAGTATCGAATAGATACGTTACCTCAAACATATTCTTGTTTCGTAAGAGAAAATATAACTGAAGATTGGAACGTCTGTGCAACAGGCTCAGTACACACTTCTCATCGCTCTCTTTCTTCCCGATAATTGTATCCATTTCCCATACGTTTACATTCGGTCCTGCTGTTTCTAGGGCTGATAGGAAGTCCTCGTATTTGCGACCTTCGAGGAAATCGTAGTCAATTGATATAGGATGATGCCTTGAAGAACCGTGTTGTGTATAGCGTACCTGACGTTTTAGATCGATGTTTGCGATTCCTGGAATCTGGTGATCACGAATGTATCTGTATGCAGTAGAGGCGGATATATTCAGGCCGTTAGTATGGATGATCGTATCGATGGATTGTTTTTTAGGAATATTATTTTGAAATGCCTCCACGATAGATTTCATTTCTGCTTCGCTCTTGCGAGGTCCGGACCTCCATTCTAATTTGTCTTGCGTATATTTATCCTGTGCTATTCGTGCGATGTAGAAGTACTTGGGAAGATGACATTTATGTATGTCTGGACAACCTGAACAGATATACGGGAATCGCTCTATTCTATCGCAAATGGGATATGAGACGAAGTCATCACATAGTGCGTTGTAGTCCTTGTGCTTATAAGACTTACAATCACCGCTTATGCAATATGTGCATAGGCGATGTTTCTTACAAGAATCTTGACGTCCACATTTGTTTATCTTATTCGAGTGGATACGTACGAGTCTATGTGACTTGATTTCTTCACGCACGCATTTCGGTGAATGATTGATAGAAAGTGCTATCTGTTTTAGTTTGATATCGGAATGATCCAATAGAACTTCTATAGATTTACGCTCTTCTAAAGACAGATGTTTATAACCGCTGGCAACCATATGATTGCCTCCTTTCTTGAAATGCCAGCACCATCTCTAAAGACATCATATTAAAAAAGGGAACCTTCACCAATAATAAAATCAAAAGAGGAACTTTCAAAAATAATTGAGGGATAAAAAATTGTGAAATGATAATTTAATCTTGAAACAATTTAATTATTGGTATACATTATAGTAAAGTGATATACCACATAGACCACATTATAAAGTGGTATATAGCAGTCGTTAAATTAGGAGGTGAAATTATGACTGTTTTACAATCATTGTTAATTGCAGTTGTTTGTGGGATTTCTGCGCTTGATGGGTATTGGATTGGAGAAGCCAAGGTGAGAGAACCGGTAGTAACTGGTGCTCTTGTAGGTATAATTCTTGGTGATTTTAAGCAAGGTCTGTTAATTGGTGCTCAATTAGAGTTAATCTGGATGGGTACAGCTGCTATTGGCCCAGTAGCTGGTCTTGCTGTTGGCCCAGGTGGAACTATTGGTACTGCTGTTGCTTTGGCAACTGGTTCTGGGGTAGAGGCGGCAATGATGTTTGGAGTTCCAGTTTCTATTCTCATGCAATTTATGCAATCATTAATAGATACCGGTTGGTCAATTCCAATGCATAAAGTCGACAAGTTAATTGATGAAGGTGAGAAGGAAAAACAAATTATTACAATTCATTGGATGTGTGGAGTCTCTCTATTTGCTATATACGGACTTTTAACATTTGTAGCTCTATATTTTGGTAATGATACTATCAATGCAATTGTGAATGGTCTACCTGAATGGGCAAATACAGGTTTATCTGCAGTTGCTAAGGTTTTACCAGCTCTTGGATTCGCACTTTTATTGAACTTATTACTTGATAAAAAGCTAATACCTTACTTTGTAATAGGTTTTTGCTTAAGTGCTTACTTAAATATGTCTTTAATTGGGGTTTGCGCTATCTCATTTGCTATAGCATTTATTATCTATATTGAAAGAAAAAATAAAACAAATTTTGCGTTATCAATGAATGTTAAAGATAATTCCGAAGATGAAGGAGATGAACTCTAATGACTAACAATAATACTAAGAAGGAACTTCCGAAAAAAGAATTTTGGTCTATATTTTGGAGATCGTGGACTGTCTATGGTTCATTCAATAGTGAACGTATGGAAGCTCTTGGATTTTTATATGCAATAATACCTTCTTTACAACGAATTTGGAAAAATAATTCTAAGAAATATAAAGAAGCATTACATAGACATATGCAACCATTTAACATGACACTTGCTTTAACTCCGCTTGTTATGGGGCTGACTGTTGCAATGGAAGAAAAGTCATGTGAAGACGAAAAGTTTGATACATCTTCTATCAACGCAATTAAGGTTGCATTAATGGGACCGTTGTCAGGAATAGGTGATACATTTTTTTGGGGAATAATTAAAGTTATTGCTTGTTCTTTGGGTGCGAGTTTTGCGGCACAGGGATCTTTTCTTGGTCCAATCATTTTATTACTAGTATTTAATGTTCCTAATTTTCTTGTTCGCTACTACTCTTTAAAGATTGGTTATGGACGAGGAACAAACTTATTGGACTCTCTTGTAAATTCTGGAGAGATGAATTTATTCACATATATAGCAGGAATTGTTGGTGTTGCATCAATCGGTAGTATGGTTGCTGCTTGGATTGGTATTACATCTCCACTTTCGTTCACTATTTCTGGTTCTGGAATTGCAGTTCAAGAATATCTTGATCAACTGTGCCCGCAACTATTGTCATTAGTAACAACATTATTAATATATTCGCAACTTAAACGAGGAAAGCTATCGGTAATGCAATTGATTTTCATAATTGTGATAGTAGCTTTTGTTTTAGGCGTATTTGGAATAATAGCATAATTTGGAGACACATTATGATTTGTGATATTAGAATAGATGATCGGCTAATTCATGGCCAAGTAGTTGGCTGCTGGGTTCCTCAATATAGTATAGATAAAATTGTAGTTATTGATGATGAATTACTTACAGATAAAGATAGAAAAGTTGTACTTAGATTCGGATGTCCAGAAAAAGTAGATCTCTCCTTCCATAGTGCAGGTAAAACTGCAGAAATCCTATTAAAAGGCAAAGATGAGGGGCATCGTGTTATGCTCTTGGCTTGTAAACCGAAAGCAATTTTGGATATGGTAAAGGCTGGCTATGTAGTGAAAAAAATTACTGTAGGAAATATGTCACCACATAATACCACAGATATTCATATCAAAGGAACGACTTATATCTCCCGTGAAGATTTGAGTAATTTTAAAGAGTTGCTTAATTATGGAGTGGAAATAATTATGCAGTTTAAGCCATCAGATGTTCCAGAAAACTTAAAAACATATTTTGAAAACAGTTGAGGTCGATGAATATGGATAAAATGAAGATTCCAACTGTACTAGATTACATACATGATCAACCAAGAGCTTTACGTGAAACATTATTAAGAAAAGAAGAGTTTTTGGTAGCATTTGATAAAGTTTTTAAGGAAGATAGAGTACGTAAGATTCATTTATTTGGAAGTGGTACAAGTTATAACGTTTCAGTAATTGCGGCATACTATTTTAAACATATTGCAGGTATTGATGCCCAAGCAAACTATCCAACTGTATTTAAAAACTATGAAAAAGCAGATTGGACTGGATTGCTTTCTTCTGAAGAAATTCTATACATTGGCATTTCGCAGTCGGGAACTTCTATATCAACTGTAAGTATGATGGAAGTAGGAAAGAAAAATAAATACCGTACAGTTGCTTTGACAGAAGATTTAGAATCAGAAATTACAAGACATGTAGATTCAGTTATTCATTTACTGTGTGGCAAGGAATTAAATCCACCTGAGACAAGAGGGTTTACGGTAGCAGTTTTACAAATGTATCTAATTGCATGGAGAGCAGCGTTACTAAATGGCAACAAAACAATGGTTGAATATAATGATGCAATGAATGATGCCGAAAAACTTGTTGCAAATTTTGATTTAGCTATTTCTGAAGCAGAGCGTTGGTATGATAGAAATGCTACCACTTTAGTGAGTTCGGAAAGAGTATGTATTCTTGGATATGGAGTTGATTTCGGATCTGCACTTGAGGGCCAATTAAAAATAGGAGAAATGCTAAGGATACCATCAATTGGATATGAGCTAGAAGAATTTTCTCATGGACCAACAATGGCTATAACAGGAAAACAGACAATTCTTTTGTTTGGATCCGATGAACCAGAATGGGAGCGCTGCAAAGTTTTTAGAGATGCTTTTAAAAAATATACAACACGAGTACATTTAATAACTTATAAGAAAATAGAAAGTGATTATAGGGACTGTATATTTTCGTTACAAACCACAAAGTATTTAGCACCTATTTTATATACTTTGCCAATTCAATTTACGGCAGCTAAAGGTGCCTTGGATACTAATATTGATACAGCTATTGATCCATTTAAAATACCATTAGCTCATATGCAGTAAGGTATCATACCAAGGAGATATACTTTGATATGCAATTTCCTTGGTATTTACATTTAGAATAGAGGGTTTATGAAGTTTGGAATAATAATATCTGGACATGGAAATTTTGCAACTGGTATAAGTTCCTCATTAAATTTAATTATGGGACTTCCAGAAAATTTGGTGATTATTGATTTTCCGGATGGAGATAATATTTTACATTTAGAAAATCAATTTGATAATGCAATTAATAAATTTGCTAACATGGATATTATCGTATTAGTTGATTTATTTTCTGGGTCTCCATTTAACATTGGTATGAAAAAGGCTATGAATAATCATAGAATTCACTTATACTATGGGGCAAATCTAGGGATGATCTTGGAATTAATATCAAGAAGTAATTTTGTTAACACAATTGATGAATTAACTGATGGGATAGTTGAAGTCGGTAAAAATCAGATTGGTGAGTTTAAATCTACGAATTTATCTTTGAGAACTGATGATGAAGAAGATGATAATCTTTAAGAAACTAGAATGTATCAAATTGAACTTTAAATAAATTATAAATACAATATATTTTTTAGTGAAATTAATTGCTTAACTTTGATTCACAAACAGAATAGGCTACTTTAATTTGAACTTAGAAAAATATAGACTATTGTAAATCTAATATAAAGCAAACATGATAGTAAAATGACATTCTTTCAATCAGTTCCGTAATTGTTTTGAGTATGCAATGATTTGCACATATGTGGAATTATAGGAATGGAGATGGATAAATGAAAAACTCAATTATGTGGAAATATATTGATGAAGAACCAAATTCAATTAATAGGTTGCTTGCATCACAAGATATTCATCAGATAGTACAAATCATTAGGCACTATGATGAAGTTATATTTGTAGCTCATGGGAGTTCATTCAATGCAGCAATTACAATACATAATTTCTTTTCAAAAATGACAGGAATTCATACCGAAGTATTTACGCCGTCTCAGTTTATTTCTAATAAATTAGAGATAAGTAAGGAAAGACGTGAACTTATTATTGCAATAAGTCAAACTGGTACGAGTAGAGGAGTAATTGAAGCGATAGAGTATGCTCATAGAAATGGAAATTATGTTCTTGGGCTGACTGATAATGCAGATACATTAGTTGAAAGAAGGAGTGATTCAACTGCATATATATATTGTGGAAATGAAGAGAGTAATGCAAAAACGAAGGGATATACTAATACGCTTGTACTATTATTGTTATTGGCTATTCATACAGGGATTGCTAGGAAACATATTTCAGAACAAATTGCGGAAGATGTTATTAAAGAAATTGAAAGTAGCTTATCAATGATTCCTACAGTAAAGAATCATGTGCTACAAAGATTAAACGAAGCAAGATTCGGAAAAGATGAAAAAACTATGTATATCATTGGAAATGGAATGAATTATGGAACGGCAATGGAAGGTCAACTGAAAATAATGGAAACTATGTGCATTCCAACTGCATTTAATAATACAGGAGAATTTTCTCATGGAATGCATAGAAGCGTAAATAAAAATGTTGATTCTATTGTTATTGATGTAGGTAAAATTGAACACAATGATACTTTAACCACGTGGAAATTTCTTTCGAGAAACGGATCAAAAAGCATATTAATTACAACAAATCCAGAAATTCAGGGAAATCTAGTAATAAATATTCCGTATTTTAAATTAACACAATCTGTAATTTTAACTACTTTAATAATCCAAGTTGTATCTACTTTTATTCCAGAGTTAAATGGACTGGATCCAAACAGAGCAAGCCATAATGAATTTCCGAAAGAAATTGAAACACGCATTCTCTGATTTGTTACAATCGAAATAGAGCATTATAGAAATAAGGGAAAAAGTATTAATATAAGCTTATTCTACTTCGATTACAAAAATAGTAATATGAAAGAATTAATTGATTCGTAAGGGATCCGTGAGTGCTTTTTTACATTTCTTGTGATGTTTCTTTATTCACTTTATAATGAATATAACCTTGAGGAGTATTACAATTTCTTTCATTTTGATGAAAATAAAAATAATTGACAAATGCTAATGAGTATCATACTATTTCAACATAGCAAACCGATGATTGGGAAATCAAACATACAAAAGCAACTTCTAGAGAGCGGGGATGGTGGAAACCTGCAGGCATGCGGTATGCAAATGGACCCATGAGGGCTTAAGGAAAGCTTGTGCAAGTATTTAAGACGCAATGTCAGCGTTAAAGGACAGAGAATGTGATTGCATTTTCAAAGAGAGAATAGTCAAAAGACTATTAAAAAAGGTGGTACCGCAGGTTAATGCTTGTCCTTTTGTGGGCAGGCGTTTTTTGTATGTTATGACTGAAAATGCAGGGAGAGGGAGGATACATCACATGAAAAAGTTAGTACAGGTAATTTGTGTTTTACTATGCAGTATGATGATTGGGTGTTCTTTACCCTCTGCATCAAAAAAGATGCGAAGAAGTATGTGATTGTAAAGCAATTAGATCACGCATCCATTGATGAAATTGCAGTCGCAATTGAAAATGAATTAAAAGAGTCAGATGAAACAGCAGAAGTAGAAATCTATTCTGGTCAAAATGATCCAATCTACATTGATGCAAATTGGCAAGCAAGCAGTAACAGATGGAGCAGATGTGATTATCCCAATTGGTACATTAGCAGCACAAACAATGGTTGTGGCAAGTGAGGATACAGAGATACCAGGATGTTGTCATTTTCGTCAGTTGCTGTAACGAGGCATACTTTATGATTACTTACTCCTCTTAGGTGACGGCTATAGATGCTTGCATTCTTTCTTCCTCTATGTTTGCTTGTTCTAGGCATGTTTTGAGGTCTTGTACCTTTCAGATTGATTTTTGTATACGCTGCATCTAATTCAATCAGACCATGCAATATGACGTTATCATTCACTTTAGAGATTGCCTTATAAAGCTTATGACGCATATGGAAGCACGTGGTCACAGATAACCCTGTAGCTACACTATCTTGTTCTAGTGAAAGACCATTCAACTCACACGCAGTAAAGATCTTCCTACAGTCTTGGCATCTGTATTTTTGCTTGTGATGGGGATTAAAACCATTCTTTACATAATGATATGAACCACAATAAGGACAACTTTCTACCTTATTGCACACATTATCATAATTGGTTGTATTGTCTATTGTTCTATCGTCACATAGTTTAGTGATACTTGCTTGAATAAAAGACAGTTCAATAGGTGCTAGATGATTTAAGAAATCCTGAGTGATTCGCATAGAGTAACCTCCGTTTAGGCTATTCTATGTCATGAATCATTTATTATCATGTACATATGTGCACAACAAACCGTTTATCAACTAAATCGTTGAAAAGAGCCAATTATTATGAAAAGATTTATAAAAATAAGCATAAATAGGGGAAATACAGTTCTTATCAGTGTTTCACATTGAATTCAAAATACTTTATAACTATAATTTTAATAGAGTTTTAAAAATTATAGGGGACGTACAATGGCAGAGATAAAAAAAGAGCAACAACGTGACGAATTGCATCGGGCAATTTGGGCTATTGCAGATGAGTTGCGTGGTAGTGTAGATGGATGGGACTTTAAGAACTATGTATTAGGGATGATGTTTTATCGTTATATTTCTGAAAGTCTAACAAATTTCATCAATGAGAATGAGATTAAATCTAATAATCTTTCTTTTAATTATGCTGAATTAACAGATGAGCAAGCATTAATGATTAAAGATGAAATGATTAATGTTAAAGGATTCTTTATTTTGCCTTCTGAATTATTTTGCAATGTGTGTAAGCGTCCTTCAAATATAGATGACTTAAATGAAACTTTAGAAAGAGTATTCAATCATATTGAAGATTCTGCAAAGGGTAGTTCATCAGAAAGCGATTTTGCAGGATTATTTGATGACTTTGATGTTAATAGTAATAAACTCGGCTCAACAGTTGGAAAGAGAAATGAGAGACTTCAAAAGCTACTAAATGGTATTGCTGACATGAACCTAGGTGATGTAAAAGACCATGACATCGATGCTTTTGGTGACGCCTATGAATACTTAATGACAATGTATGCATCTAATGCAGGTAAGAGTGGTGGAGAATTCTTTACACCTTCTGATGTATCAGAATTGCTAACAAGACTTGGTACAGTTGGTAAGAAAGAAGTGAATAAAGTATATGATCCTGCATGTGGATCAGGTTCATTACTTTTAAAAGCTGAAAAAGTATTAGGTAAAGATGGTGTTCGTAATGGCTACTATGGTCAGGAAATTAATATTACTACATATAACTTATGTCGTATTAATATGTTCTTACATGACATTGAATTCGATAAGTTTAATATTGCCTGTGAAGATACTTTAACTAGCCCACAACATTGGGATGATGAACCATTCGAACTAATTGTGTCTAATCCTCCATACTCCATTAAATGGGATGGAGATGATAATCCATTGTTAATTAATGATGGTAGATTTTCACCTGCGGGAGTTTTAGCTCCTAAGAGTAAGGCTGATTTAGCTTTTATCATGCATGCATTGAGCTGGTTATCCTCATCTGGGACAGCTGCTATTGTTTGCTTCCCTGGAATCTTCTATAGAGGAGGAGCAGAGCAAAAGATTCGCAAGTATCTAGTTGATAATAACTTTGTAGATTGTATTATCCAACTCCCAAGTAACTTATTCTTTGGAACAAGTATTGCAACATGCATCATGGTTTTAAAGAAGAACAAAAAAGACAATACTACACTCTTTATCGATGCATCTCGGAAATGTGTAAAAGTTACAAATAATAATAGATTGACGGAAGATAATATCAATGACATTGTAAATATCTTTACAGAAAGAAAAGATATTCAGTATACTGCGAAACTTTCATCTATTGAAGAAATTAAAGAAAATGAATACAACTTATCAGTATCAACATATGTGGAAAAAGAAGATACAAGGGAAAAAATAGATATTAAATTACTTAATAAACAAATTGCAGAAATAGTTGAACGTGAAAATAAATTACGATTAGAAATAGATAAAATTATTTCTGAGATAGAGGCATAATATGAGTAAGTTAGAAGATTTAATTAATAGTTTATGTCCGGAAGGCGTTGCATGTAGACGGCTTTGCGATATTTCTAAAATGAGTGCTGGTGATAGAATTACAAAATCCATGATGAGCGATAATTATAAATATCCTGTAATGGGTGCGGGAATTGTTCCTACAGGTTATTATACAGATTGGAATAGAGAAAACACTATCACAATTTCACGTGCTGGTGTTGGTGCTGGAATCGTTGGATGGCATCCTGAAAGGTTTTGGGCCACTGATGTATGTTTTACAGTAGATGATGATAAATCCGGAAATATTAATATTAAATATTTGTACTATGTTGTAAAATCACAAGAGAAAAATCGGAAAGATCACATTTATGGTGGAAGTATGCCTAAAATTGATAAAAATTATTTGTGGCATATGCAAATTCCAGTACCTCCATTGGAAATACAAAATGAAATCACGCGTATATTAGATAATTTCACAGAACTAACAGCAGAACTAACAGCAGAACTAACAGCAAGGAAAAAACAATATGAATACTACAGAGATAAACTGTTAACATATTCTATGGGGGTAAAATATTATAAACTTTGTGATATTGGAAAGTTCTATGGAGGCCTTAGTGGGAAAACGAAAGATGATTTTGCCTGTGGCAACTGTAAATATATAACGTATATGAATGTTTATAATAATATTGCAGTTGATTTTTCAATTACAGAAAAAGTGAAAATTATTGCCAATGAACATCAAAACTGCCTAAAATACGGTGATATAATATTTACCGGTTCATCAGAAACGCAAGATGAATGTGGATATTCTTCTGTGGTAACAGAAAAATTAGAGGAAGATATATATCTAAATAGTTTTTGTTTTTTCCTCAGGCTCAATGACATAAATCTATTAAATCCGAATTTTGCTAAGTATTTATTTAGATCAAATTCCATTCGAAAGCAAATTATCAATACTGCTAGTGGAGTTACAAGATTTAATGTATCAAAAAAGAAAATGGAGAATATTGTACTTGGAATTCCTTCGATGGATATCCAGCAAAGAATTATAAAAATTCTAGATAAATTTGATATGATTTGTTCTGATTTGAATATTGGCCTTCCCGCAGAGATTGAAGCTCGGCAAAAACAATATGAATTTTATCGTGATCAGCTCTTGACATTTGTTCAAACAGGCCATAGCATCCTTACAGACAGACAGACAGACAGACAGACAGACAGACAGACAGACAGACAGACAGACAGAATCTAATTAAGTTGTTCCAATATGTGTTTGGATATGCAATTGTTAATTTAAGCGATATTTCAACTAATTATGATAACTTAAGGGAACCTATTACAAAACACAAGAGAAATATAGGGAAGTACCCTTACTATGGTGCTTCAGGAATAGTGGATTATGTGGATGATTATTTGTTTGAAGGAAACTATCTGCTTATTTCTGAAGATGGTGCAAATTTAATTTCAAGAAATACTCCAATTGCATTTTCTATTACAGGGAAAAATTATGTGAATAATCATGCTCATATATTGAAGTTTAGTAACAAATATATTCAAAAGTATGTTGAAATATATTTGAATGCTTGTGATTTATCTAACTTTATATCTACTGCTGCACAGCCCAAACTAACCAAATATAATCTGGATTTGATACCAATACCATTACCTAATACAGATAGCATAATAATGATAGTAGATATACTTTTAAAGTTTGAAAATATATGTTCAGATTTAAAATTTGGTATTCCTGCTGAAATTGATGCACGTAAGAAACAATATGAGTATTACAGGGATAAGCTTCTAACCTTTAAAATGAAGCAAGAATAATTAATAAGGGGATAGTGTTATGTCGTATTTTAATATCGTAGCTCAAACTAACGAGAATACAGTGGTAACTGAATATGAGCCAGTAAAGAAACGCTCTGATAGTTATCAAAGTGAAGCTGCACTTGAGAATGAGTTTATTCATATGCTTGAAGAACAAGGCTATGAATATCTTTCGTTGCATACTGAAGATGAACTTGTTATTAACTTACGCAAACAACTCGAGAAATTAAATAATTATTCTTTCACAGACAAAGAATGGAAACGATTCTTGGCGGAAAATATTGCTAATCCAAATGAAGGTATTAAAGAAAAAACACGGAAGATTCAAGAAGATTATATACAAGTATTAAAACGCGACGATGGTACATCGAAGAACATAATCTTGCTAGACAAGAAAGATATTCATCATAACTACTTACAAGTAATTCACCAGTATGAAGTTAGTAAAGAACATGGCGCAAAACATGATAATCGTTATGATGTAACTGTTCTTGTAAATGGTTTTCCACTTGTACATATTGAACTAAAGAGACGTGGTGTTCCAATTCGTGAAGCATTCAACCAAGTTGAAAGATATCAACGTGATTCCTTTAGCACTGGCTATGGACTATTTGAGTATGTACAGATATTTGTTATCTCAAATGGTACAAACTCTAAGTATTATTCAAATACTACACGTTATAACACGGGGGGCAATTTAGTTAAATCTAAGAAAGAAAAGACGTCTAATAGTTTTGAGTTTACTTCTTATTGGGCAGATGCGAAGAATAACATTATCTCTGATTTAATTGACTTTACACGGACATTCTTTGCTAGACACACAATATTGAATATCTTAACAAAGTATTGTGTGTTTACATCGGAAGAGATGTTGCTGGTCATGCGTCCGTATCAGATTACAGCAACGGAACGTATTATAAATCGTATTGAGATCGCTACTAATTATAAAAAATATGGCAGTGCCGCAGGTGGTGGGTATATTTGGCATACTACTGGATCAGGTAAGACACTGACATCTTTTAAGGCTGCTCGTTTAGCAACTACACTTCCATATATTGAGAAGGTATTATTTGTTGTAGACCGTCAAGATTTAGACTACCAAACCATGCGTGAATATGATCGATTCGAAAAGGGTTCAGCGAATAGTAATCGTTCTACAGCAGTTTTAAAAAAACAGTTGGAAGATGATAATGCAAAGATTATCATTACAACGATTCAAAAATTATCTACTTTTGTTAAGAAGAATCCTGATCATCCAATTTATCAAAAACATTTAGTTATTATCTTTGACGAGTGTCATCGTAGTCAGTTTGGTGAAATGCACAGAGCGATTACGAAAAACTTTAAAAAATATCATTTATTTGGATTTACAGGTACTCCAATTTTTGGGGTAAATGCAGGTGCAGTACGTGATCCAAAACTATGCACAACAGAACAAGCATTTGGAGATCAATTGCATACATATACAATAGTTAATGCGATTAATGATAGGAACGTTCTTCCTTTCCATGTGGATTACATTAAAACAATGGATAAGGATGAAGGCATGAAAGATGAGCAGGTATGGGACATAGACCGTGAGAAGGCATATATGGCGCCAGAACGTATCTCATTAGTTACTGAATATATCTTAGATAACTTTGATAAGAAAACCTATCGAGGAACAATTACTTATAATTTCAATAAGATTATGAATATTGATGAAATTGCTTCTGCTAGATTAGGTGCAATTAAAGAGATTAAGCAGAAACAACGTATTAATGGTTTTAACTCTATTTTCTGTGTGAATTCAGTGCCAATGGCAAAGCTCTACTATGAAGAGTTTAAGAGACAAATGGCAGCGAATCCAACAAAGAAGATTAACATAGCAACTATCTTTAGCTATTCTCCTAATGAGTATGAACCAGATGGCTTATTATGTGATGAGAATATAGACGATACATCTGCTTTAGATCAAACATCAAGAGATTTCTTGGATTATGCAATGAAAGACTACAATGAGATGTTTAAATCTAACTATTCTACAGATGGTGATAGTTTCCAAAATTATTATAAAGACGTATCATTGCGAATGAAGAATAAAGAACTAGATTTACTAATTGTAGTAAATATGTTTTTGACTGGCTTTGATGCGACAACATTAAATACATTATGGGTTGATAAGAATTTAAGAATGCATGGTTTACTACAGGCGTTTAGTCGCACTAACCGAATCTTAAATAGTGTAAAAGCAGCAGGTAATGTTGTTTGTTTTAGAAACTTACAGACAAGAGTAGATGATGCGATAGCGTTGTTTGGTGATAAGGATGCAGGTGGAATTGTATTATTGCATACATTTAATGATTACTATTATGGATATGAAGGAAGTGACCATCGATACCATGTAGGATATGTTGATTTGATTAGTGAACTCTGTGAGAAATATCCATTAACAATGACTCAAATTATAGGCGAAAATAATCAAAAACAATTTATTAAGTTATTTGGAAATATTTTACGTATGCGTAATATCCTTTTATCTTTTGATGAGTTTGCAGGCAAGGAAATTTTATCCGAACGTGATCTGCAGGATTATTTGGGCAGATATCAGGACTTGTATGACGATTGGAAGAATAAAAAATCTGATGAGAAAAAAGAAGATATCAATGATGATATTGTATTTGAAATTGAATTGTTGAAGCACATAGAAATCAATATTGATTACATCCTCTTACTAGTACAGAAGTATCATGATTCTCATTGTCAGGATAGAGAAGTACTCGTGACAATTCAGAAGGCAATTCAAGCTTCCCCACAGCTAAGAAGTAAGAAAGAACTTATTGAAACATTCATCGCTGGTATCAACGATATTGATGACATCATGAGTGAATGGCATAAGTTCATCGCGGAAGCAAAAGAACAACAATTAATGCAGATTATTACAGAAGAAAATCTAAAAGAAAAAGAAACAAGAAATTTTTTGGAAAGTTGTTTGCTTAATGGTGAAGTGAAGACTAGTGGAAAAGATATTGATAGTCTACTTCCTCCGATGAGTTGGTTTGATGCTAAGCGATCAGAAAAGAAGCAACGAGTAATCGATAAGTTTAGAGCATTCTTTGAGAGATTCTATGGCATTGGAGATGCAAGTCTAAGTGATTTTAAAGACTAGATATTTCCACAGAATTAAAATATTGGAATTATTTTTCACCATTTGTAAAATCTATTAATTTGTGATGAAAAATCATAGAGGAATTTAGTTTACAATCCATAGTTTCGTATTCAGGAGGAGATATGAAATTTAAACGAATCTCAATAAGAAATTTCAGAAATTTTGAAAATATAGATATTTCACTAGATAATAAAAATATATTTTTTGGTATGAATGATATTGGTAAAACAAATTTTCTTTATGCACTAAGGTTTATTTTTGATAAAACAGTAAGAAAAAATAATTTGATTGATACTGACTTTTATGAAAAAAATATAGATGCTGAGATAGAAATTATTGTTCAAATAGATATTAGTGATACAGATGATGCAGATAGTGAAAAATTACGTGCAAAAGTAAAAGGTGCATTATTGAGTAGCCAAGATAGTATATATATAAAATTGGTTGCTTCTTATGATCCCGTTGAGATGGAGGCTAATCCAATCTTATATTGGGGTGGTTCTTTAAATGATTTACAAGAAATTAAGGCGAGGGGTAGTTCTTTTGAAATTGACACTATTTTTAGTGTTATATATATTGACGCATATGTTGACTTATATGCATTATTCAAAAAAAATATATCATTATTATTAAAAGATAATGAGGCTATAGATGAGAATACATTCAAAAAAATAAAGGGTAATATTAATAAATTGAATAAGAATATCTCTTCGTTATCTGGAATAAAGAATTTTGAAAGAAAGATAATGCCATCATACGAACGTTACCGTGATGAATCTGTAGAAATCGTTGTGAAATCAGAAATTTCAATAAATGGATTGTACTCAAGTGTGACGCCATATATTAAAGATTGTAAATCTAATAAATTGTATCCGACCTCGGGTGAAGGAAGAAAAAAACTGCTCTCCTATTCTCTATATGATGTACTAGCACAAGATATTCAAGAGAGAAAGATAGTTTTATTTTTGATTGAAGAACCAGAAAACAACTTGCATAAAACACTTCAAATTGCTTTATCGCACGAACTATTCGAAAATGAAAATTATAAATATACCTTTATGACTACACATTCATCATATATTTTACAAGCAATGGATAATGTAAATCTTATTCGTATCTTTAATCGAAATAGAATTAGCTCTAAAAGTGTATTTTATCAAATTCCTACAGAATATTATGAACAAAGACAGCGCTTGAATAAAGAAATAGGTGAGGCGATTTTTGCAAATAAGGTACTTTTGGTTGAGGGACAATCAGAGGAAGTTCTATTTGAGAAAATACTATATTCACAAGATCCTTTATATTTATTAAAAGGGATATATATATTAGTTGTTAATGGGATTGATTTTCAACCTTATATTAAGATACTTAGTAAACTGGGGATTACTTATTTTATTAAAACAGATAATGATTTAAGAAGGAATAATGAGAACAAATTTACTCCAATCGGATTTATGCGTATTAACGCAATAATAGGAGAGGAAACCTTACCTGTAGCATGTATAGATGGAAATACAATGCAAGATAAAAGAAATCTATATAAAAAATCAAAGAAAAAATTAAATCAAATTCGTAAAGAAGAACATATATTCTTATCGAGAGTAAGTTTAGAAGAAGATTTAGATGAAGTTCTTGGGCCACGCGTCAGTGAAATATGCTCAGAGGCAAATGGTAATTTGGTAAGCTATTTAAAGGAACAAAAAAAATATAATATGATTAACTTGGTAAAGAAATTAGAAGAACAAGACTGTAAAGCAATATTTAATCACTATAACTTTGCTTGTTTGAAGGAAGTTTTAAAATGACACTTTCTATATCGCAGAATGAAATTGTAAGTTCAAAAGGGAATATGATTGTTAGTGCTAGTGCTGGAACGGGTAAAACTTATACAATGGTTTCAAAAATAGCGTATGAATTAGAACAAAATCATACACATAAAGTTATTGCGGCAATTACATTTACAATTAAAGCTGCAAAGGAAATAAAAAACAGATTAAAAATAGATACTACTGATTATTTTATTGGAACAAATAATAGTTTTGTAATCGAGGAAATTATTAAACCTTTCATAAGAGATGTATATGGACTTGAATATAATTTTGAGGTTACTACTGATTACTCAAAAAAAATCAAAACATTTAAATCGGGAATGCAAATTCTTAAAGAGAATCATATTATTTGTTCTTATGAAAATAATAATCAAAATTTTGTGTTTGAACTAGCATTTGAAATAGTGAAGCAATCAAGAGCGTGTCGATTATTTCTGCAGTCAAAATATTTTAAAATATATATTGATGAGTATCAAGATTGTGATAAAACAATGCATAATTTTTTTATGTATATGTGCAATAATCTTGGAATAGAATTATTTATAATTGGAGATCCAAAACAATCAATTTATATGTGGAGAGGTGCATATCCCGAGGCATTTAATGGAATTTTGAATAATCCAAATTTTCAACATAAAACATTAACTGATAACTTTAGGTCATGTAAACAAATACAAAATTATTCCAATATACTAAGTGATGAGACTATTAAATTGTATCAAAATATAGTAGATAAAAAGGCAATTATTTATATCAAATCTTTACCACAAGAATGGCCAAAATTAATTAAGCCATATTTAGATATAAATAAAAATTACGCAGTATTAAGTAGGACTAATAATGATGCAGAATGTAATGCCAATCAAATGATCAAATCAAATCTGGATTGTACATACATTCCCAGAACGCCAATTTCTGATATTTCTACATCTACAGCTTGGTTATATAATGCTCTTGCGCAATACTTTATTTTAGAAAAATATTCTGTTTATGATTTTATGGATGAAATTCCTGAACAATCGATTGGTGATAAGAAGATTAAGACGTTCATAGAAAATAAATTAAATTTACTTGATCAGTTGATAAAATCGAATAATCAAAGTCAAATTATTATCCAGGTCAAGGAATTAGGTGATTATTTAAATTATGAATGTGAAGATGAACATATTATTAAGTTAATAAATACAATTTTAAATAAAAAATATCACTCAGCATTTAAGTTAGATGAGATACGTAGTGTTTCTATGACACTTCATTCGTCAAAAGGATTAGAATATGATCAAGTAATTATTTTTGCTTCTGATTATAACTTAGAAAACAAGGAGGATATAAACAATCATTATGTTGCTGTGACTAGAGCAAAGTCAAAATTAATAATTATAAATTTTATAGGTGATGAAAAAATGCATTTGAAGGGAGTTCAATATTGTAAATATATAATAGATAGACTGCGCCCTTTAGGGCTTAAACCTAATGACATAATGAAAATTATTTAATTTGAAAGTATGCTGAAGGATCAATCTAGAATTTCTTTTTGCATTAGTAACTAGTTATGCTATGAAAATAAAGAACTTTGCACTCCAAAATTAGATGAGGTGCCTATTGGTTCTTTTTTTATATTGTGACAAAAAATATTTCTTCCATTGTCCAAAATGGACAATGGTTTAACTCTCTTTTTGTGATACTTTTATCAAGTAAACAAAGGGAGAGAACTATGAATAAACGTTTATTTGCGGCATGCTTAAGCGTAGGTATGCTACTGGCTGGATGTTCAGCCAAGAAGAGTACTACTGTAAAAGATGGTACTTATGAGGAAACAGTTGATGGACGTAACGGAAAGGTTACAGTAAGCACAACTATTTCTTCTGGAAAGATCACAAATGTAGAAGTAACAAATAATGAAGAAACACCAGAAATTGCTGGTACTGCAATTACGGAGTTACCAAAGAAGATCGTTGAAAAGAACAGTCCTAATGTAGATGGTGTAACAGGTGCGACAATCACTTCTGATGCGATTAAGGAAGCAGTTAAGAATGCAATTAAGACTGCTGGTGGTGATCCTGATTCATTTGGTAGTGATAGTGCACAAGCATCTGAATCAAAGACAGAGAAGTTAACTGCTGATGTAGTTGTTATTGGTGCAGGTGGTGCAGGTATTACTGCCGCATTAACTGCTCAACAAAATGGCGCAAAGGTTATCTTACTAGAAAAGTCTGCGAATATTGGTGGCGTATCTGTTATTGCAGGTGGACCAATGGGTATTAACTCTAAGGACCAACAAGAAGCAGGTGTAGCTGGCACATTTACAACACAGGAAGTTCTTGCACATTGGCAATCCTATAATTGTTGGATGGATGATGGACAGTTATTCTATAACATCGCTAACCGCTCTGGTGAAACAATTGACTGGTTAGAAGAGAATGGTATGGACCTTATATATGTTGGTAACGAACAGGCAGCACATGCAAATGGCTTTCCAACATACCATGCATATGCAGACCAATCTAATAAGCTTGGCTACTATCAGGCTCTATTAAAGCAGTTCGAAAATGCAGGTGGTAAGATATACTACCAGACTCCTGCAGTAGAACTTAAGTCAAAAGACAATAAGATTACAGGTGTTGTAGCGAAGTCTTCTGATACTACATATGAAATCTCGTGTGACGCTGCTGTACTTGCAACTGGTGGTTTTGGTGCTAATGCAGATGTCATTGAAAAGGAAGTTGGTTTCCCGCTCGTTACATTTACAACAGGTACACAAACAGGTGATGGTGCAACAATGTCACAAGCAATCGGTGCTGGTAAGGGTAAGACAATTCAACAGTACCATGGTGTAACATCTTATTCTGGAATCGAACCAGGTTCAGGTAAAGATGAAATCGCAAAGGCTATTTATCTTGCGACAAGTATCTGGGTTAACCAACGTGGTTCTAGATTTGCTCCAGAAGATTTAAACTATGATACAGCGCTATCTTCAAATGCTGCTGCGACACAAGGTGAATACTATTTCTCAATCATGTCAGATGATATGGTAAAGAAAGTAGAGCAGGGTGGTTCTAAGGAATTGAATGTAGAAACAGCTGTTGGATACCAACCATCATTACCACTATTTAGTGTCAATGAACCATGGACAGAGTTTAGATCAGCATTAGAAGATGGTGTTAAAAACGGCACCGTATTTAAGGGTGATACAGTAGAAGATCTTGCAAAGGCAATGGGTGTTGATGCCAATGCATTAAAGAAGACAATTAGTGCATACAACGCAGATTGTGCAAATGGATCAGATGCAGTATACGGCAAAGATTCCAAGTACATGTTATCTCTAGGTGATGGTCCATACTATGCTGTTAAGGCAAGACCAGTATCCTTAGGTGGTATTGGTGGTGTACTTGTTAACTCTAATCTAGAAGTTATCAAGCAAGATGGAACAGTTATCGGTGGTTTATACGCAGCTGGTAATGAAATTGCGGAAATCTATAACAACTCTTATCCACTCGTTGAAGGTGTTACATTAATGACAGCTCTAACAGGTGGAAGAATCTGTGGTGAAGCTGCAGCTGAATACGCAACAAAATAATCCCTCTCGGGAGAAATCGTAAGATTTCTCCTTTTCGTATGGGGAATAAAAGAAATCAAGTATTTATACTCATTAGAGTAAAAATGCACCCAAAAAGTACATAATGTTGGGTGCATGAAGGACTGAAGTTAGAATTGAATATGAGTATTAAACAATACATCTGTAACTCTACAAAACAGTGCTAATAAAAACTATTGCATTATTCATGGTAAAATAAAACTATGAAAAAAGATGAATTATTTGATTTGGTTAGTGAGTGTGCAACACTTGAAATATTTGTGGCAAAAGCTGCGAAGCTAATTCAAAATCCGATTTGGATTATGGATGATGCATATCAGTTGGTAACCTGCTCTAAGGTACCAGATGCTTACATATATTTATCGTTTTTACAAGATACAAAACTAAAACGAAGCTTTGTAAATCGATTGATAGAACGAGGACTACTCAATGAGAATGGTATTCAAAAACCATTGCGTATATTCGATACGGAGTATCAAAGAGATGTTTATGTAATCGATATTTTTGCAAAAAAGAAGTCGATTGGAAAACTAACAGTTGCGGTGGAGAATGAAATTAGTGAAGAGGATGTTAAATTGCTTGCGGATGCTTCATCAATCTATCTACGTCATCAACTTACAAATCATGGATCGAAACGTGAACAAGCATTTACCTTACTGCTACAAAAGGATGAAGAGAGTCAATCACTAGGCCTTCAATTACTACGAGAGACTGGTTATCTCGTCAAAGGTACTTACATGCTTGCATATGTTGATACTACAATTGCAAATCGTATTACTGTATTGCGTTCTTTCTTAAGTGAGATACAGAAGAGTGATGTAAATCTTTTGGGTGGTATTATGAATGAACAATGTTATCTTTTATTGGCGAGCACAAAGCATATCGATTTGAAACAATACCCAAATATTCATGTTGGATATAGTATGCAGTTTGAAAAACTTCATCATCTTGATGGATACGCAAGACAGGCAGAATATGCAGCTTGTAAGGCAAAGGGAAAAGAGGCAAACTTCCAAAATCTAATTGATTCCTATTTGCATAGCCAGTTAGAAAAACAATTACCACTAGATACATTGGTTGACTTAAAGATACAAAAACTCATTGCGTATGATCGTAAGTATGAGACGAAGTATTACGAGACATTGTGTATGTATGTTAAATCACAATACTCAAAACAGAAGACTGCAGAAGGGCTCTATATTCATCTGAATACCGTTAAGTATCGTCTTCAGCAGATTGAAAAATTATTCGATATTAATTTTGAAAAAGACGAGAAATTGATACGTTTGGCAATGTTAGTGCATCACGTTTAATTTCTTATTGCGTTTGACTTTTCAAATCAGAAAAAAGAAGTATACTATTAATGTGTTAGTTATAGTTAACTAAAGGAGCATTTATATGAATATTTCAACATTCTTAGTATTAATGGTCGTTGTTGTAATCGTTGCATTCGATATTCGTTATGTAATGAAGAACGGAGTAAGCTCCTGTACTGGAGATTGTAGTTCTGGCTGCCATTCTTCCTGTAGATGGGTAGGAGACATCAAAAAGGCACAACGCAATATCCGTATTCAAAATAAGATTAAGTCCTTGTTAG
>ERZ773263.484-NODE-484-length-27815-cov-36.734726_pt1 | contig 27815 bp, 11 predicted proteins | sample MGYA00511076_ERZ773263 | MGnify/ENA primary metagenome ERZ773263 (study PRJEB29015, sample SAMEA2738155) | human oral metagenome | biome: human oral; feature: human-associated habitat; material: saliva | place: China | collected 2195 ... | reverse complement strand
ACAAATCTTTGACTTTCCCAATTTCACTTTTTGGAATAACTAGGTGAATCATATCTCCGAGATACATTCTTGTTGAGCCGTTAACAGTCTGGCTCTTGCCATTATGGACTTGGGTGGTGATGAGTACGTTATGCGGCAAGTTAAGTTCGTGTACTTGTTTTCCTGCTATTTTATCTGAAACAGGGATTTCAATGAGAGTGACTTCTCCTTCATCTGTCGCTTCTTCAGGCAGCATTTTTTCCAACATAGCCTCATAGACAGGTGCCCCCTTGAGTAGATCCATGATAATATAGGCAACCAAGGTCACTAATCCAAGTGGCATGAGGTTTCGAATATCTCCTACCATTTCAGTTACGAGTATCATGGCGGTTAAGGGAGCCTTGGATATTGCTCCAAAATAGCCACTCATTCCCAGAATGACAAATATTGGGAATTGCTCTTGACTGACAAGTCCAAAATTGACACAAATAACACCAACTAGCGCACCAAGTAAGGAGCCAAGCGCTAAAATAGGTAGGAAAATACCTCCTGGAAGGCCACTTCCATAACTAATCATGCTCCAAACAAAGCGAATCAAAAAGTAAGCTAATAGAACTTGAAAACTAAAATCTTGCTCAGTTAGGGAAAGAACCAGCTGATTTCCACCACCAAGGATTTGGGGTAAGAAAATTCCCACTGGTATGATGAGAATGAAGGCCAAAATTGGATAATAAGCTCTATCCAAACGGATTTTTTGGCCAATCCAATCATAAACTCTACCGACGTTGAGTACAGCTTTCTCATAGAGAAAACCAGATAGTCCAAGAAAAACTCCCATGAGGAGGTAAATCCAATACTGGTCTAGGGTCATGAGTGGGATGTTGTCTGGCATATCCAGTACGGGTGTTAGGCCAAATATGAGCAGAGAAACAAAGTTTGCTACGAGACTGGCTGCTAGAGTAGAAACCCAGAAAAAGCGTGAAAAATGGTGATAAACTTCTTCTACCACAAAGAGAAGTCCTGCAATCGGAGCATTAAAGGCTGCGGCTAATCCTGCTGCAGCACCACTGGCAATCAGGGAACGTTCCTCAACTGGACTGGATTTGAGCCACTTGGCAATACCTTTACCACCAACCGCTCCAAGTTGAATACTTGGCCCTTCACGCCCCAGCATAAGGCCACTTGCAATAGCAAGAATTCCTAGAATATATTTTTTCCAAAGAATGCCCCACCAGTTGAGAGTCATTAGTCCCTTTAATTCGGCTTCGACTTGAGGAATTCCTGAGCCTTTGATATCTTTTTCTGAACGTGTCAGTTTAGCACTAAGCCAGCAGACGAATATGTAAAATAAAACTAGTATAAAAAGATTGCGCACTGAGTGCGCTTGATCTTGATAAAGTCCTTGTATCAGGTGGAAGCCTTTTTCGATTGAAAACCGAAAAGATCCAACGATGATCCCAACAACGAGACCGACAATGATTCCTCGTCCAACTTGGGATAATATGGTGCTTGAGGCAAAGGCAAATTCTTTCTTGGAACTGAGTGTTTCTGACTGTTCCTCCATAATCATTCCTTCTATCTTATTTTTCTTTTTCTCCTGAAATCAGCGATTTAACGGGTTCAAAACTGGTCCGGTGAATTGAGGTAACTCCTAGTTTTTCCAGTCCTTCTAGGTGTTTAGCAGTTCCATATCCTGCATTAGCAGAGAAATCATAGCCAGGGAACTGCTGATCGTATTCCTTCATCAATTCATCACGTGTGACCTTGGCTACTATTGAAGCTGCTGCGATCGAGAGGGAATTAGCATCTCCTTTAATGATGGAGGTTTGTGAAATGGGTAAATCCAATTTCATGGCATCTATCAAAAGGTGCTCTGGTTGAGGACTGAGCTGAGAGATTGCTTCTTGCATAGCTAGTTTGGTTGCTTCATAGATATTGACTTGGTCGATAACTTGATTATCCATGATACCAATGCCGATTGATAAGGCTTGGTCTTGGACGGCTTGATAAATTTCTAGATGTTTCTTTTTAGGAATTTTCTTGCTGTCATTGAGCCCTCTAATTTTACAATTTTTAGGCAAAATAACTGCTGCAGCGACTACTGGCCCAGCCAGAGGACCACGGCCAACCTCGTCAACACCTGCAACCAAAGTCAATCCTTGCTTGTAAAGTTCTTTTTCGTAGGAAAGCATGGATTCCAAACGAAGATCCTCATCCAATTTAGCTTGAATGTTTTTTTTACGCTTGCTGATTTCCTTTTGAACTCCAGAGCGAGTATCCTTTTCAAGCTCCAAAAAAATAGGGCTTTCTAACTCCTTGACTGTGGCAAGGAGTTCTTTGATTTCTTTAATCGTCGCCATCGAGATCTTCCAATGTATCTAAGGTATAGTTACCGAGTTTGCCATCGCGGACTTCCTTCACGAAGAGACTGTAAAAGCGGTCATAGTCATCTCGGAAACCGAGGGCGCGGGTCATGTCCATAATAATAACAGGTGCTTCTTCTTCAATTTTCATTTGTTTGAAGCGTTCAGCCAACTTTTCTGGATAATGTTCTTTGAAATAATTGAGACCAAAAATAGTTACCTCATCCATAGGAAGCAACTGGTCTTTAATAGCTCCAGTCAAGGCTAACTTAAGCGCTACAGTTTCATCCTCAAACTTAGGCCAGAGAATCCCCGGTGTATCCAAGATTTCCAGGTCTTTATTGGTTTTGAGCCATTGTTGTCCTTTTGTCACACCTGGTTTGTTACCGACAACGGCAATTTTCTTACCAGCCAAACGATTCATGAGAGTAGATTTACCAGCGTTTGGAATCCCAATAATCATGGTACGCAAGGTTTCAATCTTGATACCGCGTTCCTTCTGGCGTGTAATCTTATCTGCCATGAGTTTCTTAGCGGCATCTGTTACAACTTTTACAGTCACTTGCTCTTTGGAGTTGATAGCTAGCGTCTGGATTCCTTGTGATTCAAAATATTGACGCCATTCCTTGGTCATTGCTGGATCAGCCAAGTCCGCCTTGTTTAAAATCAAGAGTTTTGGTTTATCACCAACGATTTTGGTCAACATAGGGTTTTGACTAGATAGAGGTAAGCGTGCATCCACCAAAATCGTTACAAAATCAACAAATTTTAAATTTTCCTGCACCTGTCGACGCGCTTTAGACATATGACCAGGAAACCATTGAATAGTAGCCATTGATTTTTTTCCTTTCATAGCAAGGGTTTAGAGCCCCTTTTTTATTTTATTATCGTTTGAACATAGAAAGTTTTAAAATGAATGATGTCCAAACAGTTATTGTTTTATGATATAGAAATCTACTTTATATTATATCATGACTTCCTTATTTTGTCCGCTTTTGTTTCCATCTTAAGAAACTTTCAAATCCGATTAAAATTCCAATCTTTTTCCATTCATTCATTCATTTATCTTTCCACAGAACTGAGCATAATGAAATAAGAACGAGACAAATCAATCAGGAAACTCAAATTAATTTCTAGCAATATTTTAGAAGTCATTGTCTACTATGCTAGATTCTACATACTCTAGCGAAATGAAATACCAATCGAACATATTCATTGGGAAATAGAAACCAATTTCTAATATTTTTAAAACAACAGTGTGCTATTCTAAACCAAATAAACTATAAACTATATATTATAATTAAATTCAAAAAGAACTGCCAATGCTTATTTTCCCCATACTTGACTTTCTCTATCTTTTTTTGTAAGATATGTGTAATACAACAGCGTTACAAGGAGAAATACTATGTCAACACTTACACGAGACCGAGTTTATAACTTCCGAGTCAATAACCAACTATTCGAAGAAGCAAAAAATATTCTAGAAAGTAAAAACATCAGCCTTTCAGATGCACTCAACCTTTTTGTAGAACAAATAGTCCTTGAAAAAGGTCTCCCAATTAAGACAGCCGAACAACTCAAAGCAGAAGTCTTCCTAGGCGAACTCAAAGCAGAACTAGATAAAGGCTACCAAGACATCATCGAAGGACGTCTCTACGACGCAGACGAGGTCTTTTCAAAGTATGTACTATAAAGTACGCTTTACAGAACAAGCTAGACAAGACTTAGACGATATTTTCATCTATTACTCCACAGAGTTCAGTGAAAACATAGCCAAGAAAGTCATCACTCGCCTCCAACAAACCAGCAACCTACTCACGTTCTCACCAGAGGGTGGTATTAACTTTGATCATAAAATTGGATACTCCCTCTATCCAGGAAACACGCTCAGAATGATTGTCTCTAAACAATACCTACTCTTTTACCTCATTCATGAAAAAGAAGTCCATATCCTGAGAATTATCAATTCACGCACCGACTACCTAAACCAACTCGACCACCTCTTTCAACATATCCAAGACTGAGAAGTAAGCTCTCAGTCTTTTTATCTACTGCAAATCACTTGCAGATGAAAAATCATAAACAAGAATTTTTTATAGTTATAGTAGATTGAAATAAGATGTGAACAAATTAATTAGGGAAATCAAATTAATTTCTAGAAATGTTTTAGCAATCGCATCGTACTATTCTACATTCAATATGTTGTGTTATCAAGGTGCAATATTTTTTACGAGGTTCTTATGTCCTCTTCTTGTTTCAATTGACTATAAAACAAAACCACACAATGTTGCTTTCAGCTTAATTGAGTATAAAACTGAAATCACTATGTGGTTTTTTGTCTCGCACCTAACGGAGCGAGTCGGGCTAATAGTCACATAAGAAAAAACATAGAGTCTGAAACATTTTTGATTCAAACTCTATGTTTATATTCAACTCTTATCTCTCTGTTTTTACTTAAACAATTGATTAAAGAAACCGTCTGTGTTTTTAAGAAGAGCTTTAAAGACTTTTTCTTTGAGTGCAACAGTGTGTGAGAAATCACCTGATTTCTTTAAATCTTCCTCAACCGCTTTAACAAAGATATCCTTCAATTGTGTATAGTTGGTAATTTGTTTACCGTCAATTTCAATAGCAGTAAATCCTTGCTCTGCTTTAGCTTTAACGTCGTGATACCAATGTTTCTTCCAGTCTTCTAGGTTTGAGAATTGGTTGTCTGAAACCTTTTTAATAATGAAATCATCACCCAATCTACCCTGATTTTGTTTATCAGCTTCACCTTGGTATTTACTAGATACATATCCGATAAATCCATTTGCATAGCCAAAGTAACCCCACATACGGAAGGCATTATGCTTGAATGATAATGAACCTGGAGCACCTTTACTTGTATTACCACCATAAATACCAGCCATCATTTGAACATTAACATATGCTGAATTAGGCGTAAAGTCCTCTGGTCGGAATATACCATTACCTGGATTATTATGTTTGGTCATAAAGTTATTATCAACCAAATCATCGATACTTGCTAATGATTTAGTTTTCTCTCCATCATTTAGGTCACGAACTTTATCCCATTGGTGTGGAGCGATTAATTTATTTAAACCATCAACATGTCTATCGACTCTGTCAATTTTCTTGAACCACTTGCTATTGTCACCTTTTAATCGTGGTAATACAGCGTCAGCCTCAAGATGGTCTAACATCATAAGAGCATCATTATAATTTCTCATATAACGGTCGATATCTTCACGAGTTTTCAATTTATCTGGATCATAATTATACCACTGATCACCATCATTTTCACGATGATAAGCCATGTTAAGACCCAAAGCGCCATATTCACCATTGGTTGTAGATTTATCTGGTGTTTGTAACATACCTTGAGCATAGGCTTCAACGTCTGTACCTTGACGATGTCTATGACCACCGAAGTAAAGCATTCTATCGTTTACGTGTGTTGTTTCGTGAGTAAAGGCTGAAATACCAAATGGACTAATCATATCCGTCACCATAAACAAGACCTTGTCATCGTTATTTGGGTAATCAAATATTGATGCCATAGCGCCCATACGTCCGTCTCTATCATGGTGTCGCCACGTTGGACCATATAATTCACGAATTGGGGCTACAGGGTTACCTTTACCGTCAAATCCTTGACGACCTACAGGAGAACCATTGTAGGTCTGATTATCCCAAACAGGTGTCGGAACCATTTTCTCACTCTTAAGCAATCTATCTCGTACACTTGGCAATGCTAAACGTGACCAGAAGTCAAGGTAAGTTTGTTGCGCGTGAGCAACCTTATCAATTTCTTTTTTGAACTCATTTCTAGCTTCTTCTGTATGTTTACCATATTTCTCAAATGAACTGTACGCCATCGTATTATATGTCGAAATTAAGAACATATGTGCATCTTTCAGTGTTAGAAGTGGTAAAATCATACGACCATGAACGCTGTTATCTAAACCATCAAAGACTCTATGACGTTTATTGACAAAGTCAGGATTTGTAGTTTTAGGTTCTGAAACATAAACATTCTTAGCTGAGTGGATAAACCAATCATTGATGTCTTTATCCTCTGTAAACAAACGCATGTTGTATTCTAGGAAGTTACGCAAATTACCTTTACCAGTATTACCTGCGATGATTTCACGATAAGCATCCTGAGTTCGATCACCCTTTAAGTTCTTCTCGTTAGACCCAATGTTAATCAAGCGATCTAACACACTTGGAGTTTTACCGTAGAAGTCAGGTTTAAATATCATAATGTCTTTGATACTCATACTATTGTCAGTATACTTAATGTTATAGTAACGGTTCAAGTAAGATAGAGCCATCATAATTTTCGCTTTATTATCGTCAATTTTCTTCACAAGTGCTTTCATCGCAGCTTCGTCACTATTTAATTGATGGTCTTCGTTTTCGACTAAAGCTTTCACAAATTTATCGAGATTAGCTTTAACATCAGCAAAGCTTTCTTCTAGATACAAATCAGATGGGTTTCCAATAATTTTACGAACATCTTGCGAATCGTATGTGACTGAAGATAACTTCTCTTTCACATCTGCAATCAGTTTCACACGATCTTTCTCAACCATGTTTGGTGTATAAACAACGTTTTGTCCAGCGATGGCATATTCACGAACTTGTTTCACTTTAGAATCAGCATTCTTAGTAACATCCATTTCTTCCTTAGTACCATCAGCATAGTGAACCATAATCTTATCAATATCTGATAAGTCAGTTACAAATTGTCCGTCTTTCATACCAGTAACAGAAAGAACTTCTTTCTTAACTAAGTTTGATTCTTCAACCAACTTGTTACCTTGGTTAACAATCCATTCTTTATTGTAGAATGGTTGGAGTTTTTCAATATTACGATAAGCTAAATCACGTTCTGTTTTGTAGTCTTGAGTTGTCTTATACTCATCTTCTTTTCTTGTTAAACGATTTAAGCGGTTGACTATAGGTTCGTTGATTTCGTATTTATCTGCGGATATGCCTGTAGCTTCAATTTTAGATTTTGCCTCTTCTTCAGAAATAGGTTTAATACGATTTTTCTCTTTTGAACGCTGGTAGGTAGAATTCCCCTCACTGATACCTATTACAACATAATTTCGTTTCACATTATTTCCTGTCCAATAGCCATCATCATAATCAATATCACTAGAACCATAGAAAATTTCACCATTAGATACTTTCATCATGGAAACTGAATCTTCAACTGAACCGTGATGCTTCATGCTTCCTACAACACCACCATTTTCAATTGGTTTAGCTACATTAATGGTTCCTTTTGCTACTGATTTCTTAATCGCACCATCACGACTTACAGCACCGTTATCCCCACCGTTTTGTGAACTATAGGCAATTCCCGCAGCCTTTGCCTTATTACCGACAAGATTAGCATCCACATATGCTTTTTCTACTAAACCTTTCCAGTTTTCACCAACGATACCGGTCAAGTATTGTCCACCATCACCGACAGCAGTTACGTTACCGATAAAGGCTACATTTCTGAGTGTACCTTGGTTATCAATCTTATCAATAAATCCAGATACCCAGTTTCTACCTAATACGTTACCAGTCACTTTGACATCTTCGATTTTAGCGCCACCTTTAATAGTGTCGGCAATCGGTGCAATGCGGTCTGCCCAAGGCATATTGATATTTACATTCCCAATATTTACTTTGGTTACTGTACCACCGATAATGTTCCTGAATAGAGGACGCTCCGTGTTGTGGATAGTATAATGTTTTCCCTCTACACTCTTCAATGTACCTCTAAAATCACCGTCAACATACCATTTCTTAGGTGTTGGTACATTCGTTGCATTCAAATCTGCTCCGATTTTAAATGTACCGTTTTTATCAGCATTCATGGCATCTACCAATTCTTTAAAGTTATAATAAACGTTATCAACTTTTGGAACTGGTTTTTCAATATAATGCACATACTTCTTACGAACCTTCGTTGGATCTGTATGTTGAATTAAATCTTGCGCTTCAGCAGTGATTTTATAAAGTTTCTTACCTTCTTCAGTCACCTCTTCAATAGAGTCAACAGCTAAACGTGTTACTTTATTATCACGACTAGTGATTTTTAAGTACATTTTCTTCACATCTTCATCTGAAGGTTTTTCGCTCATGAAATCACTAGGTATTTCAGTACCATCGTCATTTACCTTCATTAAATTAGTAGATGCGATATTTTTAATTTCAACTTTTTTCAACTCTAAACGTAAAGGTTTTTCATCTAATTTAGATGTTTCATCACCTTCACCACGGTTGTAAGTCATTGTTGTTGCAATTTTATAGTCTTTAAATAAATCCAAACCTTGAACAGCATCTGTCAATTTTTCTTTAGATAAATCAACTCGCTTAACAACGGTATTCCCATCCTTAATCTCAGCTATAATGCTCTTGATTTCAGCATTACCTGTATTTTCAAGAGTGTAATCCAATTTAGCTGAACGATCCATCGCATCTTCTGTGACCTTATCCAAAGTCAAAGTTGGTGCAACTTTTGTAGTATATTCAGGTAACTCAGCTTGTACTTCAGGTTCTCCCTTTTCTGTGACTACTGCTTCTGGTAAGGCCGGTTGAACCTCAGGTTCACCTTTGTCTGATACAACTGCTTCTGGTAAGGCTGGTTGAACTTCCGGTTCTCCCTTTTCTGTAACTACCGCTTCTGGTAACGCTGGCTGAACTTCAGGTTCCCCTTTTTCAGTCACAACAGCTTCTGGTAAGGCTGGTTGAACTTCCGGTTCAACCTTTTCTGTAACTACCGCTTCTGGTAACACTGGTTGAACTGCTGGTTCCCCCTTTTCTGTGACTACCGCTTCTGGCAACGCTGGTTGAACTTCTGGTTCTCCTTTGTCAGTCACAACAGCTTCTGGCAACGCTGGTTGAACTTCCGGTTCACCCTTTTCTGTGACCACCGCTTCTGGTAAGGCTGGTTGAACTGCTGGTTCCCCCTTTTCTGTAACTACCGCTTCTGGTAACGCTGGCTGAACTTCTGGTTCCCCTTTTTCAGTTACAACCGCTTCTGGTAACGCTGGCTGAACTACGGGTTCACCCTTTTCTGTGACTACTGCTTCGGGTAAGGCCGGTTGAAGCTCAGGCTCACCTTTGTCTGTCACGACTGCTTCTGGTAAATCTGGCTGAACTGCGGGTTCACCCTTTTCTGTGACTACTACTTCTGGTAAGGCCGGTTCCCCTTTTTCAGTCACAACGTTGGGCTGCTCAACTGGTGAAACAGTTGTTACCGGAGAAACCGACGAAACAGTTCTATCATCAAGCTCCAAGTAACCAACATATCTGTAACCAGAAATTTGCAACACACCATCACGCCCAGACTCATGAATTTTAGCATTCAAATTAAGTGCTGAAGCAGTTGATAGTGTAACTAAACCTGCCGCCCCTACAATCAAAAATGTAGCTATTTTTTTATTTCTCTTATCTTTTGTAATGATTATAACAAGACAACCAATGGTCAATAAACCAAATACAGTCATAATGGATTGTGATTGACCAGTATTTGGTAGTTCGTCTTTCTCATAAACTAAGGCATATGATTCTTTTGATTCGTCAGGTCTACCTTGTTTGAGTTGATCACGTTCAGTTTGTGTCAAATTACTATAATCTAAGTAATGATAAGTCGATGCACCAACAACTGACGGTGCAAATAAAAGACTTCCCAAGAATACCGAACCAACAATACCTTTTATTTTCCTAATGGAAAATTTATCTTTTTTTAATAATGACAATTATAATCCTCTACCTTTACTTTTTATTTCCTAATAGCAAACACTATTTTTTATTCTCAAAAATTGAACTTCTAAAATCATCGGTTTGATCAAGATAGGCTTTAAAGATTGCTCTCTTCAACTTATGAACTGCACTGTCAAATTCTGGTTTGTAATTACTCCAAGAATATCTATTCTCATCTGCATCCTTTCGAACAGCTTCATCCATTAATCGCTGCAACTCGGTAACACTACTTATGGTTTTCGTAGAAAAACTAGTCCAAGGTTTTGTTGTATCATTAAAAGTAACTTTATTCAGTCTATCAAATTGAGCTACACGTTCCTTATACATAGCTTGCTTGAATTGTGTCCAAGTTTTATATTGACTATTAAATACTTTTTGAAGGACAAGTTCATCTGTAACCAATCCTCGATCTTTACCATAAATTGTTATTTTTTTACCATTTTGTTTAGCAACTTCTTCGTATTGATTTGAGATATAAGGTACCATACCATCTTTAAAGCCTTTAGCAGCTAATAGTTCATAGGCCATACGACGTCCCATTAGGTCACCTGGCGTTCCGTCATCATTACTTAATGCTGCATAAATCGGCGCAAATAGTTTGATAGTATAGTAACCATTTCTTTCATATTTACCTGAAGTATATTCCCTAGACGAAAGAATATTATTCTCAATCAAATCATTGAATGAACGTAGTTTTTCAGCTTCTTCTACTGTTAGATCTCTGACAACATTTGTTGCATATACGTTATTTCCATCTGCTGGATCTTTCTCATACTTATTCTCAATTTTTCTGAGAGCTTTCGTTTTTTGATAAACGGTAAGATTCTCTGTAATAGATTTTCCTTCGAGATATTCCAACATATAAACGACATCAAACATGTTGTGTACGTATTTCTGAAGATCTTTTGCGTCTGAAAATCTCGTAGTTGGATCGAGTACTTGTAATCGTTGTCCTTCTGTACTATCTGATTTTGAATGTTTCAAGATAGAGTTGATGGTTATAGTTGCATCATCTGGATGGTCTGGCGCTTGTAATAAACCTTTGGCGAAGAACTCTGGTCCCAAGCCACTTCTTCGACCATAGCCGCCAAGATAGATGTCCTGATCTGAGTCATGCGTCATCTCATGTGTATAAGTGATAGATCCATCTTTGTCCAACATTCGATAGCCCATATAATATACTGCATCCCCTGTAGCGTAAGCACCGTGTCCATTATGACCAACTTTATTTCCAACAGGACCAAAGAAATATTTCATTGCAGGATTTGGACTATCAAAATCAGCTACTGTTTTGGCTTTTCCATCGGTATGATCATCTCCAAATTTATAGGCATCATAAAGCAAGATATTTCGATAAAGCTTCTCACGCCCTTCCTTATCTAGAATACGATACCAATAATCGTAGTGATCTCGTTGACGTTTGGCAGTTTCACGCGCATTTTCTTCAACAAAGTCATTGAGACCCTTGCCCGCTTTATGGTCACTATTGCGGTAACGATCATAAGCACCAAATCCTAGACTAGAGATAGTCGAGATAACAAAGACTGATTTTTCTGGCAATGTAAGTAGAGGCAGTACCATATTACGATATTTCCAACTGTCGCTAGTGATTCGATCATAGACACTGATAGAGTACTTGCTGCCAGATTTTTCCTGATTAGCTCTCACTTCTGGAATATTAGATTTTTCTTCAACGATGTAAGCCTTGGTCTGAGTTTTAAACCAGTCATTGTTGCTTGTGTTTGGTAGAAAGACTTTTCGGTAATTTTCAAGCGTGTTAAATAAATCTTTCGTTCCATGATGGCTAGCTAAACTAATAGTATAAGTATCAACGTTGTTCTTGGCAAGAAGATTATTAAATCCTGATTTACCTAACTCTATTAAGGTATCTAACGGAGAAGCATTTCCTTTTCCAAAGAAATCTAGATGGTACATTACAAGATCTTTTGCACTCACTTTATCATAACTAAAGTTATACCAGCGTTCTAGGTAGCTCATACCAAGTAGCAAGGCTTCCTTGTTACGCTTGATTTTATCTGCAATATAACCCGTCATTGCTTTATTGTCTGTAACTAAACCTGCATCAGCAGATAGAAGTTTTTTCAAGTTATCTGCTAAATGCTCTTTCGTTTTGCCAAATTGTTCTTCAAGATATAACTCCGTTAGTTTCACTTTTGGAGAAATACCGAGTGTCTTTCTGATAGCCTCTGAGTGGTAGGACACCTGCTGCAATTCAGGTAAGACTTGCTTGATGATAGAGTTTTGGTCGTACAAGAATTGGTTTGGTGTATAGAGAAGACCTGTATCTCCTAGACTATATTCTGCTAATTTGGCAAAATCAGACTGGTACTTGAGATTGAGTTTTTCAGATGAATGATCCTTGTAGTGCAGCAAGAGTTTGTTTGCAGTCTGTTTGTTGGAAACAATGTCTGTGATTACTTGATCATCCTTCATCATAACTGCAGACAAGAGTTCTTTTTGATATAAGAGACTATTCTCCTTGACCAGATTTCCATATTTGACGATGGTTGCCTTGTTATAGAAAGGTAACAATTTTTCAATGTTCTTATAAGCCAAGGCTCGCTTAGCTTGATAATTGGCTACCTTAGAAAAATCACTTTCTTTTTTGCCACTTGTTGAAAGAGGCTCCACTGTTGGTAGAGTGAGAGGATTAATGGCTGATTTTTTGCTTGCGATTTGGGAAGCATCTAGCATTGTTCCTCTTTCTTCAAAGGATTCCTTGCTGACGACCTCATCCTGGACCAAGGTGACATTGTAGACTCTGTTCGCTTTACTACTGAATGTGTCCTTCACCTTCATTCCAGTATAGTGGTAGCTGGTAATGGAATTTCCGTTAGTTACATTGACATCACTTAGAACATTGGTCAACATTCCAGCATGATTTTCATTATTAGATTCTCGGTCCCATAAGTTTCCTGCTATACCGGCTACTTTTCCAAAGGGCTTAGTATTGTTAATATTCCCCTCAGCATAGCTATTCTGGATATGAGCATCTTTGTCAACAAGACCGGTAAGACCGCCAACGGTCTGATCTGAACTATTTGTGTTTGACGAAATATCTATTGACGCTTTAGATTTAGTTATCGAAGCATTTCTTCCTGTCAAATGACCGACCAGACCACCGATATTATAGGCGGCGGTCGTTTCATAGGTATTGACAATTCTTCCCTTGAAACTGCTCTCTGTGATGCTTGATTGCTCAGCCTTAGCCAGCAAACCACCGATACCACGTTCACCAGCTAGAACACCATCGACATGAACTTGTTTAATCTTTGTACCATTCTGGGCTTCATATGCCAGTGAACCGATATCATCTTTCCCTGAAATAGAGACATTTTTCAGACTCAGTTTTTCTACTGTAGCGCTACTCAAGTTTTCAAACAAAGGTTTTTTCAAATTGTAAATAGCATAATGTTTGCCATCTTTTTCACCGATTAATTGACCTGTAAATGTTTGCTTTATATAAGATCTATCATCTTGGCCTAATTCTACTTCGTTGGCGTTTAGGCTAGATGCTAGTTGATAAGTTCCAGCAGGATTCCGATTTATAGCTTCAACTAGATTACTAAAGGAAGTAAAGTTTGTCGTTTCCTCTGTAGCCTTCTTAGAAAGATAGAAACTGAAATTGTCGACATATTTATTGTCCTGCTCTTGTTGCAGTTTATCAGCTTTGGCTGTAATTTTATAAACTGTCTGACCATTTTTTGTTTCCGAAGTTATTGAAGCAACTGGTAAATAGACATCTTTAAATGACGAAGATTTAACCTTTACAAAGTAAGTGTCTGGATTACTTGGAACACTATCCAAAGAAATATGTTGTTTGTAAGTACCATTGGTTTGACTATATAACTCCAGATCTGAAACATTTCTTAATTCAAGTGTTTTCTCTGGATTTGTTTCTTTCGGCTTCTCAATCGGAGTTTCAGGTTTTAATTGCTCAATATTCCCCTTATATTCTGGCAGTGGTGCTACCTGCTCTGGTTCTACTATTGCTCCGGCCTGTGGACCTGTGTATTCAGGTAGTGGTGCAATTTGCTCTGGTTCAACAATAGCTCCAGCCTGTACCCCTGTGTATTCAGGTAGTGGTGCTACCTGCTCTGGTTCTACTATTGCTCCAGCCTGTGGACCTGTGTATTCAGGTAGTGGTGCTACTTGTTCCGGCTCAACGACCGCTCCAGCTTGTACGCCTGTATATTCAGGTAGTGGTGCCACTTGTTCTGGTTCTACTACAGAGCCAGCTTGTACTCCAGCATATTCCGGTTCAACTTTTTCAGGTTCAACTATCGCTCCGGCTTGTACACCTGTATATTCTGGTAGTGGAGCTACCTGTTCTGGTACGCCTTTATCGCTTACTACAGCTTCTGGTAATTCAGGCTGAATTGCTGGTACGCCTTTATCACTTACTACAGCTTCTGGTAATTCAGGCTGAATTGCTGGTTCAACAATAGCTCCAGACTGTACGTCCTTATGTTCTACACCAGTCTCAGGTTGGTCCTTTATAACTTGAGGTTTTTTAGTACCTTTTTCGACTATTCTTGTAACAGGCGCAGTCGTTGAAGTTGAAACAATTTCTCGCGAAACTTCTTCTTTGTTTACAGAGAATATTCTGATGACTTCAACTTTCTTACCTAATTTACCTTCTTGTTTTACTCTTACAGTTCCTTCAGCTAAATCAGAATTCTCCTGAACTTTTTCTTGAAAATCTATTTTTGTTTCTATAGTTTCGTAACGATATAAGAGTTCAGGTTTGTTCAACTGACCTGATAGAACTTCATCCTGTGGATTTAGTGTATTTACCCCAGTCTTTTCTTTTGGAGAAACCTTCTCGTCTTTCTTAGTTTCTAGATTCTTATGTTCGACTAATTGTGCTTGAGAATCTGAAGATTGTTTCTCTTCTTTTGTTGGATTGGTTAATTCTGTAGAGAGAGGTTTTTCAACTACTTGGACTTCTGTGGATTTAGTTGAAGAAACAAGTTTTTCTTTCTGAATAGTTTGTACCTTTGATGGATTCTCTACAAAATTCGGTGTAACACTATAATCCACCTTTTGTTGTTTTGTAGGAGTGGCTGCTGATTTTTCTTGATTGCTTACTTTAGATTCAGCAGTTATGTTTCCCTCTTTAATATATCCAATATAAGTGTAACCTGAAATGGTTTTAGGAAGAGGTAATTTTTCTCCTGAGATTAATTCATAGTCAGTATTGTAATTCAGTAAGAGATTATTTTCTAAAGCATGAGCTGAAACTAAGACACCATTTCCTATCCCTGCAACCAATACTAAATGTAATACTGTTTTATTCTTAACTTTTTTCTTAGAAACGGCAAAAATTAAAATTCCCAGAGCAGCTAAGCTAGCACCAGCAACCAAGGTTTGCATATCATTCTTGCTTCCAGTATTTGGCAATTCCGCCAGTTGATTTTGGGAATTTAACTTATAAACAAGATAATAAGTCTCATCATCATTCTCCGTGTATGTCGGAATATCATAGACAAGCTGTTTCATTTCATCTGATGATAGCTCTGACTCTGTCACATATTTATAGTGAACACCTTTAGTCTCTTGAGCCTCTACAGCTGAACTACCTAATACAGACATAAAAAATAAACTTGAAATCGTTGCAGATACAAGTCCTACTGATAATTTTCTAAATGAAAAACGCTGCTGTTTTTCACCAAAATACTTTTCCATGATTCCTCCTTGAAATACAATTTATATATGTTACAAAGACCTTTATTATATTAGTGTATTATCTATAAAAAAGACAATATATTTTAATTATACTCTTTATTTACCGAAAAGTCTTAAAAATGAGTTGCGCTTTCATACTTTGTTTTATATATAAAATACGAAGGAACAGAGTTTGCCATTTCCTATTTTCTCTTTTTGGATAAAATGTAACCTACCATGAAATTTCCACGGTAGGTGTTACTTATATTAGCAATCGTTCTAAAAATGGTTTGAGGCAGTTGAGGAGAATACCTTCTATCCAGCTTTCCTGTGCTGAGGAGAGATGATCTGCCTGGAGGCTTTCTTTTAGAAAATCTCGAACTTGTTCTGGTGCAATTTCAAACTCAAAGGCTTTCATTTTATAGAAAAAGTCGAGCAGATGATCTGACAGATATTCAGTTGAAAATGGCACTTCTCCACTTTTTCGATATTCTAATAAGAGCCGAGCAAATCGAGATTTTTCTTCAGGAAGCTCACGAAAATAGGAATTGAGAAGCCAGGTCTGCTTCTGTTTTCTTTCAATTGGATCCTGACTGGCAATTCGTTGGTCTTTTTCCAGCTCTTTTTGGTATTGTTTGGCCTTGATAGCCCGTTCTGTTCTATTTTTACCAAAAAGTATTTTCTCCCACTTGCGTTCTTCTTGAGTCAGTGTCTCTGTAAAGCCAAAGTAATCTTGGTAGGCACGCTCTGCTGGTCCCATGGCTAGAACCAGATTGTCTGCATACTGCTTGGCGATTTTATCCCTCTTCTTGCGCTCTTTCTCTGCTTGGATACGGAGTTCTTGTTCGTAGTCAATTTTCTCCTTACCTAGCTTGACAAGGTAGAGTTGGTCATCTGGTTTTCCAAGTAAAAAGGGTTTGATATACTTTTCAAGGACTTCTTCCATACGAGCCTTCTTCTTGGGCTCTGCCTTGGTCCAACTTCCTCCTTGAAAGACTTCTAGGAAGAGCTGGTAGTCTTTCTCAGGTGAGAACTGATTTCCACGATTGGGTTTAAAAACACCTTTTTTCCAGAGCCACTTTAGAAGTCGCTCGTCAAAGTCACTTTTATTGACCTTGATTTTCTCCTTTTTCTGGGCTTTTCTGGTCAGATTATCAACCTTTCTGAGCAGTTTTTCTTCCTCTTCCAGTTGCTGGTCAAGAGACAATCGATGAAAATGACGAACACAGTCGCTACCAATTGGAAAGAGGCGTTGGCCTGTGACACCGTTAAAGAGTTCGTAGGCGTACTTGATGGCATTCCCACAGACACAATTGCTACGGCCGATACCGTTAAAAATCAAGGAAACTTCATTCCATTCCTTGGTAGCTTGTTCCCAAGTATCAGCTTTTGAAGCCTGTAACACCGCATCGTGTAGGGATTTTCTAACTGGAAGTGTCATGAGGTCTCCTTTCTAGATTATACTTTTACAACTTGAACCTCTTCTTTACCTAATAAAATCAAGTATTTTTCAATATTCTCAATCGAATAGGCTCGAGATAAAGCCTCTCCGTATAGGGCTAATTGACCACGATAGCGATCTATGAGTTGACTTGGTTCATCATAGCGGTCTGTCTTATAGTCGAACAGAACGATTTTGTCTTCGTAAAGTAGATAACCATCAAGGATACCACGGACAACGAAATCTTCCTGACTCTTTTGGTCTCGTTTGAGCATGGAGAAAGGTTGCTCGCGATAAAGATGGTCGGTATTAGCAAGAATTTCCTGACCGAGTGCTGTGTCAAAGAATGCAAGAATTTTAGCAAGATTGATCTTGTCTCTGACCGCTGGGCTGGTTTGAACTTGTCTGAGAGTTTCTGTCAGGCTAGCAAGTGTTGGTCGCTGACTGAGGTCAATTCTCTGCATGAGTTCGTGGGTAGCACTACCAATCTCAGCTCCTGTTACCTTTTCTTTAGTTGAAAAATCTGGCAAATCAAAACTGATTTTCTTGTCTACTGATGGAGCTTGTCCTGCAATCTCAACACCTTCCATATCCATAACTGGTTCGTAGAATTTCTTGATTTGACTTGGGGTTTGAACGCTAGGAAGTTCAATGGCTGCGCGATGAAGAGTATTATAAACTTCCACTTCTTTCAGCATTTCAAGAGCTTCTTTGATGGTTTCTGACTGACGGTTATCTGCTTGGGAGCTATCTTTGAGAGGACTTTTGGTTTCCAATTCTCCGATAGCTTCTTTAGTCAGCTGATCTTCACCAACAAAACGATAGCTAAAGTTGAGATGATCCTTGGCAAATACTTTACTGATAGCCCACATCCAATCTTGGAAATTCTTGGCTTGAAGTCTAGTGTTGCTATTTAGTTTTCCATTTTTAGCTGCTGGATATTCCTTGGCTTCCAGCTTTTCACGAGAACCCTTACCGACAAGATAGAGCTTTTTCTCAGCCCGCGTCATCGCAACATACAGCAGACGCATCTGCTCTGAATAGCTTGCTAGCTGCAGTTCCTCTTCGTTTTGCCTATAGGTCAGGCTAGGAATGGAGAGTTTGATGGTTTTAGGATAGTGATCTTCCACTGCTCCTGTCTCCATTTTGGCAATATATTTGACACCAAGACCATTCTGACGACTGAGAATGACTTCTGACATAGAGTCTTGCTTGTTGAAATCTTGATCCATGTTAAGGATGAAGACGTAAGGAAACTCCAGGCCTTTACTCTTGTGGATGGTCATGAGCTCTACTGCGTCCTTAGGTGGTGCGACGGCCACGCTTGCAAGATCGTGCTGGACTTCCAAGACTTGGTTAATCATAGCAATAAAACGAGACAAACCCTTGAAATTACTCTTTTCAAACTGGTCTGCTCTCAAAGCTAGGGCATAGAGATTGGCCTGTCTAGTAGGACCATTTGGCAAAGCCCCAACATAATCATAATAAAAACGGTCGTTGTAAATCTTCCAAATCAGGTCATAGAGGGAGTGGGATTTGGCATACAAGCGCCAAGAAGCCAAGATATCCATGAATTGGTTCAGTTTCTCAGCTAAAGCTGAGTGAATCAATCCATTTTGGCTGCTAGCCAGTTTTTGTGCATTGACTAGTTTCTCATAGAGATTTTCCTGGACTTTATCCTCTGCTTTCTGAAGGGACAAACGTGCTAGCTCGTCCTCATCAAAGCCAAACATTGGAGACTTCATAAGAGCAACCAAGGCATAGTCTTGCAGGGGATTGTGAATGACACGAAGGGTGTCTAGCATGACTTGCACTTCTAGGGATTGGAGATAGTTGTTTTGCTCTCCGTCGGTTTTGACAGGAATCCCGTACTCAGACAGGGCGAGAAGAATCTGGTCATTACGACTGCGACTGGAGGTCAGAAGGGCAATTTCCTTAAAGGCAACACCTTGTTCCTGATGGAGTTTTAGAATCTCCTTAATGACTAAACGCATCTCACCAGTTAGTTTCGTTTCTGCTTGGCTCTCTTCTTCCTCACCTGTGTCATCCTTGTCGTAGAGAAGAAATTCAGCCTTGTTGTATGGATTGGGAGTCAGTTTGGTATTGGCAAAGACAAGTTGGTGCATGCTGTCATAGTTGATTTCACCGACCTCTTGGTCCATGAGACGTTCAAAAACATCATTGGTTGCTGATAGCACTTCTGAACTACTACGGAAATTTTCCTTGAGGAGAATCAGCTTGCCTTCTTGGGGATTTTGAGAGTAACGTTGGAATTTTTCATTGAAAATCTGCGGATCTGCTTGACGGAAACGATAGATAGACTGCTTGATATCTCCCACCATAAAGCGATTGTGGCCATTAGACAGCAATTCCAGCATCCGTTCTTGAATATGGTTGGTATCCTGATACTCATCGATCATGACTTCATGGAAGCGTTCCTGATAAGCCTGACGAACTTGCGGGAATTTCTCTAAAATCTCAATGGTGTAATGGCTGATATCAGCGAATTCAAAGGCGTTTTCCTGACGTTTACGCTGACGATAAGCTTCCACAAAATCGCTCATGAAGGCTTGGAAGGTTTTAGCTAGTTCCCATGTGTCTTGATGGTAATGTTCTTGATAGTAGAGAATGGTTATCTGGTCTGCTAGTTGTCCTAGTTTAGCAAACTGGGTCTTTCTTTCTTCATTGTAGGCATCGGCCAGTGGCTTCAAATCAGCCTTGCGACTAGCATTAGTCAGAGCTCGACCATTTTTCTCTTTCGAAATTGCGACAACACGGGCAAGCACAGCTTGATAAGCCTGACTATCGGACTCCTGATTCAAGGAGCTAATTTCGCCTAGAATCAACTGAACATTTTCAAGATAAGCAGCCTTTGGAAACTCCCTTGCATCATTATCCAGATGATAACGGAAAAAGCTTTCCAAATCCCAAAGGGCTTGCTGGATTTGTGTGGTCAGTTTTTCTTTTTCACTGGTAAAATCAGCCTTTTCAAAGCCTTTGAGGAAAGATTCACTTAGCCACTTTTGAGGATTGCTGGTGGATTGGAGGAAGTCATAGATTTTATAGACCTGCTGGCGCAGTCCCCGTTCATCTTTTCCACGTCCAACAAAGTTTTTCAGCAAATGACTAAAGATCTCTTTCTGTTTGCCTTGGTAATGGGTTTCAAATACCTCATGAAAGACTTCGTTTTTTAGAAGAAGTTGCTCGCTTTGGTTTTGTAAAATACGGAAATTAGGTGCAATATCAAGCAGATAGCCATGTTTACCAAGGAATTTTTGTGTAAAAGAGTCCATGGTTCCGATGGAAGCGTTGGGTAGGTCTGCCAACTGGCGACCCAAGTGTTGTTTGAGGTCAACATCATCCGTTTCTTGGATTTGTTGGCTGATCTTTTTCTCCAACCGTTCCTTAAGCTCAGTCGCAGCCTTGACGGTAAAGGTTGAGATAAAGAGTTGACTAATTTCCACACCACGCGCCAATTGGTCCAGAATACGCTCGGCCATAACAAAGGTTTTCCCAGAACCAGCCGATGCTGAAACGAGGATATTTTGACCAGAAGTGTAGATAGCTTCGATTTGTTCGGCAGTTTTCTTTTGTTCCTTGCTCGAATTTGCTTCTGCTTCTTGCAGTTTTTGAATTTCCTTCTCTGTTAAAAAGGGAATAGGCTTCATTGATTCAACTCCTCTCTTATTTTTTCAAACCAAGCTTGCTTGAGTTTTTCTCCGACCAGACGTTTACCATCAGCTAAATCCAATTTTTCTAGAAAACGGGCTTGGCCTAAGTGGTAATTGGCTTCAAATCCTGTGATGGCTTGGTGTTGCTGGACGTAGGGGGCAATACTTCTGCCATTTTCGGTATAAGGATTTATGGCGAACTGTCCTGCTAAAATCTTCTCAGCTGCTTTCTTGTATAGATAGGCATTGTAGTCCAGTAGGAGCTGGAATTCCTCATCCGTCAGCTGGTTGGCCTTGTTTTTGTTGTAAAATTTACCCAAATGACTGCTTTCTTTTTCTAAAAAGAGGCCTTGGTATTTCATTGACTTGCTAGCTTCTACTACTGCACCTGCCAGACTTTTAACGGCCATCAGAGATTGGACAGGCTCAGCCATTTCCAAGTACATGGCACCGAAAAAGTTCTGCTCCCCTTCTCTTTTTAGGGCAGCTAGATAGGTTGGCAACTGGGAATTGAGCCCATTAAAGAAATGAGGAAACTGGAACTGAGTCAGACTAGATTTGTAATCTACTACTCCGATCGCTCCATCAGCTTTTAATCGGTCAATCCGATCCACCTTGCCTCTTACAAAGACATTGCGTCCATTGTCCAATTGAATAAAGGCTTGCTCTTTTCCACCAAAATTCGCCTCTTCTTTGATGGTTTCGATGGCTGGATTGTGTCTGAGAATATGTCCAGTCGTCCGTGCAACATCCAGAAGAACTTCTTTGGTAAACTGGGCTTCCAAACTTTCTTGATAAATAGCTTCAAATTCGCGTTCTTGACTGGTTTCTTGGATAGCTTGTTCTAGACGGTGGTCAAAGGAATCTTCGTCAGGCAACTGCAAGGCACGTTCAAAAATTCGGTGCAAGAAATTTCCGTGACTGCGGGCATCAGGACGCAGGCGTAATTCCTCCTGCAAGCCTAAAACATAGCGAAGGAAATAACTGTATTCATTCCGATAAAACTCTGTCAAACCGGATGTAGATAGGTAAAACTCCTGTTCTGCAGGATAGAGAGCTTGTAAGGTGTCCTTGGTCAACTGCTTACTGCTTGGACTGGTTGGGATGGCAGGATTTTCCAGACCTTGCTGTTCTAGTTTTTTACCCATCACACGCGCAAGAACCTTGACAAAGGTCAAATCTTGCTCAGTATCACTCGTCTCGCCCTGCTGGTGATAGGCAACCAGACTGGACAAAAGACTGTGATAGGACCCCATATCCTCCTTAGACAGCCCTTTGTGATTCATCCTCTTCTCTTTCCGCCTAAATCCAAAATGGACTAGCTCTTGAAGATAGGCTGACTCCTTGCTTTCACTTTCATTAAAAAGGCTTGGAGACGACAAAACTAATTGCTTACGGGCAGAATTGACCAAAGAAAGCATAGTATAGCGATTTTTCTTGAGATTTTCACTGCTGGCAATCAGCAATTGCGCCCCATCTTCTGTCGCTTGGTTTAAGCTTTGTCTTTCTTCATCTGTCAAAAGACTGGTGTTTTGCGCAATTTTTGGTAAATTGTCCTGAGTCAGCCCAATGGCATAGGCAAAGTCAGCCGTTAAGGGCGCAATCAAATCGTAACTCTGCACCAGAACGGTGTCCACTGTTGCTGGAATGGTGCGATACTGAGATAGACTCATCCCAGAATGAAGCAAGGCTAGAAAGTCTTCTAGATTAACTTGCGAACCAGCAAAAACGGTCGCAAATTGTTCTAAAACATGACAGAATGCCTTCCAAACTTCAGTCTGTCTTTCCTGTTCAAGAGTTTCCATAGTAGCTGTCAAATCTTGCAGTTGCTTGGTCACAGCTCCTTCTTTTAGAAAAGAGTTCCACTTTTGCAAGAGATTCTCAGCCTTTTGTTTTCGACTGGCAAAGAGGGTTTCAAGAGGTGTTACAATCCGCAAACGAAGAGCATTCAAACGTTCCAGATTAAATTTCCCATGGTGGGACTTGGTAAATGTTTGCTGAAAGGCTGGCAAGCCATTGATACCAAGATAACGGATATATTGCTCAAAAGCATCAATATCAGACTGGCTAAGGTCGGTATAAAGACCTGTTCTAAGAAGGTTAATCAAATCCTCCTGACGGAAACGGTAGCGTTTTAAAGCTAAAATAGATTCGACAAACTGTGTCAAAGGGTGGTGGGCCATGGATTCGCTTCTACCAAGATAGAAAGGAATCTGATACTGGTCAAAAATAGTTTTAAGAGATAATTGATAAGAAACTACATCCCCCAAGAGAATACGAAAATGCTTGTAACTCAGGTCTGAGTTCTCATGCAATTTCTGACGAATGCTACGGGCTACCAACTCTAACTCTTCTTTTTGTGTCAAACAAGACCAGATTTGTAAGTTTTCACGGTCCTTCACATCAACCTCCAAATTAAGTTCTGAAAAGTCATAAGAAGACTCCAGCAAACGAGAGGCCTTGTCAAAGCTATCCGTTTTTTCATGAGTTTGAGAAGAGTCCTGAGCAGGAGTTTGGTATTTAGAGGCTAGATGATGGAGAAACTCCACACTGGCTTGATAGAGATTGCCTTCAGCGAATGGGCTGGTATAGGCTTTCTTACTAGCATAGGCTCCAATGACAATCTCAACACCCTTGCCATGAAGTAAGTCCACAATCCGCTCTTCCTCAGCAGAAAAACGGGTAAATCCATCAATAACTAAGGCGATTTGAGTGAAATCACTACTTACTTTGTTATTCTCAATAGCTTCAATCAAATGAGACAACTGACTTCCCTGAGCCAACTGGCTTTGATTGAGATAAGCAGTTACTTTCTCAAAAATCAAGAGTAAATCGGCTCGCTTATCCTCATCTGTTAAACTCTCCAAGTCCAAAAAACTCATTTGAGCAGTCGTCATCTCGTGATAAAGATCAATCAACTGCTGGATAAACTGAGGATCCTGCTTGATAGCTCCATAAACACGTAAATCCTTAGGATCAAGTTCGGCAAGGCATTTGTAAAAGGCCATCCCAAGACCAATATCATCAAGACTGATCTTGGCAGGCAAATCATTCAAGATCAGGTAACGAGCCATTTGAGCAAAGCGCGTGACGGTAATCGCAAAAGAAGCCTGCTGGAACAAGCATTCCAGCACGGCGCGTTCCTTTTCAAAAGAAAGAGAGTTGGGGGCAATGTAGAAGACTCGCTTGCCAGCAGCAACTAGCTCTTCTGCCTCTCTGGTTAGAACCTCAGTCAAAGAAGTCCGAATATCAGTATAAAGTAATTTCATCTCAGCCTCGTTGGAATTTTTCATTACCCTATATTATACCATGATTAGCCACCCAAGTCTGAAAATAATCAGTTCTTGTTCATCTGTTGAAAAGAAAATGCCGGAAAATTCCGACATTGTTTTAGTAAGCTAACTTCCTGAAAATAGGAGTAACCATACATTCCAGAAAGCAGTGATATTGATGAGAATATGAACTAGTATTGGATAGTAGATATTTTTAGTTATGCGATACAATAGGGCTAAAATAAGCCCTCCACTAGCATAAATGAAAAAAGCAAGAGGAGTTAAAGCGAAATTGATATGAATATAACCGAAAATAATAGCAGAAAGCAAGACATCTCCGTACCAAGGCGAGTTTTTGAAAAAGGTTGTCATAAGCACACCTCGATAAATCAATTCCTCAGCAATAGGGCCGATGAAGCAAGCTATGAGCAAGAAATAGGGTAATTCCTGTCTCCCCATCATTTCTATCGTTTCATTCAAAGAAATTTGATTTGAAGACGAGGGTATGAAATAAGACAAGAAGAAGTCAGACATATACGAAATGATGTAACCCAGTAAAAGGTAGATAAAGTACCTCAACTGCCACTTGAAATGAAAAGTCTTCTTTCCTGCAAAAACTAGTAGATAGATGACTGCTGACAAAAGAACACCACTTTCCAGCAAAAGTAGAATCTGAAAAAACTCACGACTTGCTGGTAGATAAGGCTTTGCGAGATGATTGAAAAGCCTCCAAAACCAAGTTGATTTGAAAAAAATTAAGGACAATGCTAGTAAAATCTGAATAATCCGTTTTTTCATATTAAATCCTCAGCTTTTCTTTTTCTTGAGTAGAATATTGAATAGAATGGTTTACTTAACTGTATAACAAGTTTAGTATAGCATATATTGGCGAAATATCCTCTTCAAATCATGAATTGTTATCAAAACATCCTAAACTGTAAAATCAATTATCCCCAAGCTCTCTATCATTTTCTTCTCCAAAATATGCTATAATAATACCAAAAGATAAAGAAGGAAGTCTTATGATTAAACTACTAGCCTTGGATATGGACGGAACCCTCCTCAATGAAGCCAAGGAAATCCCTCAAGCTCACATCACTGCTATTCACCAAGCTATTGAAAAAGGTGTCAAACTGGTTCTCTGTACGGGTCGCCCACTTTTCGGTGTCCTCCCCTACTATAAAAAACTAGGGCTTGACCTCCAGAATGAGTATGTGATTGTTAACAACGGTTGCTCAACTCACCAGACAAGTGATTGGAGTCTGGTTGACTGGCAAGAACTTAGTCCAGCAGACATCGAATACCTCTATGACCTAGCTGAAAAAAGTGAGGTTCAGTTGACACTTTTTGATGAGGGACATTATTTTGTCCTCGGTGGCAAGCCCAATCAAGTCATTGAAAATGATGCTAAATTAGTCTTTTCAGACCTGACTGAAATTTCTCTTGAGAAAGCGACTAGTGGTAAGTACCGGATGTTCCAAGGTATGTTTTTGGGAACAAAAGAACAAACAGACGATTTTGAGCAGCGTTTTGCTGAGGAGCTTTGCCAACGATTTAGCGGAGTTCGTTCGCAGCCTGTTATTTATGAAGCTATGCCACTTGGAACGACAAAAGCTACTGCTCTTTCTCGACTAGCAGAGATTTTGAAGATTGATTCCTCAGAAATCATGGCTATGGGCGATGCCAATAACGATATCGAAATGCTCCAGTTTGCAGGCCTTGGTATTGCTATGGGAAATGCCAGCGATTATGTCAAATCCCTAGCTGATGACGTTACAGCCAGTAATGAAGAAGATGGCGTTGCGCGTGCTATTGAGAAGTATATTTTATAATTAAGAAGCCCAGTTCATATCAACTGGGTTTTGATATTTAAGAATTCTAAAAACTTTAGAAACTCTTTAGAAATCCTTGAGCTTTCTTTGATTTCTATGCTTTATACTAAAGTTATCAAAATAAATCAAAAGGAGAGAATCATGAAAACAGTACTCGACATTCATGGATTGTACAAAAACTTTGCCAAACAAGCTATTCTTCAGGATCTTCATTTAACGATAAGAGAGGGAGATATTTATGGACTTATAGGGAAGAACGGAGCTGGGAAAACCACCTTAATCAAAATCATTACGCAACTACTGTTTGCAGATAAAGGAACTGTTTCCCTCTTCTCCAGCAAAACGGAAAATGAGTGGACCAAGGCTCTATCTCGAGTAGGTTCAGTTATCGAATCACCTGTAGCCCATAATCACTTAACAGCCTATCAAAATCTGAAATATTACTGTATGATTCGTCATATTCCAAATGCTGATCAAGTCATTCGAGAAACACTGGACTATGTAGGTTTGTCAGATACAGGTAAAAAAGTCTTTCGAGATTTCTCTCTTGGAATGAAGCAAAGACTTGGCATCGCTATTGCCCTTCTCTCCAAACCAGACTTCCTAATCTTAGATGAACCTATCAATGGACTTGACCCAATTGGTATCAAAGAATTTCGTCAGATGATTCAACGCCTTAATCAAGAAAAAGGGATCACCATTCTCATCTCTAGCCATATCTTGTCAGAACTCTACCTCGTAGCTAATCGCTTTGGTATTTTAGATCAAGGAAAGATTATCCGTGAAATCAGCAAAGCTGAATTTGAAACACTAAGTGAGGATTATATTGTGCTTAAGACAGCTGACCAAGAGAAAGCTTGTCAAGTATTGAAAGAACAAATCCAGCTCCAGTTCAAGGTTGTCAATCCTGAAAACGAAATCCACATCTTTGGTCAGGAACAAGATGTCAAACAGATTCTTAAGGACTTAACCTTGGCAGATGTCGCTATTGACGAGATTTACTACGCCCGTCAAAACCTAGAAGAATACTTCACTCAATTGGTAGAATAGGAGGAAAATCATGATACATACCATTCAAGCAGACTTTTACCGTCTTTTCCGTTCCAAAGGATTCTGGATTACAGAGTTCATTCTCTTTGTAATCATGTTAATGGGGGCTATTTTTGGAGCTACTGGTCATCTGATGGCAATCCAGACAGAAGAACCAGAAATTCCAACCCATGGTTGGGACGGTGTACAGGCACTTATTAACGCATCTAGTCAAGGCTCAAACCTCGTTTTTCTCTGCATCATCCTAGCCTGCCTCGTTCTTGGAGTTGATTTAATCGGCAAACTCTATAAAAATAATTTAACAGTGGGTGTTTCTCGTACCGAGTTTTTCCTTGCCAAAGCCTTTGTATTAGCTTGTATTGCACTTTTACAAGTCATCATCAGTCTTGTGATTGCCTTTATTCCAGCAACTATCTTAAATGGATTTGGAACTATGCCTGATGGCTTTATTGGAAATCTACTGATAACCATTTTCCTTCAATTTCTTTGCCTACTTGCTTGGCTTTCCATCGTTTCCTTTATTCTCTATGTGAGTCATTCTTATATTGCAGTATTTATTGGTTATTTTGTCAGCTCTATCTTACTATCTATGCCAATGCTCATTTTTCCAAATATAAAAATTTTGCCATATTTATCATTGCAATTTTTCTATGCTATGACTGCTAATAGTGAGTCAATTCTCTACACGCTTATAGTTAGCTTAGCTGTTATTGTAATCTTTAATATAGGTGGACTGACAGTTT
>ERZ773263.483-NODE-483-length-27857-cov-14.076721_pt1 | contig 27857 bp, 25 predicted proteins | sample MGYA00511076_ERZ773263 | MGnify/ENA primary metagenome ERZ773263 (study PRJEB29015, sample SAMEA2738155) | human oral metagenome | biome: human oral; feature: human-associated habitat; material: saliva | place: China | collected 2195 ... | reverse complement strand
TGGTTAGCTGGTAGCGGCCGTAGTTATACTCAAACGTGCCGCTGAAATAAAACCACTCATCGCTGCCGACCAGCTGCTGCACTCGGTACGGCTGATTGAACCAAACAGCGTTGAGCTTGCTGGTATCGTCAGTCAGCACCGCTGTCGTCAAGCGCAGTCCGCGGCGGACTGGCCGAGTACTGATTTGCTGGCAGCGAGCGCGGATTGTTACCTTACCGGGCTGCAACTCGGCAATCGGCGTCACGTTGGTGAAATCCTCGTGCTTGCGCGGTAAAAACAGCAAAATGTCGCTAACCGTTTCGAGCCCCGCCCGCCGCAGCTCGGCTGCAGTTTTGGGGCCGACACCCTTGATTTGGTCGAGGCTGGTCGCGAGATTCATAAGTTTATTGTACTAGTTTTCGGGAAAATTGCGAAAAAGTATTGACAATTTTACTACTATATGCTATATTAATACTAGCTTTTCGCTCAAGGTTAATCAAATAAAAGGGCGGAAGGTTGCCCTTTTTGCCTGAGCGAAAAAAGATTCCTTAGGAGGGAATCATGAGCATTGCCACCGTCCTCGTCGCCGTCCTCGTCGTCGTCGCCTTCGTCGTCTCCCTGGCCGTTCAGGCCCGGGAGAGCGACCGGGAGGCGCGAGCCTCCCGGTCTAAGACCAGGTCCGATTACATTTGGGAGAGCGTCTTCCAGACGACTTCCAAAGCGACAGGCGGCAATTTCATAGCCGCCTGTCTGGCCGCCGAGACGGCGGTTCGGGCCGACAAGGCCGCCAGAGCCGCCCTGGAAGAGGAGCGCCGAAAGGGCTAACAAGCCCGCCAGAAAATAGCTCGCCGAATTGGTTCAACACTGGTTGAGATACTTAATCATTAAGTGTTTCCCGGGTTGATATACAAAACCCAATTCCGGTTTGAGCCAATTTCGGCGGGCTATTTTCTTTGGTGAGATTTTTTGTTAAGTTATTTATTTTTACTTTGAAATTTTATAGATTTTGCGGGAAATTGCGAAAAATTGTTGACATTCCTGTTCCAGTATGATATATTTATATCAGCTTTTGTTGACAAGTCGAGCAAATCCTTGTCCAAAAGAGTTTTTTGATAAGCGAGGCCCACCGGGCGAGATGCGTGTTCGAGATTTAATCGCGAGCAAGCGTCTCGCTCGGTGGCACAGATGACCACCCACGTTGCGAGAAAGATCGTTCTAGGAGGAACGATGCAACGAATGAATAGGGAAGATGTCATGGATCTTCTCAGGCGGGGTGTCCGCCTTGCGGCGGACAACCCGGGTAGAACCGTAATTGTCGAGTTCACTAAGCTCAGCATTTTTGTTGAGCTTGAGCTTGACGAGCGAGACCGGAGGGATCCGGTCTTCCTTGACACCATGGCTGAGCTTGCGTTCGATGACCTCGAGCGTAAGCTCGAGGGGCGCATGCCTCGTTTCGTCAACATCTACACTTACAGCGGGTTGATTCTCCGAGACTGACCCGCTGTAGTCGGTGTCCCGGCGCGAGATTTTCCCCAATTTCTCGCGCCGGGGCGGCCCGCCTCGCTTATCACTTTCCCTTGATTGATTTTATCAAAAACACCCGGTTAGCTAGCCGGGTGTTTTGTTGGCTTGAATTTTGCTCGAAAATCTACTCGGTCACGGCGATGATACCCTCTAGCGCGTAAGCCGTATCCTGCCAGCGCTCCACTGCGATGCAGTCGATGCCGAGATTTTTGACTGGGAAGTCGTTGCCGCCTTCTTCTATTTTGTCGCCAAAGAACAAAATTTCCTCTTTGCTCACACCGGTGGCTTCCATCAACTTTTTCATGCCGTAGGCTTTATCGACGCCGATTTTGGTGATGTCGACGCTGGTGGTGCCGCCCAGGCGCACTTCGAACTCCGGCAATTTTGCAGCAACGTCGTCGCGCATTTGCTTGCGGACGGCTTTGTTGGCTTCCGCCCAAGCGTATTTTTTCTCGGGCGAGGCTTGCTGGCCTAGCGCCGAATAAGTCACCTGGCTCAAACGATCCTCGATAATTTCGCCGTCGGGATTTGCTTCCCACAAATCAAATTTGCGCGCCGATTCTTCCAAGACTTGGGTGATTTTTTGCTTTTGTTCGTCGGTGAAATCTTCTTTATAGTGCGTTTGCCACTCGCCGGCATTAATGTCAAAAGTATAATAACGCGTGCCGCACGTCGGCATCATATGGAAGCGCGCCAGCAATTCCGGCGAAACGTTCATCTTGTCGATCACTTGCTTCTCGAACTGCTCGAATTTGCCGCCGGAAATGACGCAAACTTGATAATTTTCCAGCAATTTAGCGAGCAAGCCCGCCATGCGCGGCGAAATCGCCGATTTACTAACCGCCAGCGTGTCGTCCAAGTCAAAACCGATAATTTTCTTCATGATTTCCTCCTATTCCAATTATTTCACCAGCAAGAAGTCATTCTTGCCCTTTTTGATTAAGCTAGTCTCGGTCAGCGGCATGTCGCCGGCAATCTTCGCGCCGTTGACGCTAATCGCGTTATTGTGAATCAGCCGGCGCGCTTCGCCGTTGCTAGCGCACAAGCCAGCAGCGACCAGCGCTGCCACGACCGTCGTCTCGAGATCAACCGTCGGGATTTCGTTAGCCAAAGCGTTCAAATCGTCGCTGTTAAGCGACGCAATATCGCCGCCGCCAAACAACGCAGCCGTTACCCGCTCGACGCTTTCGCGGCGCTGGCGGCCGTGCACCAAGTCAGTAACTTCGCGCGCTAAGGTTTTTTGCAAGGCGCGCTCGCCTGGATTGGCCCGGTGATTGTCGATCAGCGCTTCGACGGTTTCGCGGTCGAGCAGCGTGTAGATTTTGATCAGATCTTCGCTAGTTTCATCGTCGCAGTTAAGCCAAAACTGGTAAAATTTGTACGGGCTAGTCATTTCTGGGTCAAGCCAAATGGCGCCGCCCTCGGATTTGCCGAACTTGACGCCAGTTTGCTTGTTGATAACTAGCGGCGCGGTCAGCACGTGCGCTTCGCTGCTTTCGAGCTTGCGAATTAGTGATACGCCGATGACGCTATTGCCCCACTGGTCAGCGCCAGCTAGCTGCAAAGTGGCGCCTTTTTCGCGGTACAAGTGTAAAAAGTCATACCCTTGAATCAGCCCGTAGCTAAATTCGCCGTAGCTGATACCAGCGCCGCCCTCGCCGATACGCTGCTGCACGAATTCGCGGTCGAGCAGCTGCGTCATACTGATATGTTTGCCGATTTTGTGCAAGAAATCAATGTAATTAATCTGCGAGAACCAGTCGGCATTATCAACAATTTCAAAATCCTGGCCGCGGAAAACTTGGCGGAATTGCGCCGCCAGACTTTCAACATTGCGCGCCACTGTTTCAGCATTGCGCAGGTCGCGCTCTTGCTTTTTACCGTCTGGATCGCCGATCATACCGGTGGCGCCGCCAACTAGCAGCAGCGGCTTGTAGCCGTGGTCGATAAAATGCCGGCACAGCATCATCGCCGCCAAGTTGCCGATAGTCATGCTCGGCGCACTAGGGTCAACGCCAAAATAGAACGTTCGCGGCTCGTTTATATCTTTGACATCAGCGAACGTCGTCTGGTTGATGAGTCCGCGCCACGTTAGTTCTTCTGCTAGCGTCATCTGAAACCTTTCTTTATTTAATAGTGAGATAGTAACATATTTGCAAATTATCAGCAAAAGCACTAGCCGTCGTGATGCGAACAGTGCTATAATGGTGGAAATATTGCTTATGGGAAGAGTGAAAGTGGGAAACAAGAAACGAAAAGTAGCTGGCGGCGTCAGCGCTTATGCTAATCTAGCCAATAAACGTCGAGTCAAGAAAGACGCGCGAGCGCGTAAAAAAGCCGAATATCTGGCAACTTTGCCGAAACATCCGGTCAAGCGGCTGCTCTACCGCTTGCATCCGAAACGCCTGGCCAAATACTGGTTTAGCCGCGATGGCGCGATAATGGCGCTGAAAGTTGTCGGCATTGCTTTGCTGCTAATCGTCATCGGCATAGCTTCGCTATTCGCCTATTTCCGCAAAGATCTCGACAAAATCAACCCCGACACATTGGCGCAGCGCGTCAAAACGACAGTTACCAAATACTACGACCGCAACGACAAGCTGCTTTGGGAAGACAAAGGCACTGGCGATTATACGTTAGTGGTCGACGCCAAAACCATCGCGCCATGCATGGGCAAGGCTACTATAGCTATCGAGGACAAAGATTTTTATAAGCACAGCGGCATCAGCGCTAGCGGCATTGTTCGCGCCTTTATCAGCAACTCGCAGGGCAACGCCGTGCAGGGCGGCTCGACGCTAACGCAGCAGCTAGTCAAGAAAGTGTTCTTTACTAAGGACGAAGCTATGCAACGGGGCTTGTCGGGTATTCCGCGCAAAATCAAAGAGATGATTCTAGCCATCGAGGTCGAACGAATGTACAGCAAAGACCAAATCCTCGGTTTGTACCTCAATGAATCGCCGTACGGCGGCCGGCGCAACGGCGTCGAATCGGCCGCGCAAACTTATTTCGGCAAATCATCCAAAGATTTAACCTTGCCAGAATGCTCGCTACTAGCCGCTATCCCGAACAACCCGTCGCTTTACAATCCGTACAATACCTATGGCCGCAAAGCGCTTGTCGAACGCCAGCATAAAGTACTCGACGACATGGTGTCGATGAATTACATATCCAAACAAGAGGCAGCGGCAGCCAAAAAAGTCGACATTATGGATACCATCAAACCGCTGGCCGACCAATACGCCAACGTCAAGGCGCCGCACTTTGTGCAGATGGTCAAGAAACAGCTAGAGGAGGAGCTCGGCAAGACTATCGTCGGCGAAGGCGGTTTATTAGTCAAGACAACACTCGACCTCGACGCGCAAACAACCCTAGAAACCAATATAGCCAAATTATTTAACGGCGAGATTACCGATGGCAACTGCGGTTATCGCAACTGTTCGCAATTTGCTGGCTTCTCAAACGGTGCAGCAGCTATTGAGGATACCAAGACTGGCCAGCTTATTGCCCTAGTCGGCAGCCGCGACTTTAATTACGCTGGCTTCGGGCAGGACAATGCAGCCACCGCTTTCATTCAGCCGGGTTCGTCGATTAAGCCGCTTGTTTACGCCCGCTTATTTAGCAACCAAGGCGGCAATAACGCCAATTACGGCAGCGGCTCGATTCTAGCCGATTCCAAGACAACTTTCCCGGGCAATTATAGTCCGAACAACGCCGACAACAAATTCCAAGGCAATATCACATTGCGCCAGGCACTAGCTCGCTCCCGCAATATTCCAGCCATCAAAGCTATGGCCATCAACGAGAAGAACAACAGCGGTAGTACCTGGTCGCTAATCCGCTCCGCCGGTGATTTGCAGTACTGCACGCAAGGCGCCGACGCGCAAGCTGGCCTATCGAGCGCTATCGGCGGCTGCGGCACGCGCTTGGTTGACCACGTTAACGCTTTCGCGACACTAGGACGAATGGGCACTTACAAACCGCAGACGACTATCCTGAAGGTTGCCAACAGTAACGGCCAAACGCTCAAACAATACAAAGAATCTAGCAAGCAAGTCATCGACCAGCAAGCAGCTTACATCGTTAGCGACATCCTTGGCGACGGCAAGGCTCGCGCTGGATTGGCGGGCCGCGACTACCTAGTCAACCTCGGCCGCGCCGGTGTCAAGGCAGCTGTCAAGACTGGTACCAGCAACAGCGAGATTAATGGCAAGGTTAGCGCTAAAGATATCTGGGCTGCTGGCTACACGCCGAACCTATCGATGGCGGTGTGGCTAGGCAATTCCGACACCTCGCCGCTACGTAATGGCAACTCACTAATTCCAGCTATGTTCTTCGACCGTACGATGGCCGATATCTCCAAGATGTATGCCGACCAAGGTAAACTAAAATTAAGCGACTGGTATACTGCGCCGAGCGGCATCCAGACAATCAAGGGCGAGATTTATCCGTCATATTACAACAAGGCCAGCGCTGCTACTAATGCCAAGATGACTTTCGACCGCGTCTCGAAAAAGAAAGCTACGTCCTGTACGCCCGAAGCTGCCAAGATTGAAATCGATGTCATGAAAATGGCTGATCCAATCACCAGAAAAGAGATAGTCACGCCTAACGACTCTAGCTACGACGCCGAGAAAGACGACGATGCACACAAGTGCGACGATCCGAAGCCAAACGTTACGCTAACAGTGACTAGCGGCGGCGTATCCATCGTCTATACTAGCGGCCGTTACAAACTGCAAAACATCGAATTATTATCTGGCAGTACCGTTGTCGCCAGCAAGCAAGTCGATAGCAGCGGCATCTGGAATATTCACAAAGGCAACTTATCAGCAGCCAGTAGCGGCACGCTAACCGCCAAAATTACCGACACTGGCTACTATACGGCGACTAGTAGCGCCAGCTACAGTCCAAACAGTAGCAGCGATGACGACGATTAAATCCGCTTCGTATCGCAGTAGTTTGCCGCCAAAGCCCAGCAAAATAGCACGCTCCTAGCAGCGTGCTATCTATATATCGCGTTGGCGATTTTATTGGCTTTGGCTATTGACTAGGTCGATCAAGTCGCTCTCGTGGTCTGGGCGGCGGCGAGCACTCTGGCGACGGGTCGCTGGAGCAGCTGGCTTCAGCTGCGGTTTTGTTTTCGGCGAATTAGCTTTTTTACTGGCTGGTTTAGCTTGAGTTTTAGTTTCGCCTGATGCCTTTGCCTTGACCAAATCACGGTTGCTAGCGCTGCCAGCTGACGATTGGCCGCGAGTGCGGCCGGCAGGACGCTGCTTGGCGCTAGCAGTACTTTTCGCGGGCGTTTTTGATACTGCTGTGGCTGCGATTTTTGCCGTTTTTTGAGTTTTGCCCGCAGCTTTGGTGGTCGATTTAAGAGGTTTGCTAACGGTCTCTATTTTCTTGGCAAAGATCATCCGGCCAGCTGCGGTCTGCAAATTACGGATAATTTCGACATTTAGCGTCTGACCTATCTGAGCGCTCGCCTGCTCGACGACAACCATTGTGCCGTCTGGTAGGTAGCCCACGCCCTGATGCGCGTCCTGCCCCTTCTGAATAAGCTCTAACGTGATTTTCTCGCCGGGTAGATGCTCCATCCGGATACTCTGCGCTAATTCGTTAAGGTTTAGCACTTCGGTACCCTCGACGGCGGCAACCTTGTTTAGATTATAATCTAGCGTCATGATCACTGCGCCGTGCTGCTTAGCTAGCTTGAGCAGGCGGTCGTCGACACCTTCGCGAGCGTGGCTGCCGTCTTGCAGCAATTCGACGTTGACGCGTTCCATAGCTTGCAGCTCGGTGACCACATCAAGCCCATAGCGAGCGCGAGCACGTTTATCAGCGTCAGCATGATCAGCCAGAAACTGCAGTTCGCCGATAACCGAGCGTGGAATCACCAGCGTACCGCCGATAAAGCCAGTTTGCGCTACCGGTACAATTCGCCCGTCCATCAGCACCGAGGTATCTACCAAGATAGCCCGATCTTTTGATTTGATGGAGTTTTTGGGCAGGCGCGCTAATAAGTACGACACCTCGCCCAAAATAAGCAGCGTTACCGCCAATAATATTAAGTCTTTGGTTTGCATATTTTCCTTTCTTTTTGCTTTGATTGACTATTGACTACTTGAGATAGCCGATCAAAGCTTGGCGTAAATCTTTGACGCCTTTTACAAATGAATTCTTTTTGCCAGAGGTTGCTGGCGCAATCGCTTGGGTGAAACCGAGTTTTTTGGCTTCGTTCAAGCGCTTGTCGGCGCCTTGTGCCGAGCGAATCTCGCCGCCTAAGCCCACTTCGCCAAACACCACCAGGCCGTCGTCGAGTTTACGCCCAGCCGCCGCGCTAGCAATCGCCATCGCCACCGCCAAGTCTGCTGCCCGGTCGGCAAGCTTCAAGCCGCCAACCACATTCACATAAATATCTTTATCGGATAAATTCAATTTGGTGCGCTTCTCTAGCACCGCGATGAGCAGATTGAGGCGGTTGAGATCGAAACCGCTGGCTGTCCTCTTAGGATACCCGAAATTAGTCGAATTGACAAGAGCTTGGATCTCAACGAGAATCGGACGGTTGCCTTCAAGCGTCGCCAATACCACCGAACCATCGGCGTTTTGGCGCTCGGCCAATAGCGCGGCTGACGGATTTTCGACGACCCGCAAACCCTTATCGTTCATCTCGAAAATTGCCGCTTCGCTAGTCGAGCCGTAGCGATTCTTGACGGCGCGCACCACTTTGAAGCCGCCGTAACGGTCACCTTCGAATTGCAAGACCACATCGACTAGATGCTCGAGAACTTTCGGTCCGGCGATCGAGCCCTCCTTGGTGACGTGGCCCACTAAAATTACCGCTGCACCCGAAGCTTTTGCTGCTCGGATGATGACATTACTTGAGTTGGTAATCTGGCTAACGGTACCTGGCGCGCTGGCGATTTCCTCGAGGCTAAGCGTCTGAATACTGTCGATAATTACCAATTTATATTGGCCGCTGCGAATTGTCGCAGCAATGTCGTCAGCGCTAGTGCTAGCGACAAACTGCAGGTCATCGCCAGAGGTAGCACCGAGACGCGTAGCGCGGAGCTTAACCTGGGAAGCGCTTTCCTCGCCGCTGACATATAGGACCGATGATTGCTCGGCAACATGCGCTGCTACCTGCATCAATAGTGTCGATTTACCGATACCCGGCTGTCCCGCTAGCAGCATTACACCTGCCGGCAGAATCCCGCCGCCTAGCACTGCGTCGAGGTCGGTAATACCGGTCGGCAAGCGTTTCACTGAGTCCTCAGTGGCAATTGAACGCATCGACTGCGGCTTTAGGATTTTACCGCGCGAATAGCTGCGCGCTACCACCGAAGCACCCTTAGTCTCGACTACTTGTTCGACGAGCGTGTTCCACTCGCCGCAATTCTCGCACTTGCCAGTCCATTTCGGATAGCTGGCGCCGCAATTTTGGCAGACGAAATTACTGCGCGCTTTGGCCACTATTTACTCCGGCCGGCGCGGCTACGCCGTTGATGCTTTGATTGAGCTGATCGGCTTTAACAGCTAAGCTTTTGAGAGTTGCCACATCGTCATTGTAAGCTTTAATCCGCGAATTGAGCGAACCCTGCCGAGCATTGATAGCGCTAATTCGCTGCTGCAGCGCCGACCGCGCCACCGTGAAATCAGCTTGCGAACTAAACTCACCGCTCCTGGCCCGTTCATTAAAACTATTAATATCAGCGTTAATTTGCGATAAATCGGACTGATAAGCTTCGACATCTTGTTTGATTTGCTTAGCGGCTGACTGCAGTTTGGATTGCAGCGCTTCAGCCCGAACGTTAACTCGGGTAAATACTGCCGTGTAAGCTTGGTTTTTGGCGACAATTGACGCTCGATCAGTGAAATAACGCGCATAATACTGTTCAAGGTCGGAATCAAGCTCGCCAATCGTGGTACCGATAATCGAATGTAGTTCATCTAGCTCGGCGCCTGGCTCGGCCTCGCGGTAGTATTCCATAGCTTTGGCAATTTCCGAATCATTTTTGACCTTTTGATAAGCCTTTTTGATCATAGCGTCGACTTTAGGCCGCTCGAAGATATTCAGCCGCGCATACTGGGCGTGCAACAATTCGTGCGCCGCCGTTACTTCTTTGGCGCCAGCTAATTCGGCATTTTCGACGTCAAAAAGATAAATCTTATCGCCATAGTAGCAGCCCAAGATGGCTGCGGTACGTTCGGTACTTTTGCAATGAGCATTGAACTGATCGCTAGTCTCAATAGCTGGCTGAGTTGCTCGGAAGGTTCGCTGCGCCGCCGGAGTCAGCTTGATTGAATCTTCAACCGCGGCAACAGCTGCAGGCGGCGTGAAAGTCGACGCTCGATAAGTATCAAAGGCTGTCTGCCCGTAGAAAAAACCGCCAACAGCAATACTTATCACTGCCATCAAAGCGATGATTTTCGAGACAATACTACGTCTGGCTGTCGGTTTCGCTGCGCCGTTCAATCGCTATCGCTCCTTTCTTGATCCCTACTTCTAGGATATCACCTTTAGCATAGGCGCCGTCAAGTACTTGCTCAGCAATAGCATGCTCAACCTCGTCCTCGATGACGCGGCGCAGCGGACGGGCGCCGTATTTGATACTGTAACCCTTGTCGATAAGGAATTTTTTGGCACTAGGTTTAATCGTAAGGGCCAGGCCTTTGCGCACCAAACGCTGGCGCAGCTCGCCGATTAGCAGGTCGAAGATCTTGCCGACCTCGGCGCGAGTCAACGCTCGGAAAGTGATAATCCCGTCAAAGCGATTAATCAACTCGGGGCGCATAAATTTATCGAGAGCATCGCGAGCAAATTTAGCATTGCGGCGGTGCAAATCGTCAATTTCGCTGCCTTTGTCGCGGCTAGAGTGAAAGCCAAGTTCCGACTCTTTGGTCATCTTGTCGGCGCCGAGATTGCTAGTCAAGATGATAATCGTATTGCGAAAGCTAACTTCGCGCCCCTTAGCATCAGTCATCGTCCCATCTTCCAGTAGCTGCAGCAGCAGGTTGAATACGTCTGGATGCGCCTTTTCAATTTCGTCAAAAAGCACCACGCTGTACGGCTGGCGGCGAACTTTGTCAGTCAATTTACCGCCGTCCTCGTAACCGACATAACCAGCTGGCGCCCCGAGCAGGCGCGACGTATTATGCTTCTCGCCGAATTCGCTCATGTCGATTTTGATAAGCGCTTCTTCGCTACCGAAAACTTCTCGTGCCAGCACTTTAGCTAGCTGAGTTTTACCGACACCAGTCGGCCCCATGAAGACGAAACTGCCAATCGGCCGCTGACTGCTAGCTACGCCGCTGCGGCTGCGGCGGATTGCCCGCGCCACTTTACCGATAGCCTCGCGCTGGCCAATGATATACTTACCGAGATGCTTTTCGAGCTGGCGCAGCAACTTCGCTTCGCTAGTCTGGACTTTTTCGACTGGAATGTTGGTCATCACAGCGATAGCATGCGCCACATCGTCATCGGTCAGTTGAATAGCACGTCGGCCTTTTTGGGCAGCAACTTCTGTCTCGAGTTTTTTACTAATCTGGCTAATGCGCTGTTTGTACATAGCGGCTCGCTGATAATCTTCGTGCAAGACAGCGTCCTCCATGCGCTCATTTAGGTGCTTGAGTTCTTTGAGATATTCGCGCTCGCGGCTCGGACGATGGCCCCGCTTGACGCGAACTCGGGCAGCCGCCTCGTCGAGCACGTCAATTGCTTTATCAGGCATGAAACGGTCGCTGACGTAGCGGTCGCTCATATATACTGCTGACTCAATCACTTCGTTGGTGATTTTGACGCCATGATGCTTTTCATAATAATTTTTAAGACCTTTCAAAATAGCGATTGTCTGCGCCATAGTTGGCTCTTTGACAACGATAGTCTGGAAACGCCGTTCTAGCGCCGTGTCTTTCTCGATATGCTTGCGGTATTCGTCGAGAGTCGTCGCGCCAATCATATGCAGCTCGCCACGCGCCAATGCCGGCTTGAGAATATTCGCTGCATCCATCGAACCTTCCGAGGCGCCAGCGCCAACCAGCAGGTGTAATTCATCAATAAAAAGAATTATGTTACCTTGTTTTTTCACTTCAGCGATTACCTTTTTCAGCCGATCCTCGAATTCGCCGCGATATTTGGTACCGGCAATCATCGCCGCCATGTCTAACATAACCACGCGGCGATCCAACAAATGGCCCGGTACGTCCTCGCGGACGATCCGCTGCGCCAGTCCCTCGACGATAGCGGTTTTGCCAACGCCTGGGTCGCCAATCAATACTGGATTATTCTTGGTACGGCGGCTAAGGATAGTGATCATTCGCTCCAGCTCTTTGTCGCGGCCAATCATCGGGTCAAGCTCGCCATTGGCCGCTCGTGCCGTCAAATCCATGCCAAAGGCGCTAAGCGCCCCGCCGCGCGTGTTGCCGCGGCGCCGCGGTTCAGTAGCAATATCGCCATGTTCGCCGCGATTCTCTTCAAACGACTTCTCGAGTTCGCTGATTATCATATCGACATTGATGCCCATCTCGCGCAGCAGCGCTGTCGCTCGGGCATTTCCTTGTCGTAGGACGCTGTATAAGATATGCTCTGTACCGAGATAATCATGGCCGTACTCGCGTGCCGCTTCCCATGCCATGCGCAATGTCAATAAAGCCGTCTCGCTAAGGCCCACCATACCAGTACTAGTAACCACTCGCGACGGTTTGATATCCAGAATCATTTCAGCTTGTTGCAGGGTCACGCCAGCGTCAGTCAATACCTGCGCCGCCGAGCTCGACCCTTGCGCCAAAACGCCGAGCAACAAGTGCTCTGTTCCAATGTAATTACTGCCATTACCGCGAGCAATCGCGTCAGCATGCTGGACGCTAGCGCGCGCATTGTCGGTCAATCGCGAAATAAAATCTGCAAAATCTTCTGGCATCATCAGTTCTCCGTTCTGAGCGTATTGCCCATTACAGCCAATTATACATAACAAATTAGCACTCGTCAAGGCAGAGTGCTAATTTGCAAAAAAGCGGCTGCGGGTTTTAGTCTTGATTTTCGATAGCGCTAAACAAATCTTCCTCGACGTTCTTGCGCGGTTTTTTCTCGGCTGATTTCGGCGCTGTGGTCTCGATGTTCAATTCGTAGCCAGTCAGGCGGCTCGCCAAACGCACATTTTGTCCGCCGCGGCCGATAGCGATTGATTGCTGGTCTTCAGTAACATAAACATTGGCGGTTTTTTTGTCCTTATCAATCTCGACTTTAACAATCTCAGCCGGGCTAAGAGCATTACGGATATACGTGTCCATATTATCATCATAAGTAACGATATCGATTTTCTCTTGCTCGCCGATTTCGCTCATCACCGCATTGACGCGCGCGCCGTGACCGCCGACGAACGTTCCGACCGGATCAACGCCTGGCACCGTGCTAGCAACCGCAAGTTTGGTGCGGCGGCCAGCTTCGCGAGCGATACCTTTGATCTCGACGGCGCCAGTTTCCATCTCGGGCACTTCTTGGCGAAAGAGATATTCGATAAAGTCCTCGCTGCCGCGGCTGAGGATTAGCTGCGGGCCGCGACCTTCGCGTTCGATGTCTTTGATTAATACTTTGATCCGCGAGCCAATTTTGTAAAACTCGCCTTGAATCTGCTCACTCTGCGGGATAATACCAGTGGCCTTGCCTAACTCGACACGCACCACGCGCGGCTCGACACGCTGCACCATACCGGTAACGACCGTACCGATTTTATCTTCGAACTCTGCCAGAACAACTTCGCGCTCGGCTTCGCGCAAGCGCTGCATGACGACCTGCTTGGCAGTCTGGGCGGCCACTCGGCCAAAGGACTTAACTTCATGGGCTTCCTCGACAGTATCCCCTAACTGAGCATCTGGCTTCTCTACCCGAGCGCCCGCCAAGCTGATTTCGGTGGCCGGATTGACGACATCCTCGACGACTTCGCGCTGAACAAACACCTTGGCGGTGCCGTCATTGATATTAAGTTCAGCGCGCACATTTTGCTCGCGCTCGCCGTTATCGCGGCGCCAGGCAGCAGCGATTGCCTGCTCGATTACGTTTAATACGGTTTCTTCAGGCAACGCCTTTTCATCAGCAATCGCCCGCACTGCTAGCGTCAACTGCTTGATATTCAAATCTTCCATATAATTCCTTTCTTTTAGTTCCAATACGAAAACAACCGACCTGCCGGCCGGATGAGTACGTACTTAATGTAACACGCGAGGGCTGGCGTCGTCAAGGCCAGCAGTGCGATACAAAAATATTTCACAAAGAGTTGAGTTGGGGGCGGGACGGCGAAACAAATCGCGCATCCCGCCCCCGCACCTCATGCGTCGTCTGAGCTTGGGGGATACTCCTCACGAGAGCAGATCCACAGCCTGAAGATACAAGCTGTGATCTTGGACCTATGCTCTTTTACAGCGAATATTGCCGCCGCTATGTACGCGGCCAGCGCCGCCCATGCAGCGGCCTCGTAGTTTTTATAAACGCTCCCATAATGAGTAGCTGCAGAGTACAGGAAAATGATAGTAAGCATCACTCCTAAGAGTGATACGTGGGCACTCCCCACTCTCCGCTTCCGCCACAGGGAGGCGGTGAGAAAGATAGACAGGACCATAGCCGAAAGGCTAGCCACTACAGTGAGCATGAGCATAATCATACCTCTCTGATATAATTGAGGTGCGGCCTATCCAGACCGCTACCTCGGACGCATGCGGACTTTCCGCGCGTCAGGCAGCCTTTATCTGAAAGGCTAATTCTAATTATACTATACTTACTGAGCATCGTCAATGTTTTTCAACATATTTCATGCTTTTGGCAAAAGTTACACTTTGCTGCCATGAGGTAGATGATATACTAGACCTTATGAACCAACCCCTTGTCTTCAGCATTACCCATCGCCTCCCCGGCACCTTAGCGCGTGCTGGTACAATTCAAACGCCGCATGGCACGATTCAAACGCCAGCTTTCATCGTTGGCGGCACTAAAGCTACCGTCAAGGCGTTGACTGTCGAACAAGTCAAGGCCTGCGGCGGGCAATCAATTTTGGCCAATACTTATCATTTGATGCAGCGGCCAGGCGCCGAAATCATTCATAAAGCTGGCGGCCTGGGTAAATTTATGGATTACGATGGGCCGACTTTCACTGATAGCGGCGGCTTTCAGATTTTCAGTCTGGGAATTGCTTACAAAAAAGGCATTGACGCCGTCGCTCACACCCAAAAAGGCAACGCTGCGCAAGCGGTCAAGTCTGCTAATCAGCTAGCCAAAGTTACCGACCAAGGCGCGCAATTTCGGTCGCATCTGGATGGCAGATATATAATGATGACGCCAGAATCGTCAATGGAACTACAGCACGCTATCGGCGCTGATATTCATATGGCCTTTGATGAGCTGACTGCACCGCTAGCGGCCCGCGGCACGATTGTAAAGGCAATGCAGCGAACGCATGCTTGGGCGGAGCGCTGCTTGGTTCGCCACGATGAGCTAAACGCCGAACATCTAGCACGCGGCGAAAACCTGCAAGCGCTCTACGGCGTCGTCCAGGGCGCCCGCGACGAAACACTGCGCCGCCAATCGGCCAATTTCCTGGGCGAGCGCAACTTCGACGGCTACGGTATCGGCGGCGTTTTTCAACCTGGCGAGATCGCCGACGTAGTCCGTTGGGTCTGCGAGACTTTGCCCGAGGATAAGCCGCGCCACCTATTAGGCTTAGGTTCGCAGCCGGCCGATTTGTTTCTCGGCGTCGAATATGGCATCGATACTTTCGATTGTGTCGCGCCGACCCGCCAAGCCCGCAACGGCGCTCTGTATACATTTGACGGCCGCATCAATATCAGCAATGCTCGCTTTCGCGAGGACTTCGCGCCGATCGACCCTGAGTGCGACTGTTATACTTGCCAGCATCATACGCGCGCTTACATCAATCATCTGTTTCGCGCCGATGAGATTCTCGGTGCTACGCTCGCCAGCATTCACAATGAACGCTTCGTAGTGCGCACTGTCGACCAGATCCGCGCCTCGCTGCTAGACGGCACATTTTTTGATTTCAAGCAGTCGTTCCTGGCTCGCTACTACGGCGATAATTTACCGATTGGCGTCACATTATAAAATAAAACCGCGTCAAAATCTAACGCCAGGATAAACCAAGCAACTAATTCACCAGGTATTTCGCTGGCTGCTCGAACGTATCCAATTTTTCATGCTTTTTCACGCGGGCAATCAAATGCATAGTCAGCGGCGAGACCATAATCTCTACCGCCATCTTGATTAAAAACACCGTGACGATTAGCTGCCAAAAGCTAGCCATCGGCATAGTACCAGCAAAAGCAATCGTCGAGAAAATCACCGTATCTAGCGCGTTACCCGCCAATGAGCTGCTAACCATCCGCCGCCACAAACCGCGGCCGCGGCTAGCAACCTTCATCCGTCCCATTACGTAAGCATTAATGATCTCGCCAACAAACAGCGCCGTTACCGAACCGATAGCCAACCGCCAAACCACACCCAACGTCGATTCAAACGCCGCTTGCCCCGTCCAGCTACTATCTGCCGGCAATAATTGCACCACCCAAAAAGTCAACGTCATCAGCATCAAGGCCGCCACACCGCTATAAATCAGCCGACGCATCCGGCGATAACCGTAAACCTCAGTAATTATATCACCCACGATATATGCTAGCGGAAACAAAACTGTGCCAGCATCAAAAGTAAGCCAGCCAACAGATACAATTTTGACGCTGACAATATTACTAACCAATAGTGTCGTTACAAAAAGTACCGCAAATATATCATACAGAGAATAATGTTGTTTCTTTGTCATATTTTAGATTATATCACGCCGGCAAGCGCTGTTCCGGACAACTCGCCAAAATCCGTTCCATAGCCGTGCGCTCCGGCGGCGTCACCCACAGCGAGTATTTTTTCTTGACGGCAATTTGACGGGCAATATACTGGCAGCGAAAAGGTTTGTTAGAGGGCAGCCAAGTCGCCGCATCGCCATCGCCTTTCTGCTGGTTAGCTGGTCCGTCGACAGCTAACAGCTCAAGCGGGTCGTTAGCCAGACTGATTCGCTGTTTGCTAGACAACTGCTGAGCACCCGTCTGCCAAGCATTGCTCAGCGCCACTACGTGGTCAATTTGCACAGTGCCGCTAGAATTAGCACCGCGCTTGAAAGCGATCCGCTGCCCAGTGTACGGGTCGCTAAGAGCGCCAGCCTGCACTTTGCAGTTGTCGTCACCCAGGACAGCGTTTGCCAAGTCGCGCCGCAAGATAACATTGCGCGTATCGCAGCCGCCCGCCTTGGCCCAGCCGTCGCCGAACTGCGAGCGCTTGTAACCGGTCTTGGGAGCGCGGCCCTTGGTTGGCAATGCCGCTAAGGCGTCGCGCGCTATTTCGCCAGAGCCAGAGACCAGCTCCGACTGCTGAGACTGCGAATCTGGCAGCATCAGCAGCAAATTTGACCATTCCTTAATAACAACCCAACCGAGAGTACCTATCAAAATCACCGCTACTAGTACTATTCTGCGCCGCCGTTGCATAAGCATATTATACCACCCTGCTATAATGGACATATGGACAGATTATTTTCTCAATTTCAACCAGAACACTACGACATCCAATGGGATTTGCGTCAAGCGAAGAGCAATCGCTTAATCCGCGGCACGGCAACTATCCGCGGCCAACATCTAGCAGCCGAGCCAATTCGCTTGCACGCCAAAGATTTGCAAATTAAAGAAGCTACTGTCAATAGCCAAGCAGTCAAAGCATCAATCAACGGCGACATTTTGACGCTTGGCAATACCGACGACAGTCCAGTGCAAATCACTATCAAATTCTCGTTAACATTAACCGACGCCATGCACGGTATTTATCCTTGTTATTATAAGCATCAAGGCCAGAAATGCGAGCTATACGCCACTCAATTCGAAAGCCACCATGCCCGCGAAGCCTTCCCATGCGTCGACGAACCAGAAGCCAAAGCGACATTTGCGATTTCAATATTATCAAATGAACCGGTAGTACTCAGTAATATGCCAGTCATTTCGCAGCGGGAAAGCAGCGAGGGAATGCTGACCACCTTCGAGCAAACACCGCGCATGAGCACCTACCTGGCGGCCTTTGTCGCTGGCGATTTACAGCGCGCGACTACTGCTACCAAGAGCGGTGTCGAGGTTAACGTCTACGCCACGCCAGCGCAGTCAGCCGGCAGCTTGAACTGGGCGCTCCAGCACGCAGCGCAAACAATTGACTTTTTCAACGAGTATTTTGGCGTGCCTTACCCGCTGCCGAAATCTGATCATGTAGCACTACCTGATTTTTCTAGCGGCGCTATGGAGAATTGGGGCTTGGTGACCTACCGCGAAACCGCCCTGCTGGCCGATCCGGCAACCGCTAGCGTTTCGACCCGCCAATATATTGCAACGGTTATCGCCCACGAATTAAGCCACCAGTGGTTCGGCAATCTAGTGACTATGAAGTGGTGGAATAACCTGTGGCTGAACGAGAGTTTCGCTACGCTGATGGAATACCTAGCAACTGACGCGCTGCATCCGGATTGGCGGCAATGGGACGAATTTGCCAACAACGAGGGCGTTGCTGCCCTGCGCCGCGATAGTATCGACGGCGTGCAACCAGTTCAAACCGACGTATCGAGCCCAGCCGAAATTAGCGCACTGTTTGATGGAGCGATTGTCTACGCCAAAGGCGGCCGGCTGCTGCGGATGATGCAACTATGGATCGGCGATGAAGCGTTCCGCGCTGGCCTCAAGCAGTACTTCACCCGCTTCGAATATAGCAACACCACTGGCGACGACCTCTGGGAATGCCTAAGCCAAGCTAGCGGCAAAGATGTCGGGGCGCTAATGAACACCTGGATCTCACAACCGGGCTACCCTGTAGTCTACGCGTCGCTTGACAATAGCGAGTTGACGCTCCGCCAAGAACAATTCTTCACCGGGCCGCACCAGCCGTCTGATCGTTTGTGGCCGATTCCGCTCGACGCCAACGACCAGCGCCTGCCCGAAATCCTAAAAGAGCGCGAGCAGCGCCTTTCGCCCGCGCCAGACGGACTATTGCTGCTCAATCACCAAAACGCCTCGCACTTTATCACTTGCTATGATGATAACCTACAGACACGCATATTGCAGGCCATCACCGATGGCATATTAACGCCAGCACAACGAGCCCAGTACCTCAATGAGCAAATCCTGCTAGCCCGCGGCGGTCTAATTGCTAGCAGTACGCTAGTCGAAGCGCTAGCCGCCTTCCAAAACGAAAGCGATCAGACCGTCTGGGAAATCATCTCGCTGGCCATCAGCGATCTCAAGAAATTCGTTGACCAAGACGAAGCCGCCGAAAAGCTGCTGCGCCGCCTATCGGGCAAGTTAGCTCGTCCGCAGTTCAAACGCCTAGGCTGGAGCAAACACCCCGGCGAGCCAGAATCTGACAGCAAACTGCGCGCCGCCATCATCGATTGCATGCTATATAGCGAGGACGCAGCGGCAATCAGTACCGCGTGCCAGCTCTACCAAAATACACCTCTAGCCGAGCTCAGCGCTGACCTGCGTCCATCAATCATCGGTGCCGCCGTCCGCTACAGCGATCAGCCGGCAGATATAGTCAGCCAGCTGCTCGAAGCCTACCAAGCCACGCAATCAGCCGACCTGCGCAGCGACATCGCCGCAGGGATTACCGCAACACGCGACGCCGAGCAATTGGCACGCTTGATCGGGCTGCTCACCAACACCGACATCATCCGCAGCCAAGACACCGTTCACTGGTTCGTCGACCTGCTGCGCAATCGCTACGGCCGCGAAGCCGCCTGGCGCTGGATGCGCGGCCAGTGGAGTTGGATCGAGCAAACTTTCGCCAGCGACAAAAGCCACGATTACTTCCCGCGCTACGCCGCCATGCTATTGATGACGCGCCAGCAGCTAGCTGAATACCGCGAATTTTTCACGCCGCTGCGCCGCGACCAATCGCTCGTCCGCGCCATCGACATGGGAATATTAGATTTAGAGGGCAAACTAGACCTAATCGACCGCGACAAAGCGGCAGTCATAGCGGCTCTGGCAAAGTAATTTCGGTTTTTTAAGATAAGTAATTTTGCGGCTTTTACAGAGGCCGCAAAATTATTATGACACATTTTTCGTTAAAACGCTTGACATTTATACGATAATGTGCTATATTCATAATAGCTTTTCGCTCAAGTTTCCACAAAACAAAGGGCGGAAGGTTGCCCTTTTACTTGAGCGATAGCATGATTCTAGGAGGGAATCATGTACAGCCTTTTCATCCTCATCAACATCATTGTCCTGTCTTTCGCGGTTGTCGGCCCTTGGGCCACGATCACGACATTCAAGTCCGCCGGTCGCCTGGCCGGCTGGATCATGGCATGGGCGACAATTATCGCTCATACCTACACGTGGTTTGCCCTCATCCAGAGCCCAGAGATGTTCTTTTTCTTCGCCCCCCTCTGGGGGGGATACGAGTTCATCTGCAGTCTGGCCCCACTAGGGCTGGACGAGCAGGAGGCTGAGGAGGCAATCGAGAAGGGCTAACGCCCGCCCTGAAAATAGCTCGCCGAATTGGTTCAATACGGTTGAGACACTTAATCATTAAGTGTTTCCCGGGTTGATATAAAACCCAATTCCGGTTTGAGCCAATTTCGGCGGGCTATTTTCTTTGATTTAATTTAATTTACTTCTACTACCGCTTGGACGGCTGGCGGGTTGCCGCTCACGCTGGCAGCTAGCAGCTTGGCCGCTATGCCGCTGCATTCTGGCTTGCCCGCCAAAAACAACTCCGCCGCGAAACGCATCTGCCGCTGCTTTTTGGCGGTAATCGCCGCCAGTCCATCGCCGAAATCATCGTTCTTACGATACTTCACCTCGGTGAAATACAACACCTCGCCTTTCACGCTGACAATGTCGATTTCGCAGTACCGCGTCCGCCAATTCCGCGCGATGATTTCGTGGCCGTTAGCCGCCAGCCAATCCGCCGCTACCTGCTCACCCTTATCGCCAATTTGCCGGGTCGTCATTGGTTTTTCATTAATACATATAGAGCTGTCTGGAGCGGTATCCCCAGAAAAAATCAGGGCAGCCTCTGCAGAATCGTTGATAGTGTCTTGATGCAGTTCCACCGCTCGAGCGCCATCAGAAAAATATCTGGGGCCCACGTAAAGTTGCCCTGATTTTTTCTGAGGCACTGCTCGCGGCGTCACAGCATACTTCGCCAGCGGCGCGAAACTCAGTCGGTGCAGCGGCGTCACACCCAGACGCTCAATCGCCGCCCGATGCTTGGCCACGCCATAGCCAGCGTTCGATGCGAAACCGTACCCCGGATAGACCGCTGCCTGCTCGGCCATGAACTGGTCGCGCGCCACCTTGGCGATGATCGACGCCGCTGACACGCTCGGAATCAAACCGTCGGCTTTAGGCATGGTCATAGCGAACTTCTCTAGCGCCGTGCCGCGCAGAAAATTCACCTTGCCATCGATGATGATTTCGCTAAAAGCTAGATTTTGCTGGCGGCATTGCGCTTGAATCTGCTCGACCGCCCGCCGCGTCGCCAGCCGCAGCGCCTCACTCATGCCAGCCTCGTCTAGTTCCTGGGTACTCACCCAGCCCAGCGCCCAGGCAGCCGCCTTTTCGCGAATTTCCACGTCCAACGCTTCACGGCGCTTTTTGGTCAGCTTTTTACTATCGTCCAAACCGTCAATCTCGGCGCCGCCCAGAATCACCGCGCCAACCACCAGCGGCCCCGCCCACGGCCCGCGCCCAACCTCGTCGATCCCCAGAATCATAAGTTCATGATAACAAATGGCAGCGATAGGCTCAATCGCAGACACAGGTGGCGGAATTTGTGTTATAATATTGGTAAGCTAAGCACGTTGACTATCGAGAGGGGGTGTTTGGTGTGAAGGGTAAATTGTTTATCCTGTTCGTGATGGTCGGAATTCCGACCATCACCTGGGCCATCTTAGCCTGGGCAGTTATGATTGTGCTGGGGGTGCTACACTCGCTGTGTAGCGCAATCCCGGCCCTAAGTTTCTGGGTCAGTTTGCTTATTACAATTATGGTTTTTGCCATAGTTGTATTTGCCGCATCCATGGCGACCGACAACACGACTCCGGCCCGCCGCCCCGGCGGCCGCTGACCCCAACCCCCGAGGAAACGGCCCGCAGGCAGAAATCCTGCCCTGCCATTGGCCTACTCGGTGGGCCGTTTCCTCTCCGACGCCCGCTGGGGCGGCTCGCGGAACACACACGTTCTGCTTGAGCCGCCTCGGCGGGCACTTTCCTTTTTGAGCCTATTTTGCCAACAAAACAAAATCCCGCTCATCGGCGGGATTTATCGCTAGCGCTAGATACAGACTGCCATTAATTTTCGGCGTGGCGAGCAGCGACCTCGGCGGCCTTAGCATCAAGCTCGGCCTGTTTGGCATCTTCGGCGGCCTTTTTCTCGGCAGCTTCTTTAGCTTTTTCCTCTTTCAAGCGAGCGGCTTCTTCTTCGGCATGTTCGTCGCGGACTGCGTTGACAGCTTCGCGATCAAACTTGACGGCCGTCAAGCGGGCCGACTTGCCGCTGCGTTTGCGCAAGAAGCTCAAGAAGTTGCGGCGAACCTTGGCCCGGCGCACAATCTCGACTTTTTCGACCAGCGGGCTATGCAGCAAGAACGATTTTTCGACGCCGATACCCGAAGCAACTTTGCGAACGGTGATGCGGCTAGTGTGCTGGCCTTTGTTATCGGTGCGGATGACCACGCCCTCGAACATCTGAATGCGCTCCTTGTTGCCCTCTTTGATTTTCTGATAGACGCGTACGGTGTCGCCGCTGCGAACATCGACAACTTGCGCTTTCTTTTGCTCGTCGTTGACTTTTTGGATTAATGCAAAACTCATAATTTTTCCTATCTTTCGAACCGATTCTGGCTGGCCACGCAGTTGTACCTCTGCGGCTCCACACCGAACAAAGCCCGAATAATTAACTCTCGTACAATGCAAGTATTCTAACACAATATCAAGCGGCGAGCAATAGACGTAAAGATGGCTAGCGGCAGAGTCCATCTAGCCGCCAGCTGCGCTTGATATTTTATCAATTTCAAAAAACCCTACGCCGTGGTTGACTGGTCAGCGCTATCGATATTGACGTGAAACCGAGTATTAGGGTTAGCACCGCCTACCGGCTGAACCCCCGGATTGAAAGTTCTATTCGGGTTGGCACATACGAATTTACCAGCTTGCCCCGATTCTCGCCATATTTGGCAAGTGCTCTCGTAGAAAGCTCCGTCTACCACTACTCTGTCCGAAGAAGGCTGATCAGTGTCAGTGCTAGTGTCAATAGAGTCGCCTGGCACCGCTGGCTGAGGCAAATTATCAGTCCTGTCTGTCACAGGAGTAGGATCTTTTTCTCCATGCGTAGCAAGGTCCATAGATTCATGCACAGTAGAACAAGTTGCCGCTACAACAAGCGCAGAGAGAACGACTATCGGTTTCCTTAACTCCTTCTTGGGCAGCCAATCCCAATCTAAGCCAGTAGACCCCTCAGACGCTGCATGTCTCATAGCTGGCCTGTCAAATTCTAATATACCCATCTCGTTATATTTTTACCTCGAAATTAAAATTGGTATGTCTTTTTATTATACCACAAACTATACTAAAATGCAAGCAAAATAGCTATTTGTCAATCGGGTCAAGAGCTTGGCGCGGGGTCAACGAGTTTTTTGTTGAACTCTCTACGTATACGACACGGTAGGGCTCGCCGTCAATAACCATAGTCGTCGGAAGCTCCGCTCCTGGCTGGAATCCGTCGACTGCCCCGTCAAATTTCACGCAGATAACCGTATTTTCATCGACGCTATCCGACCGTCTGGCCGCCTTGGATGACGGAGGGTCTACTTCCACCAATTTGCCATCTTCAACGGCATAGTATCTTACCTGTTCGTCGCCCACCTGCCGCGATTCGCCAGGCTGCTGACATGTCGGGTCGCCGTTGACTTCAGCAGCTGGGCGTACAACAATCTTGCCGCTGTTTTCACCGTCTGTACTCTGTATGTAAGCAACTGGCGCGATCCAAACTGAATCACCCTCGCCAATTTTTTTGGCTAACTCCTCATAAGTTAGTGTCCCAGCAGTAGCGCTCTCGGAGGCAGTACTCCCGGCTGGCGTAGAATCCGGCGTCTGACTCTCAGCCGAGCACGACCCGACAAACGAGCTTAACGCTAAACTTCCAACTGCCAAAAATGTTGTCAACCGGTTTCTTATTGTGCCTAAAAACTCTCCATTTCTTCTCATAAATATATTATGCTACAAACTGCCATTTAGTTCAACATGCGCGCCCAAAATGCCAAAACGCGCTATAATATACTCATGAATTACAACAAACTAGCACTCGAACTACACCAAAAATATAAAGGCAAAATCACCACCGCGCTGCGCGATAACGGCGAAATTGACCGCGATAAACTTAGCGCTTATTACAGCCCGGGCGTCGGCGCGATCAGCCAAGCCATCGCCGAGAACCCGGCGGATTTGCCGAAATACACTTGGACGAACAATTTGGTCGGCGTGATTTCTGACGGTTCAGCGATTTTAGGCTTGGGCGATTTGGGGCCGAAAGCCGCCATGCCAGTCATGGAAGGCAAGGCGCTGCTGTTCAAGCATTTCGCTAATGTCGATGCTGTGCCAATCGTCTTGGACGTTCATGAGCCAGAAGAAATCATCGCTGCGATCAAGGCGATAGCGCCGAGCTTCGGGGCGATCAATTTAGAGGATATCGCTTCGCCAAAATGCTTCGAGATCGAGGAGCGTTTGAAAGCCGAACTAGACATTCCAGTATTTCACGATGACCAGCACGGTACGGCAATAGTAGTGCTAGCCGGGCTGATCAACGCCGCCAAGGTTGTCGGCAAAAACTTACGCGACTGCAAAGTCGTCCTGGCAGGGCCAGGCGCGGCTGGCACAGCGATTATTAAGCTGCTCAATCTGTACGGCGTCAAAAACTTAATTGCGCTCGATCGCCACGGCGCGCTGAGCGGCGACCGCACTGACCTGTCACCAGAAAAAATCGCCTTGCAGCAATATTTGAATACTTCAGAAAGCGGTACGCTAGAAGAAGTATTAACTGGCGCCGATATCTTCATCGGCGTATCGGCTGCTAATTCGCTGGCGCCAGAGATGGTCGCCGCAATGGCCAGCCAGCCGATTATTTTCGCCCTAGCCAATCCAGTACCCGAAATCATGCCCGATGCCGCGATTAGCGCTGGTGCAGCTGTCGTAGCGACTGGCCGCAGCGACTTCCCGAATCAAGTTAATAATTCCTTGGCTTTCCCTGGTATTTTCCGCGGCGCACTAGATAATGGCGTCCAGAAAATCACCGACCAGCACAAGCTAGCCGCCGCCGAAGCTCTAGCAGCGCTGGTCGATAACCCAACCGCCGACGAAGTTATACCGTCGCCATTCGACAAACGCGTCGTGCCAGCGGTGGCAAATGTCATAAAATAAATCCTAAATCAATACTAAGTAGTTGAGTTGGGGGCGGGACGGCGAACTGAATCGCGCGCCCCGCCCCAGAGCAAAGGCGCAGCTCTGCTGGCTTGAGCTTGCCTTTGCGGCTGCCGACGATATTAGAGTGTGGTTGATGGGCTAGTAGCCCAATCAAGCATACGCCTGAAATATGGACGCCAGCTCGATGGCTCTGGTAGCAATTCTTCCGCGTACAGGGAATGCAAAGTCTCGATGCCGTCGCTACAGTGAAAGGAAGTAAGAAGCTTTCCCCCTTCCCTGTCATACACGGCCAGCACGAATGTCTTGCCATACCCCGAGACTCGACAAGACGTCTCAGCGTAAAACCCCACCTCACGAGCAGCGCTCATAAGACTAAGAGCTCTACAGGCCTCGACATTTCCGTCAGCCGCCATCTCGTAGACTCGACGATCCGAGGATACCCACTCATAATAGCTACTAGCAAAAGAGTTTTTAGTAGTAGCAAACATGCTACTCGAATAAAGAACCACTTGGACCTTCCTTCCGCCCCGTGCCGGGGCGATCGACGATGATTGTACCCAGACCCTATGTGTTGTCAATAGGATAGGAATACAAATTATTAACCTCGTCGCTTGATTGAGGATACAATTTGTCGCCAGTTTCCTCATTAACTTCCTTGGCATTTTTTCTTCTGCTCTTAAATAATCTCCCGTCCTGAGAATCTTTTTTCCCGGTCTTGTATATGATAGTAATCATTGCAGGATCAATTTCGCCTTCATCGTTAGTTCCCCCAATAATGATTTTATCTACTATACTTTCAAATACAGCTCTATCAAATTCCTCAAGGTATTTATTGGATTCAAGTAATTTTTTAAAACCCTCAAGTCTTTTCTTCAATGCTTTTTCATCAGTAAGTGTTACTTCTAAAGTCCTTTTTTCTGCAAGTAATTTCTCTTTGCTAATGGCTATTTCATTATACTTGTCCTGATATATATCCATGCTGATTGACTCATTCAGCCTTAACTCAACAAGATCCTTTTCTTTCTTTAGTATCTTATCAAGTTGATTTGTTATCTTCTTCAGGTCTTTAGCTAAACTGTTGTCTTTCAATTCTTCTTCCACAGTTTTAAGGAATTCATTAGTAATTTCCACATTATTGTGGCATACCTGACGATAGCTTTCCATGAATGCTTTTTCTATGGCTTCTTCTTCAATCCCTTTACTATGCGGACAATACTTCTTTCCGTTTTTAGTAGCATTGACACACTGCCATATAACTTTTGTATACTCTGAACTCGAATGCCAATTTCTTCTTGAAAGATTATGACCGCAAAATCCACATTCAAGCATGCTGCTAAAAGCATATTTTCTTGAATACTTTTCTCTCTTACCGCCATTATTAGCAACAGTATTTCTGTTTTTTGACCTTCTTAATCTAATACCTTGAGCTTTTTCAAAATCTTCTTCCGAAATGATTGGCTCGTGATGGTTCTCTATATAAAACTTATCCTGTTCTCCGAAATTATCCAATCTTCTCTTTGAAATAGGATCAACCGTATAGGTCTTTCCCATCATAAGATCCCCTTTATATTTCTCGTTTTTTATGATTCCTAAAACTGTTGTTTCCGTCCATCTTTTATTTCCTCTTGGCGATAAATATCCTTGTTCTTCAAGTTCTCTGGAGATTACCATACCGCCAACACCTTCAATATATCTTCTGAAAATATATCTTACAATCTCAGCTTCTTTTTCATTGATAGAAATGCTTTTAGTTTCCGGATCATAGTCATAGCCTAAACACCCTTGAAAGCCGACCATTTCTCCTCTTTCCATCTTCATTCTCAAACCTTTTTTGACATTGGCTGAAATGTTCTCTACTTCCTGTTGCGCAACTGAACTTAAAATTGTTAAAAGCAACTCTCCGTCCATTGTTAAGGTGTTTATGTTTTCCTCTTCAAAAAAGACCGCAACATTAAACTCTTTCAACTTTCTTACATACTTTAAGGTGTCTAATGTATTTCTTGCAAATCTTGATATAGACTTTGTAATTATCATATCTATATCGCCGTTCATACAGTCATTTATTAACCTTTGAAAGTCAATTCTTCGATCAACCTGTGTTCCTGTTATCGCCTCGTCAGCATATATTCCGGCAAGAGTCCACTCTTTATTTTTCTGTATAAATTCTGTGTAATGTTCTACCTGAGAATTATAGCTGTTAATCTGATCTTCAGTATCCGTACTAACTCTGCAATACGCTGCCACTCTCTTTATTGAGCGTTCAACACAGCCTGATGCAGTTCTTTTCAGTGTGGTATCACCTTTAATAACTTTTACATCTTTCTTCACTGCATCCGCCTCCTTTTTGTATCTCTCTATGCAGTTCTATTATACCACACTCGCAAAACATTATAAATATAATTCTGTTGAAATGTTGTACTTTTTCATCAGTTTTAACTTTATCTTTCTGTATTCAATATCGTTTAGTAAATGTTTAGAGAGCAAGATAGATAGCATAGATAATTGGAGGCTATATTTTAGTAATTCGTTATTCATTCTAAATCCTCCTTGTTAAAATTCATTTTTAAGTTTTATGACATTGGTAGGTGCATTGGCTGCTACATAGGAATCTCACCTCCGCCTCTTATTCCAGACGAGGCAGCTTAAACTATTGAAGTATCATTATCACTACTTGTATCATCGAACAGATTGCCACCTCTGTTTTTTATGTATTCTTATTTATCGCTCACTTTCTTGTATCCTTGGCTAACCCAGTATTCATAAAACCGAAATTGCTTTCAGCAGAAAGGTCATGGCGTAAGTCATAATTCTCCACAAGCAGATAAAGTCCTACCTTGGTCTATTCAG
>ERZ773263.482-NODE-482-length-27864-cov-7.228343_pt1 | contig 27864 bp, 26 predicted proteins | sample MGYA00511076_ERZ773263 | MGnify/ENA primary metagenome ERZ773263 (study PRJEB29015, sample SAMEA2738155) | human oral metagenome | biome: human oral; feature: human-associated habitat; material: saliva | place: China | collected 2195 ... | reverse complement strand
AAAAATTAAATCTAATTATACTTTAAAAGATTACCAGGCAAGGTAGTCTTTTTTTGCTTTGTACCTTTCGTTTTAGCAATTCTTCGAATTGCATAAAACGTTAGGTACAAAGTACGCACAGTTGTCCCAAGAACGAGTGTAACGAGTGATTGGCTGACAACCACTGCGCGCGTTGTTAAGATTTTTAGAATCTTCGATTCGTAAAAATCATTACGTGCAAAATACGTAAGGACGTACCAAGAAGCAAGGCGATAGCTGAAGCTGATTGGAATACGTCTACTGCGAGCGTTATTAAGATTTCTAGAATCTTAGATTCGTAGAAATCGTTACGTGCAAAATACGCAAGGACGTACCAAGAAGCAAGGCAAAAGCCAAAGGTGATTGGAGTACGTCTACTGCGAAGTTGCCAATTGTAATATAGTAAATTATAATGAGATTTCTAGTGCTAAAGGCACGCCGAAATCCTTACGTACAACGTACGCAACGAAGATTTACTTTTAGAGGAACGAAGAGACGAATAAAAGTAACAGTGATAACTACTAATCATCTTAGCCGTTTTGCGTCTGATGATTAGAGTTATTGTTGCATAAGTTACTCGATATAATTTCTCTGCATCCTTTGGATTTGTGAAATTTAACGATTAACTCATAGTCAAGACTGAGAGGCAGCGTTAAGATTTTCAGAATCTTCGATTCGTAAAAATCATTACGTGCAAAATACGCAAAAGGAACTAAATTTCTAAGGAACGAAGAGATGAGAGGACTTATCAGTTTTAATGACAAAGTTATATTTTTTAAACCTCTAATTTAAGAGAAAGGTAAGTTTAAAATTATTAATAATCTTGAATGAAAAAATTAATTAATGTATAATTATAAAAAAGCTCTTATATAAGGGGTGATTAGTAGTGATATTACATATTAAAAGCAGAGAATTAGAACGTCATGGAAAACTTTTATGTAAAATAAAAAATATAAGTCTAAATGAAGGAGATATTGTAGGAATAATAGGGAAAAATGGTTCCGGGAAAACATCATTATTAAAAGAAATATATGAAGATATTCAAAATGATAAACGAAACAAAGGAAGTGTAGAGTTTCTTCAATTTAATGAAAATCTTAATTTAGATAAAAGTGGTGGCGAAATGGTAGTTCAAAAGATATTAGAACACTTTGCAAATGATAAGGGAATATATTTGTTAGATGAGCCGACAACATATTTAGATAGTGCTAATGTTAATAAAATAGTGAATTTAATAAATAAAAAAAACTCTACATTTTGTATAGCAACGCATGACAGAAGTTTCCTAGAAAAAGTTTGTACTAAATTGTGGATTATAGAGCAAGGAGAACTAGTAGAATTTAACGGAAATTACACGGAGTATAAAGGGCAAAAAGAAATAAAGATTAGTGAATATAACTCAGAGTTAAAAAAATATCAAAAAGAAACTCGTAAAATACGTGATACTATCCGTAATATGAAAGAAGAACAACAAGGGAAAACTTTAGGAAAGCCAAAAAATATGATGGCCTCGGATTATCGTATTATAGGAACGAAGACTAAAATCACGCAAAATCAGAAGAAAATGCAGAAAAATATTCTGAAACAAGAAGAAAAATTAAATTCATTGTCTAAACCTAAAAAGATTGAAGAGGAATATGATATATCATTTTTAAACATATTTAATAAAAGAAGTAAGAGAAGTTTTTATATAGAAGAAAAAGAGTTCTTTATTAATGGAAAATGCTTATGGATGACTACTAATCTCTCGTTTAGTAGTGGTGATAAAGTAATGTTAGTAGGAAAAAATGGTTCAGGAAAAACTACATTTCTTAATTATATAAAAGAGCAGATTCCTAACAATTTTAAAGTAGCTTACTTTGAACAAAATAATTTAGAAATTTTTGAAAAAGAGGAAACAGTATTAAACTTTATAAGAAACATAACGGATATAGAAGAAAAAGAGTTGCGTGATATACTTGCTTTACTTAATTTTAAGGGAACAGATATTAACAAAAAAGTGAGTGTTCTCAGCAACGGCGAAAAAGTAAAGTTATATTTTATAAGTCTTCTTTTCCAAGAAACAGATGTTTTGTTATTGGATGAACTTACAAATTTTTTAGATATTGTAATTATAGAGGCTGTAGAAAAAATACTTTCTAAATATCCTGGGATTCTTATTATGGTCAGTCATGATAGTCAATTTGTAAAAAATGTTGCAACAAAGGTAATAGAGCTTAACTCTAAAGAAATACTAAGGTTTAGATAATTTTTAAATTTAAGTTTTAAATTAAGTATAGTATAAACTACATATAAAGTAGAGAACATATAATAAAGATATAACAAAACTTGCAATACACGATTATAGCCTTGAGAATAAAGTAATCCTAGTGTAAAGCATGTAAATAAGAATTTAATTTTCAAGAAGAGTGATGAGAAAATTTTAATTCTTAATTGTTAATAATATTTTTTTCATGATATTTAATGGCTTGCTAATATTAGCGAGCCATTCTCCTTTTAAGAGCCATGTGATATTAAAATCACATGGCTCTTTTGATATATTTATGCATCAGATCTTGAGAATTTGTTCTTCATATTGCAACTTGCAGTATAAAGTGCTTTATCTAATAAATCATCTGTTTGAACTTTAAGTTCATCTGCAATATTATCGTTAGCTTTTTCTAAGAAATCTTTAGCATTATCTTTAGAAATTTTTTCTGCAATGAATTTTTCATCATATTTATTTATTAACGCTGTTGATTGTGATTGAACTTTTAGTTGATAACGCTCAATATGTGAAGCAGTATCAGCAAAATGAGCATCACATAAAGCTGCGATTAGACGATTAGTCCAATAGAAGTTTTCTGTAGTTACTTGATTTGTAGTATTAGCTAGATAATCAGGTGTACGATTGATATTAGTGTAAAATGGTACTATAGCATTGAAAACACAAGAGCCAATAGCTAACCATTGAAGGCATTTTAACTCATCTGGCATATATGGTCTAATTTGCACAAGCCCTAAAAAGTTTGTACGATTAATTCCGATTGGGCGAAGAGTTCCTTTCTTCACTGAATGAATATCTTTTGAATATGAATCATATTCTGTTCCTTGATAATGGTGAGATAAGGCATATTTAATATCTTCAACTGTTATTTTTTTCTCTGGAATACGCGCCCAAGGAAGGTTATCAGAATCTGGACGATAATCAGCATTTATTCCATCATATGTATTTGATGTTGGATTGAAATAACGTTGAAGTATCCAAGCACGCGGTGTATTGTAAGTGTGGTCAGCATCACTACGGCTACCAAATGCATGACGAGGGTTAAAGTCACCATCAATAGATAAATCTAGATGGTATTTTTTAACAAAGTCTAGTAAATCAGCCGAACACATAAATTCTTTTTTAGCTCCAAATGCATCGTCAAAATCAAACTTATCAATACCAAGTTGATTTGGCATAATAACATAGCTATCATCTGGAACACGACGTGCCATCCAGTGATGTCCTCCGATAGTTTCTAACCACCAAATTTCATTTTCATCTTGGAAGGCAATACCGTTCATCTCATAAGTTCCATATTTCTCAAGAAGATTACCTAAAAAAGTAACTCCCTCACGAGCGCTTGCGATATACGGCATTACTATAGTATAGATATCTTCTTCCCCAATTCCACAGTCTACCAAAGGATCAGCACCTAAAACACGTTCATTTGAAGTAATAGTTTCAGTTGCACTCATAGAAACGTTGTATTCATTAGCTCCACATTGCCCCCAAATCCCATTATCTAAAATAGCATTAGGAACAGCAGTATAGCGAACTGGATTGTTAGGTAAGTCGATTTCTACTTTAGAAATAACTGATTTATATTTACGTGGTTGTTCTTCAGGCGCTACATTAACGAATTTTTTCGCTCTAAAAACTCCAGATGGTGCATCTTCAGTACGAGCAACCATAGTAGAACCATCAAAACTAGCATTTTTTCCGACAAGAATAGTTGTACATCCCATAATATTTCTCCTCCTATTTGTATGTTGATTGATATTTATTTAATGATAATATTATTTATGTAACGTATTTTAAATGTAATTCTTGTGATATTCCCCCTTATAACCTAAATACTTCTATTTTTATTGTAGTACTAATAAATATTTTATTCAAGAAATAAGAGGTTGGATAATAAAAAACTTAATTATTTAAAGAATATGAAACAGCGAATGGCTTTGAGTAGATAACAGCTTTTTATTATTATTATAATTACTAGTTACTAATATAATAAAATATTAAGGGTGATAAAAATTCACTTTAAAAAATTAAAATAATAATTTAGAAATTATACAAAAAAAGTGTGTTTTTATTTGGGGTTTTATGTTATAATAGCTTTGGAAATGAATTTGAGAAAGGTGACAAGATTAGAAGAAGTTTTTTTTATAAAAGATAAAAAAGATAATAATGAAAAGAACTGTGTCATAGGTATATAGTTTTTTTATTTTCTTTAGAGTAATCTAGTCTTTAGTTTAGAGAGAAAATGGATGAAAAATTATTAATGAAGACCGCCTTGCTTGCAGGAAAGATTCTTATGGAAAATGGAGCAGAAGTTTACCGTACAGAAGATACATTGGAGAGAATTATAAGAAAAGGCGTTGGAGAAACAAGAATAGATGAATATTATACTCATGTTACAATAACAGGTATATTTATTCGTTTAGAAACAATAGGAACAGATTTTAGAAGAGTTGGGGATAGAACGTACAATTTAACTAAAACAACAGCGGTAAATACTTTATCTCGAGCGTACACATCAGGACAGATTAGTCTAGCAGATATGTATGAAGCATTAAAAAGAGTTCAAGATGAAAAGAGTCCACTACCAAATTGGTTTAAAGTGCTAAGTTCAGGTATTCTTAGTGGGAGTATTGTGTTAATATTCGATGGTAGTTTCTGGGATGTTATTCCAGGGAGTATTGCAGGAGCAGTAGCATATTATGTTTATGTAAAAGTTATCGGTTATTTAAAAGCACCGTTTGTATCAGAATATATTAGTACCTTTGCAGGAGGAGTAGCGGGTTATATTGGTTTTGCACTTCTTAATGGACAATCACTTCGTCTTGCGATGATAGGCGCAGTAGTTCCTTTAGTGCCTGGTATTACAATTACCAACTCTATGCGTGATATTATAGCGAAACAGTTCATTTCTGGAACTATTCGTTTTATAGAAACATTCTGTGTCGCATTCGCACTTGGTGCAGGAATAGTTACAGTCTATTATATAGTTAAGTTATTAGGAGGTGCTTTATAATGATTGCAGTATTTAGTCATTTACTTTTATTATTATATCACTTCGTATTTAGTTTTATTTCATCAGTATCGTTTGCGATAGTATGTGATGTACCACGCAAAACATTAGTTACAGGTGGTGTCATCGGAGCGATAGGTTGGTGTGGATATTGGGAAATGTGGAGTCATGGGCAAAGTGTTTTCATGTCGAGTTTAGTATGTTCGTTACTTTTAGCTAATATAAGTCAAATTTGCGCGATTAAATTTAAAAATCCACTAACAGTTTACTTCATACCGGGGCTTGTTCCCGTAGTACCTGGGGTAACTATTTATGATGCATTTAGAACATTACTATTAGATGAATATGGAAATTCAGCAAGAATTTTCTTAAATAGTTTTTATGGTGCGGTAGGACTTGCAGTAGGAATTATTATCGCTGACTCAATATTTAGAGTGGTGTTAAGTCCGTTATTGCAAAAAAGACAAGAAAGTAAATAAAAGTTGATGTAAAAGTATCTTCACTTGAATAAAAAAGATGAAGATACTTTTTTATAGTTCCATCAATAGATGGTATAAAGGAAGTTGAGTATATGAGATATCATTGAACACTGCAATCGAATTTGATATAATCAAAATAAGAAGCAACATGTTAGAATAATAATAATACTATTTGTATTTCAATAACTATATAGAGGAGAACTATAATGCGAATAGAAAGAGGCTTTGGAGAATATTTTAAGTACTCATTGCATGACGCAAGAATATTAAAAATTGAGCATATAAATGACAATTTGATATTGTACTTTGATTACATTTTTTCTTACAATGAAGATAAATCAGAAAATACTCATAAAGCGAAGATTATCTTTGAAAAAGTAGATATAGATGATGTTGATTTTCTAGTATTTGATGACACAATAAGAGAAAAGTTTTCAGGGGCATTTATTTATTTAGAAGAATATCAAGATAAGTACAAAGATAGTGAATTTGAAGTAATTATTGAAACATATAACTGGGGGAGAGCTGTATTTCAAGGATGGTTATGGCTAGATGATGTTCATGTAGATTGTATTATGAATATTTATTATTTAGGAAAAATGATATATGAAATAGAGGAGTAGTAAAATACTATGGAAAAAACGTATTTAGAATTAAAACAATTTTTAGAAGATACAAATAAAGTGGACTCGTTATTAGAAAGTGATTCAATTATTTGGATTGACTGGAGAGAATATGACGAGGATGTTATAAATTATTTTAATGAGAAAATAGAAAATAAAATTACTGTTAAGTTTGAGAATAATGGTAAAGAATACGGAGATGATATTGTTTTAGATTATAAAGACAAATCGATAAAAATACTATACCAAGAAGAAATGGATAGAGACACAACGATAAAATGGGTTAACGAAATTATCAAAGATAATTTTTCAATAAGATTTTGTGCATTAAGCCTTGGAAGTGATACTTTAGGTTTTGTTTTACTTAAGAATGAGGATTGGGGAAACTTAGAAACGCTGGTAGGAAAAAATAAATTAGAACATTATTTTTCACCTATAACTTTAGAAACTTTAATGTTTGATTTGGATTTTAATGTTGTTATGGATTATTTACAAATAGCAGAAATTAATGAAGATATTCCGTTTGATATATTGATTTCTTATTCAAGTATTACCTCAAAAGAATATGAGCTTGAAAATCAAAAGGAAGAAGGGAAAATCAACTTAAAAACATATCTTCAATTAAAAAGAGAATTGAAAGAAGAAAAAGATAACTTTGTTTCTGAATATGGACTAAAACTTTCTTAGGTGTTTGTGTAAAAGTTTTAGAAATAACGGAATAATAAAAATTAATTAAAATTTTATATAAAGGAGTAAGGAGAAGAATGGAGGAAAAGATTAAGGTGCGACTAAAGCAACGTTTAATGGAACTGATAGAACATTTATACAATGAAAATATTATTGAAATTAATGTTATTGATTTCGAAAAAGGCAGTTTTTATGACACTGTGGTTTTCTTAAGAGATACATTAAAAAAGGAATATCCTAAAACAAAGATAAAACGTATTATGAAAAGTATTCATTACGCAAATAATTTTGATGATGAGTCTCTGAAACAAAGTGCTTTTTTTACTTGACGAAATAGAGCAGTATCTTTGTTTTAATAAATTTCTGAATTATGATAAATCCGTAAAGTATTTTAATGAAAAAATTACAGCTGATGGATTTGTTATTAATCCAGAAAATTTACTAGAAGTGATGATTGAGAGTTTGTTAGATAGTGAAAAAGTCTAATAAGGACGGATAATGCTATTATGTATTGTTTACAAACATAAAATTATTACATTTTTAATAAGTTCCAAATAATAGTTTAAAGTTTGTGAATATTTAAATATGGGTATATGTTATAATAAAGTGTAATAAAAATTTTGTTAATATATTTATTAATGTAGAAAGGATAATAAAATGGTAGTATTTAATAAACTTTGGTTGGAATTTACTAAATTACCAGAGGTAACGGCAATAGTATTAGGAGGTTCTAGAAGTAGTAATAACTATGATGAAAATTCTGATTATGACCTATATATTTATTGTACAAGCATTCCCGACAAAGATGTTAGAAAATTAATTTTAGATAAATATTGTTCTTATATTGAGTTAAATAATCAATTTTGGGAATGCGAAGATGATTGTACTTTATCTGATGGAATAGATATAGATATTATTTATAGAAATATAAATGATTTTGAGAATAATATAGAAAATGTTGTGGAAAAACATCATGCGGGTAACGGATATACAACATGCTTTTGGTATAATTTGAAAAATAGTAAAATTCTTTATGATCCTTATAAAGAATTTTCTAGAATACAAGAAAGATTTGCCGTTCCGTTTCCTAAGGAGTTAAAAGAAAATATTATTTCAAAAAATTTCCGTTTATTAACAGGGAATTTACCTTCGTATGATAAGCAGATTTTAAAAGCATTTAATCGTGGAGATTTTGTGAGTGTAAATCACCGTATTGCAGCATTTATAGAATCTTATTTTGATATTATTTTTGCGATAAATGAACTTGCTCACCCAGGAGAAAAGAGAATGATTTCGTATGCTAAAGAACATGCTAAGATTCTTCCTAAACAATTTGAAGAGTCTCTGAATATTTTATTATATAGTGTAGGTAGTAGTATAGGTGACGTAGAAAAAAACTTGAAAAATATTATAAAAAATTTAGAAGAAATCATATAGTTATAGATACACCGCATGATGACAAATCAGAAATTAGTAATTAGTCTAGAATTTATAAGAGTTTAAGTTTGATAAAAGTGCAGCATAAAAATTCTCGAAAAAATTTTTTTATTAATCATTATGCTAAAAAAGAGACCATGGAGCTTGAATTAGCAAGATTTTGAAGTTAGGATTAAACTAGGAGAGATATTGTATGACAAAATTTATGATAGATAATAATGAATTTACTTTAACGGGTGAAAACGAATATGAAGGTAAATTATGCGTTTGGGGAGAGGAAGTAACAATTTTTGTAGATTCACAAGAAAACCAAGAAAAAATTGTCCCTTTTGTACAAGATAAAATCAAGTGGATTGATGAAAACAAAGATAAAATTATAGACGCATTTATGGAGGAAAATAGCCATTATATAGAAGTAATTAATGATATGATAGAAGATGGTGAATTTGATGCTGGGTGTGAAATTGATGAGGAGAACTTTATTAGTGCGTTGTTTATTAACAATGTATCTTTATTTTTAGATGAGAAAGATTGGAGTATAATGTTAGATTTGGAAGCAGAGCCTGATTATCTATTAGGTCATTTAGCTTGTATTGAAATAGATAGCGATTATGAAATAGAATTCGGCGGGTTAAATGGGTAAAAGCTGTTATTAAAAAAGAGATTGCTAAAGAATTATTTTATAGCGATAAAGAAGAATTTTTAGCTACAGATAAAAATAAGCAAAATGTCAAAATAATTTTTCGCTCTTAATCGTTCGCAAAAGGCAACTGTCCTTCATGAAAGAAAGTCCGATTTTCTTGTTTTAAAGAAACTATTAGATTATTATTTTCAAACAATATAATCAAAAAACGAACGATAAAATCATAAGATAAAAATATTGTACCAAAAAACAAATTTTATTTTCGAAAAAGTATTGACATTATTTTTAAAAGTTGGTATACTTAATCACAAGTTAATGATTCACACGTTGATAAGATAAGTAAAAGTGAAAGATGGTAAAGAGAGTCTCGGTTGGTGAAAAGAGATCGTATTGGAAACTTTGAAAATGGTCTTTGAGTGTTAATGGTCGAATAATTAGACCTTTACGGGTGAGCCCGTTATAGCTTCAGGGTATAACACCATTGTATTTTGGTGCGTACTTTTTGAGTTGATATTTGTGAGAATATCATAAAGTAAGGTGGTAACACGTAAATGATTAGACGTCCTTGTAGAAGCGTAGCTTCTGTGAGGACTTTTTTATTTCTCAAAATAATCAAAAGGAGAATTAACTTAGACTTTTATATAAATATTGGAGGAAAAAACAATGTCAGAATTATTAAGTATTTATAAAACTTTAAAATCTAAAAAATGGGTGAACTTAAGCCATAAGATTGATGAAAAATCTCCGAAGTTTCCAGTATTACCAGCATTAGAAAAAGAAACATTATTTACACTGAAAGATGGGTTTTATGTCCAAAAATTTTCAGTAGTTGGTCAATATGGAACACACATAGATGCCCCTATCCACTTTGTAGAAGGTGGAAGATGGCTTGATGAGATTGAGCTAAAGGATTTATTGTTACCTTTATATGTTATTGATAAGAGTGCTGAAGTAGCTGCTAATAATGATTATGAAATTACTAAACAAGATATTCTTGATTTTGAAGAAAAATATGGGGAGATTATTCCGGAATCGTTTGTAGCATTCCGTAGTGATTGGTCTAAGCGTTGGCCTAACTATGATGAAATAAGAAATCTTGATGAAAATGAAGTGCAACATACACCAGGTTGGTCTCGAGAAGCATTAGAATTTTTAATTAAAGAAAGAAAAGTTAAGGCAGTTGGTCATGAAACTCTAGATACTGACTCTGGAGTGAGTGCGGCGGCAGAAGGATTGGTAAATGAGTATTATTTATTGGAACAAGATATCTATCAAGTAGAGGTTCTTGCAAATCTTGATCAAGTACCAGCAACTGGGGCATTGATTTCAGTAGCTTATCCAAACTGGACAGAGGCGACTGGATCTCCAGCTCGCGTAGTAGCAATACTGCCAGAAGAAGAAAAATAAAGGCCTTTTATAGAAAAAGAAAAGAAGTTTATAAAACATAGAAGTAAAGAAAGTAAAGAAGTTAGAAGCAAAAAGTTTTATGAAGTAAAAAAATCAGGATTAGAGAGGAAAAAATTATGTGTAAAAATTGTCAAAATAAATTAGTAGGAAAAGCACCATATAGAGTAGATCATGTTGGATCATTTTTAAGACCAAAAGAATTAGTAGAGGCAAGAGCTAAGTTTGTAGCTGGTGAAATTACTAAAGAAGAATTAACAAAAGTAGAAGATAAAGCAATTGCAGAATTAGTTGAAAAACAAATAGCCAACGGCTTAAAAGGAGTAACAGATGGAGAGTTTCGTCGTGCATACTGGCATCTTGATTTCTTCTGGGGGTTGAATGGAGTAGAACATACTCAGGCAAAAGTTGGTTATCAGTTCCATGATGAAACTACAAAACCAGACTCAGCTGATGTAGTTGGAAAAATTTCTGGAGAAAATCACCCATTTGTAGAACATTATAAGTTTTTACGTGATTTGGTAGGTGATAGAGCAGAAGTTAAGCAAACTATTCCAGCACCAGCACAGTTTTATTTTGAATTAATTCGTGATGAAGAACATATCGCTCAAACAAACAGCATTTATCCAAATAAAGAAGAATTATTCGCGGATATTATTGCTGCATACAAACAAGTAATTAAAGAGCATTATGATGCAGGATGTCGTGTAATTCAACTTGATGACTGTACTTGGGGAGCAATTGTTGATGATAGATTAATTAAATTAATCGCAGAAGGAAGCGGATTAGAACCAGAAGGTATTCGTGAAATATTCAAAAAAGAATTTATTACACTTAATAACGGAATTTTAACAGATCTTCCAGAAGACTTGGTAGTAAATACTCATATTTGTCGTGGAAATTATCATTCAACATGGGCTAGCTCTGGGGGATATGATAGCGTAGCTGACACATTATTCGGAGAAGAGAACGTTAATGCCTACTACCTAGAATATGATACTGATCGTGCAGGTGATTTCAAACCACTTGCAAAAGTAGGAAGAGATAAGAAGGTTGTTTTAGGATTACTTACTTCAAAATCAGGAAAGTTAGAAAATAAAGACGAGGTAATCGCGCGTATTCGTGAAGCAAGTGAATATGTACCATTAGAAAATATTTACTTAAGTACGCAATGTGGATTTGCTTCTACAGAAGAAGGAAATATTTTAACAGAAGAAGATCAATGGAAAAAAATTGCTTTAATTAGCGAAATTGCACAAGAAGTTTGGGGAGATAAGTAATATAGAACATTAAGTAATATAACTTATCGGGCTACATATGAAATATTAATAAGTTTATATCTGAAAACATCTTAAGTTTGAGTATATAAGAAAGGCGGAAATTCGATTTTTGAGTTTTCGCTTTTTTACATATTATTATGGAAGAAAAGATAAGAAGGGGGGGAGGTTATTATAAAATTAAGAAGAGTCTAGCAATAAGTTTTTGACACATATATTACTTTGGAGTAAAATATAATTTATAAATAATTGATAAAATTCGTGTAAAGGTAATATAATGAGGTAAAAGTATGGCTAAGAAAAAAGAAATTAAAACAAACGCTATGAGATTTTTAGATGATAATAATGTAGAATATACCCACTTTGAATTTGACGCAACGAGTGACGCCGCAAAGACTGGTGTTGGAGTTGCTGATATAATTGGTCGTAATCACAATCAAGTTTTCAAAACAATTATGACAACAGATGGTAAAGGAAATTACGTAGTAGGTGTGCTGATGAGTGAAGATAACATTAACTTCAAAAAACTAGCAAAAGCAGCCGGATTAAAAAGTTTATCGATGCTACCACTAAAAGATTTAACAAAAATCACTGGTTATGTAAAAGGTGGTTGCTCGCCATTTGCTATGAAAAAACTTTTTCCAACATTTGTAGATGATAGATGTCGCGAGGTTGAAACAATTATTGTTTCAGCTGGTAAAGTAGGACATCAAGTAGAAGTTAAACCAGAAATATTGGAAAAACTTATAGATGCTCAGATAGTTGATATTAAAGCAGAATAAAATAAAAATAGTTTTTAGTAAATTTTTACTAAAAACTATTTTTTTATGCCGCTACCCAGAATTGAACTGGGAACGGAGCATTACCATTGCTCTATTATACCATTTAACTATAGCGGCTCATAAGAATTATATCATATAAACTATTTTCTATGCAAATTTACATTATAAGAAAATTATAAACTCTAAAATAGATAAAATGCTAATTGCTAGAAGATATTTTATAAAACTTATTAGAAGGAAAACTGGAAATAAAAATTAAAATTTTAGCTTGATTTAAGATATTATAGATATAATGTGTAACTAATACTTTTTAAAATTTCCAAGAGAACATTGATTTATAAGGGTTTTGGTCAGTTCTTTGTGAAATGAAAAGGTATTGTAACGTAATTGAAATAGTTTAGATATTCTACTGAAATTTTCTTTTGTTATAATCTTAAAGGTGAAGGAGGCGTAATATGTTATTTGATACACATGCGCATTTAAATGATGATGCTTATTTAGAAGACTTAGAAGAAACTATAGAACGCGCTAAAGAAGCGGGTGTAAAATTAATTAATATAGTAGGCTTCGATGACAAAAGTATAGAAAAAGCACTAGAAATCACAGCTAAATATGACTTTTTGTATTTAACAGTAGGCTGGCATCCAGTTGAAGCGATAGATTTTACAGAAGAAAAGTATGAAATGATAAAAAATATCGCATTGACAAATGATAAAGTAATTGCAATCGGTGAGATTGGTTTAGATTATCATTGGGATAAAAGTCCGAAAGATATTCAAAAGGAAGTATTTAGAAGACAAATTCAACTAGCGAAAGAAGTAAATAAACCAATCGTGATTCATACAAGAGATGCGATGGAAGATACTATAAAAATCCTTCAAGAAGAAAAAGCTAGTGAAGTTGGTGGAATAATGCATAGTTTTTCAGGTTCAGTAGAAAGTATGAAGATTATGTTAAAAGAAGACTTCTACATCTCATTAGGAGGTCCAGTAACATTTAAAAATGCTAAGACACCTAAAGAAGTAGCAAAAGCTTGTCCATTGGATAAACTTTTAATAGAGACAGATTGTCCGTATTTAACGCCAACACCTTATAGAGGTAAAAGAAACGAACCTGCATATGTGCATTATGTTGCACAAGAAATAGCAGACTTAAGAGAGATGACTTATGAACAACTAACAAAACAAACATTTAATAATGCATGTAAGTTGTTTAAAATAGATAAAAAGGAGATTGATTAACAAAAATGAAATTAGGAAAAATTTTCGTAGCAGCGGCTACATCAGGAGTATTATTATCAGGAGCGTTTATGATAGCAGAAGAGTACACAGGAAAATCAGCTTTTGCGGTAAACATGGATAATACACGTATCGAATTAAAAACTAAAAAAGGAACTGTAAGAGAAGTGCTTATCGCTAATGACATTCCTTTTAGTGCGGATGATAGAATCGAGCCAGGACTTGATACAAAAGTTAGAGGTGGAGAAACTATTAATATCTACAGAGCTCGTGAAATTACTATAGTTGATGGAGAAACTACAACAACAAGAAAAACTACTTATAGAAAAGTAGAAGATATTCTAAAAGAGCTTAATATTACTTTAGGATCTGAAGACAAAGTAACTCCAGAACTAAGCAGCGAAGTAGCAGAAGTAGATACTATTAAAATTACAAGAAATAGTACAACTACAGAAACAAGAAAAGAAGCTATAAAATTCGAAACTAAAGAAGAAAAAGACGATACTAAATATGTAGACGAAAAAGTTACTAAAGTTGAAGGAAAAGATGGAGAAAAAGAAGTTACTTACAACGTAGTAAGAGAAAATGGTAAAGAAGTATCTAAAACAGTCGTTTCTGAAAAAGTTTTAACAAAAGCAACGGCGAAAGTAGTAGTTGTTGGAACAAAACAACGTCCAGCTAGCCAAATGGTTAAAACAGCAGGTGGAACAGTAGCATTAGCAAACGGAAATACAGCTGGAGCAACTGGTGCAGCGGCAGCACAAGAAATGGCTCGTCGTACAGGAGTACCAGCATCTACTTGGGAATATATCATTGCTCGTGAATCAAATGGTCAACCAGGTGCAAGAAATGCATCAGGTGCAAGTGGATTATTCCAAACAATGCCAGGATGGGGATCTACAGCAACAGTTGAAGATCAAATCAATGCAGCAACTCGCGCATATCAAGCACAAGGGTTATCTGCTTGGGGAATGTAATATAAAATAAAAACTCTCGGAAATTTTTTCGAGAGTTTTTTAATTATAAGATTGTAAGAAAAATAACTCTTAGAAAGTGTCTAATAAGAAAATCACAAATTCTAAGAGATTGTTTATTCTATATTCTTTTCTCAACTGCCTTATATAGTAAGAATGATACAACTGAACATATAAGAATAGCTATTGCACTAGAATAGAAAATATTACCAATTCCAACTAGAGGCGAGACAATTCCACCTAAGAAGAATGGAACAAAACCTGATAGGGCAGATGCACTACCAGCACGTTCGCGCTCTAAACTCATGGCTAAAGCCCCACCTACAGGTAAGATAAAACCTAATCCTAAAAGAAGTAAAAAGAAACCAATCTCAACAAAAATAAATGGTAGTGTCAGAGTAAGAACGATGGTTAAATAAATACTTACTAAAAGCATAATAGATAAACCTAAAGTCATGCTCGTTTTTTCTCTAAAATTTGTAGTGCTTTTACTTCCTAAAACTAAAGCTAAACCATTAAGTCCAAAACATAAACTATATGAAAACGAAGATAAATTGTAATGGACTTGTAGAATAAAAGGAGAAGCAGCGATATAAGCAAACATAGCTGACATAGCCAAACCTTGAATCATAACAAGCATAAAGAATAGTTTGTTTTTAGCTACTGCTACAATAGATGCATATGTTTTCAGAACTGGTACATCAAGACGCTTTTCTTTTTTTAATGATTCATTAAATTTTACGGATGTAATAATTAAAGGTGCACCTATAAGTGCTAAGGTAACAAAAATCCCACGCCAGTCAGCAAATTGTAGCAACAAGCTACCGATAATCGGTGATAAAATTGGAGCAAGACCATTTACCGCCATAAGAAGTGCAAAAAATTCCGCCATTTCTCGACCTCTATAAAGATCGGTAGAAACAGCTCTTGAGATGACTAAAGCTCCAGCAGATGCAAGCCCTTGGATAAGTCTAAGGATTGCCATTAAATATATATTAGGTGAAAAAATAATGGCAACTGTGCTGATTAGATAAACAATAAGGCTGATTAATAGTGGTTTTTTTCTTCCATATTTATCGCTAATAGGCCCGATAAGTAACTGTCCTAAGGCCAAACCAACCATACTTCCTGTAAGTGTAAGTTGAACCGTAGAGGTATTAGCGCCAAAATATTCCCCCATAAATGGTAAAGCTGGTAAATATAAATCTGTAACGAATGGCCCAAATGCCGATAGAGTTCCTAAAAATAAAACTAGGAACAATTTTGAATTTTTTCTATTTGTCATTACGACTCCTTTCTTTTCTGAGAATACTAACGATTATAGCACAAAAAAATTTTTTGTGTAAGTTTTTTTTAGCGTATTTAAGAAAATTTTTTGAGCAATAAAAATAAGAGTATAAAATAGAATTTCAATTTTATCGAGTGTTTTCGATATGAGTTTAAAAAACTAGATTATACTCTTATTTTATTTTGAAATCAACGCTGTCTATTTTAGCTATTAGTTTATTATTTATAAACCAAATTAGAGAGCCTACATAAATAACGTAAGTAAACATAAGTAAGCTTGCAGTAGTGAAGATACGATGGTTTTTAAAGAATAAAAAGTTTAGCAATAAAACAGTGCAATAGATAATAAAAACGATTAAAAGTTTTAGTTTGCTTTTTTTTATCCAATTAGTATATTTAGTTAGCAACTCTAATCTTTTGTTTTCTTCATTTGTTGCCATTATATTCTCCTTATAAAATAATATCTAAATTATAACAAAAGAAAAATAAAGGTGCAAATAAAAATAGATAGACATTTATTTGAAGAAAGGAAAGAAATTTATTTATATAAAAATATATAAACATGCCTTTGATAATAAAATAAGAAGAATAGAGTACGCATAAACTATAGTGAAATAAATTTATTTAAATTTTATTTTAGGTGTTGTTGAAATATCTTGATTTTCATAGTCTATAATATTAATTTCTACAGGTATCGGGAAAAGTTCACCTACAACAAATGCTGTTCCTGTAGGCAAGTAGGATAGTCTTGATAGTTGTTTTTTATCTATATATGGGATAGTTTTTAGCATATAGTCAAGGTCAATATTATTCTTAATTCTATGAATAATATAATTATTACATTGAGACAACACAGTTGGTGATAATTCGCTAGGTCGTTGGCTGGAAAGTATTAAAAAACAGCCGAATTTTCTTCCTTCTCTAGCTATCTTTTTATATATTTGAGATTCATGGAATATGTTATTTTCTTCTCTAGAAATATATCGATGAGCTTCTTCAAGAATAAATATATTAATACTTCTTTTAGACAATTCTTTGGCTTGATTATTACTAAATTCTCGTTTTAATAAATAAGATGTAAAAAATAATAAAAGATCGTCCTCTAACTCTGAAATAGAATATACAAAAACGGACTTATTTTTTTCATAATCAAAGGCTGTATCCCCTAAGATAGATGAATATCTTACTTCTATATTCTTAATTCGAGTTTCTAGTGTACCGCAGTAAGACCTTGCTTGATAGTTGCCTTTGCTTTCCTCTAAAAGAAATGCGTATTCTAGACCTTTTAAAAGGTTTTCGAAAGAATTAACACAATAATCAGCTTTTTCAATTTTATATTGTAGGCTAGATTCGAAAAGAGATTTAATTTGATTCTGTTCAGTTTTGCCAGAGTTAATTGAATTTTTCATACCTTTAAGTAGTTCGTTGGTAAATTTTACTTCATCATCGTTGGTGAAGTTACCAAATTTGGTATAATTTTTTAATATACTACTAAATTGAGGAAGAGATTCTAATAAACCTAATATTTTTGTTCTCTTTGCAACAGCTTCATTTTGTACTGTATAGTACAAAGTATGAGCAAGATAACATTTAAGAGCATCGTCCACTATTGTTTTTTTATGTAGGATATTCCCTATTTTTAATGCCATTTGAAAGATAGGAAGTTGTACTAATTCTGATGGCTTTATTAAATTTAGCCAATCCTGAAGAGTTAAATCGGAAATTCTAATTTTATATTCTTTTAATACATTAATTATCTGAGTTTTATTATTTTCATTTTTATATTCATCATGAATATCGAAAATATGTAAATGAAGATTTGTTGTATTTTTTTTATTAATTTCTGAAATTATCTGTCTTATAGTCGTTGATTTCCCAGATCCAGTATTACCAAGAATGGCACTATGATGTGAGAGTAATTTTGTTAAATCTATATAAGCAGGATATATATCATGCATACAACCTAAGTTAATCGATGAGTTTAATTTTTGAGAAGAAAATATAATATTCATTTCATCCTTGCTAGCTAGGTATACCCTGTCTTGTAAAAATGGATAAGATTTCATGTTGAATTCAATTTTTCTATTTAGTATAGTTCCTATTGGAACGCATTCAAATTTACCTTGATACTCAAACTTAGAGGATTCATCATATTTAGAAAGAGGAATTTCTTTATCTTCAATTCGTGTAACTTGATATACAAATTTTTTGTTGAATCTATTTTTTATAATTACATAATCAATAACCCCTCTTGCAATATATAAATCTCCATCAAAATTATAAATTAATTTTTCGAAATCACTGACTTCAAATATTAATCTATCGTATGAAACACTGATTACTCGTCCGATACTATTCATTATTAATATCCTCCATATATTTAGCAAATAAAATGTTATTTACAATATAATCAAAATGATGAACTGGTTTTTGAGTATCTTTACCACCTATTAAATGGAAGTTATTATATTTACCAAATTCTTTAATAAAGCGCTTCAAATTATATTCTTCTTCATTTCCAAATACTATCAGATTGAAATCAGGATTTCTCAAATTTTGTGAAATGATAGTGTTTATGTGTTCATCAGGGAAACCGTATCCGATAACAATTAGAGTTGTATTTTTTTCTTGTAGTCGATTTGAGAACTCTCTAAAAAGTTCTGAGTATGGTGCCTGCGCGGTTTCTTTGTGCTTTAACATAGTTGGATAAATAACAATTTCTTCACTCTTATCTTTAGATTTTTTTTTATTGGATTGGAAAAAATTACCTTTTTCATCTGTATACCAGTTTATTGAGCCATGAATTTTAAATAAATTAGCTTCTTTTTTTACTGGTTGCCATTTATTTTTATATCGATTTGTATCATCAACTATACGATATTTAAATTCATTTATATCAAAACTATGAGTTAAGGAAGGTTTAAATCCTGTAGTATAAGATATATCGTTTACTTCTAATGCATATTCGTTAAATAAATCATAATTTGTTGTGAAAATTGAAACTTTAGAATTGATACAGTCTCTATTCTCAAAAATTTTTTGATAGAATTTCCTATAATTATTTGAAACATCACTGTTATAATATTTTTCATTAGAAAATTTAGGGATGGTTTCAATGAATGTAGTTTTTAAGAAATTAATAGAATTTGATAGCGTATCAGAAGAAGAATAGTTTAGCCCACTTTGCATCCAATTTAGTAATGATTCAATATCAGAAAAGGATTTATAAAACTCGTTTAATTTGGTATTTAAACTATCATTTCCTTTAATTTTTTCTTCTAATTTTGAGAAAGTAATAGAGTCTATTGAGGGTAATAGCGTAGATAACTCTGTTTGTTCTTTTTCTTTCAAAAATTCTAGAAATGGGGATATGGTTTTATTGTTATAATATTTTCTTACATTATTTAATATATCTTTATTCTCTTTCTTTGGAGATGTTAAAATGCTTTTCATGGTGTTTGACATTAATGGAACTGCTTTAACGGAGCAGCCAGAGCCTATAAAAATGGCTAAATTTGGAGAAGATAAATTTTCTATAATAAATTTAGATAATTTTTGTTTTTGTTCATTTAATTCGCAATCTGAAATGAGATTTTTATCTGCTCTTTTGTGATATATATGGGTCATGTATAATAGCCTCCTAATTTATAAAAATTACTATTTCTGTTATTGTATCATAAAAATTTTGAAAAAACACTAGATTTAAGGGGGGAGTAGAATTACAATTTTGTTAAATATAGAAAAGATTAAAGAATATTGGAAAAAATAATTTTTTATTAACAAGATTAGTTTTGTTGTTTGAAAGAACAAGGCAATAATATGTATAAAAAACTTATGTGAAAAATTGATAGATGAGAATTTTATTGTAATAATTTTTAATAAAATTGTTATTTTCTCAATGGGAATATTTATTTTAAATCCAATAATACTTTTCATTAAGTATTCAAAGATTTTTATATGTAAAATTTTTATATTTATGATGATTATTAAGAACAATATTGGGGGATTATTTTTAATATTAAAGTCTAATAATAAGTGTGATGTTATACTTTTTAGTAATTATTGTCGAAAATTATTTGAAGTAAGTTTTTGTTTTAATTGATATATTTTCTCGTAAATATTTCATCTTTAGAGAAATTATTAGCAATTTCATATCATTATTATTACTTTTCTAGAATCTATACACTAGTTTTACTAAATATAGATAAAATATTTTATAGTAAAGCTTCAAATAGCTTATTGGTATTGCTAGAATATAAAGATATATGGTATAATTAAATTGCCATATTATACACAATAGGAGGAAATATGTCTTATACAAGAGATGGTATTTTTGAAAAAATTATAGAAAAATTACCTACTTTAAAAATTCACGAAAGACGAGAAAAAGATAATAGTATATTTATTTTAGAATATAATAATCGCCGAGCAAAGATTGATATAGATAGTTTTATAAGAAAGCTAGGCGACAAAAAAAGTGAAAAAAGTGATACAAAGGTAGAAGAATTTATTTATTATATTGTGAATAATTTTACAGCTCAAGATAATGTATCTTTAGATGATATTACAAAAGAAGAGTTGGTAGATAAGGTTTATCCCGTTGTTCGCTCAACAGGGTTTAACAGAGATAATAAACAACAACTTGTTAAATTTCCGCATACAAATGAAACGGACATTTATTTAGCTTATGATTTTGGAAAAGGGTATAAGCTTCTAGATAAGACTTTTCTAGAGAAACTTTCGTTATCATTAGATGAGATTTTTGAATTTGCTAAAAGAAATTTAGAGAACTTACCACTAAAATATAATCTAGATGAAGTAGAAGGAAATAAATTTTATTTTCTAAATGCTAAAGATGGCTATGATGGAGCACGAGTTATTGATAAAAATATTTTAGATTATTTTTATAAAAAAATTGGAGAGTCATATTATTTAGGCTTACCTCATCAGGATGTTCTTATTATAGCGGATATAAAAAATAAAAAAGGGCTGGAGATTCTGCAAAAAATGATGGTTCATTTCTTTACAGAAGGTACAGTTCCGATAACAACAATTACATTCAAATATGATGGAGAAAAATTAGAAAGTTATTTTATTTTTGTTGAATAAAGCGACTAAAATTTAAAATAGTATAGGAGAACGATTATGTTATTTTTTTACAATAAGAAAATGCTAGGAGAAACATTATTAATTACTATTCAAAATAGTGAAGAGGTTACTTATGAAGATAAGAAAAATATTACACTTATTAAAGATAATAATGGAGTATTAGTAGGATTAAATATTTTTAATGTTGAAAATTTGAAACTAGAAGGTGAAGGAACTATCGAATTATCTGATGAGCAAAAAGAAATTTTAGGTAAACGTCTTGAAAAGAACGGCATTAAAATTGATTTAGAGGGTAATAACGATGATTACTTCGTAGTAGGGGAAGTTCTTACTTGTGAAAAGCATCCAGATGCAGATAAACTGAAAGTAACAACGGTTAATGTTGGAGAAGAAACTTTACAAATTGTTTGTGGAGCACCTAATGTAGAAGCTGGACAAAAAGTCGTAGTAGCTCTTAGTGGAGCGATGATGCCAAGTGGATTACTTATTAAACCATCGAAATTACGAGGCGTAGATTCTAACGGTATGCTTTGTTCAAAACGTGAATTAGGTTTACCTCAAGAAGAAGTAAGAGGTATTTTAGTATTAGATGAAGATACTAAAGCAGGTACTAAATTAAAAGAATTGAATTTAAAATAATTTATAAGTAGGAGGTGTAACTATGGTTAATTGGAAAAAATGGTTTTTAGAAGAAGATGAAGATGAAATTTATAAAGCTGAAGAAGGGCGTAGAGATAAACAAGAAAAACGTGTTGCTTCAACTAAAGAGAGTGATTTTGATATAGAAGAATTTGAAGAAGAATCGATTGTAGACAAAAAAGAAGCTAGAAAATACGAAGAAATTGATTTAGATGAATACAGTGTTCCAGAAGATTTTGATATAGAGTTTACAGAAGAAGACAAAGAAGATTTACCTCCGCAAAAATATAAAAGAGAGAAAAACGATGGCGGATTAATGGGGCGAATAAAAGGTTTATTCTCTAGTTCGAATGATAAACAATTTTCAGATGATGACTTTGAAGAAGATTTCGAAGAAGATGAAGCTGAAGATTATAAAACATATTTAGAACGTCAAAGACGTGAAGAACAGTTAAGAAAAGAAGAAAATTACACTTTAGCAGAAGACTTAGAAAATGATGAAGAATATGAAGAAGAGTATGAAGAAAAACCACAAGGATTCTTCAGCCGTCTAAAAGAACGTTTATTTAGTGTAAGTGAAGAAGATATAGAAAAAGAAGAATTAGATGCTATACTTGACGATTTGGAAGATGAGCAAACTTCTGACAACTTCGTAGAAGAAATTGACAAAAAATTTGAGAGAACTGGACAACAGGATTTTTCAGAGCGAGTTCGTAATGAGAAAGTTATCAATGTGGAATTTGAAGAAATAGATTTATCAGAATATGAAGAAGATATTGAAAAAGAAGGAAAATCTGAAAATACTACTAGTCTAACAGACGCACTAAAAGAACTAGGAATAGAAAACTCTGAAATAAAAGATGTTGATATTTTTGGAGATAAATCAGATAGAAGAACACATCCAACACTTGCAGCTGTTCGAACAAAAAGATTAAAACAAGATTATAAGATGGACACTCTAGGAACAGATGTTGCTTTAGAAAAAGACCATAGCGATTTGAAAAATGAGATAGCTAAAGCTTATGAATCAAAAGAATCATCTGCTGAACAAGATTCAGAAGCTAGAGAAACTAAAAATAAAGATGCACGTGTTGAATTAAATGAAAACTTCAATAAATTAGAAAGACGCGAAGATAAAATACAAAAAGATAACTTATTATACAAACAAGATAAGGAATTAGATGAACTTTTTGATGAGATAAAAGTCAAAGAAGAAGAAAGTCGCTTAAGAGCTGTGCCAGAATTAGAAGTTCGCACTGTAGATGCAGAAGGTGAACGTCGTGAAAAAGTTAAATATACAACTGTTGATGATATTTTGGAAGGAAATGATGATCTTTTTGAAGACGATATAGATAGAACTAGTAAAAAACTAGTAGGTGAGCGTTTTGATGAAAATATTAAAGCGACAAAAGAGGTAGAAGATTTTAGAAAAGACTTATATGAAGGTAGAAGAGCAGAAACAGTAGAAAAAACAGCCTTAGACGAGCTTATCGAAACAGAAAATATTGATATTTTCAAAAAAGAAGAGACTTTACCTGAAATAGAAAAATTAAACACCAATCTAAAAGAGTTCAGAGAAGAACATAATGTAGAAGATTTTGAAGAAGATGTTGATTTAGTGGAAAAAGCTGCGCGCATAGAAGACATAGAAGTCGAAGATTATGATGAAATAAAAGAACATAAAAAAGATATCCTAGAAGGATATAGTGATTATCATCTAGATGAAAATGAGATTATTGAACTTGAAGAACAAAATCATTTGGATGAAACAGCAACAGACGTTGATATTGATAGATTATTAGCGGATATTTCTCCTCGTAATAGGGTGAAAACGATGAATAATGATGTTGATAAGTTTGTTGATGAAAAAGTTGAGCCAATAGAAGTTGCTGTTCAGAGAGTCGAAAAACACTTAGAAGAAGATGAAGTAGTAGAGGAACAAGAGGAAGAGGAAATTGGTATCGACTATACTGAAAAACTTTATACTGATGATGTTTTTGACTATTTCGATAAAGATAATGGAAGAAAACTAGGTGAGTACAAAACGATAGACCATGGCTATAGACCTGTGAGTAAAGAAAAAATAGAGAATAACCAACGCATCTTAGATGCAATTTTTGAAAAGTATTCTAATAATGGAATATCAACAAATAAAACGGTAACTGCTAAAACTATGGAGACAAGCATTATTACGCCAAAACTTAGAAATGTAGGGAAGTTTAAGCCAACTCCAGTTTATTCATCAGTTTATGGTTCAGGACCACGTAAAGATGTAGAGGTTAAACCTACAGCTAAACCAATAAAAGAAGCGGGTTTATCAGATAAAAAAAGCGTTCCTGTGAAAAAAACTGCAGAACCAAAAAACAAAAAGAAGTCAGAAGCTAAGGTAGGAAAAAATGAGCAGGCAAGTGCCGATATTTATAAAGAAATAGCTTCTCAAGAAGAAACTGTATGGAATATTGGCTCTGCTAAAAGAGTGCCTAAAAGCAAAATAAAAACAAAAAAAGATAAAAAGTAATTTAATATTTTTCAATTAACCAAAAAATACCAACCATAAGAATTTAATACTTACGGTTGGTATTTTTTATGCTATGAAGTTAGTATTTTTCTAATATTTCTGCTCTAACTGCAGAGATTAAATATAGCGAACCTGTAATTAAAAGTACTTCATCACTTTTTAAATTAGGAATAAGCTTAGAAAGAGCTAGTTCATAATTTTCATATTTAGTAACAAATGTATCATTAAAACTACGAACAAGATTATCCAAGTTCGACTCTTTGATTTCAATAGGAACTTTAGTTGCAGAAAACTCAGCGGGGATAGTTTTTAACTTAGTTACCATATCTTCATAGTCCTTATCCTCAAGGATACCTAACAAGATCTTTAGTTTTGGGAAGCTGTTAGCCCTAAGGTAATTGACCAAACTGCTAATCCCATCATTGTTATGAGCTCCGTCTAGTAGGATATTCGGACGAATCCATTCCAAGCGTCCTGCCCAAGTAGAAGATGCTAAAGCAGAATTAATTGTTTTATCATCTATATCGATAATTCCACGAGAACGTAGGTTAAATAGTGCAGAAAGTGCTAGTGATGCGTTGTAAATTTGATGCTGACCTACCATTTTTGTTGTGTAGTCGATATTCCTGAAGCTAAACTTATTGCCATGACCACCAATATCTTTTATTTCTATATTATTTTCATCTAAAATAGAAAGTTTTGCATTTTTTTCCTTACAAATATTAGAAATAACCTCTACAACACTATTATCAGCTGGATAGATAAGGACGTTATCATTTTCTTGGATAATACCAGCTTTTTCGTAGGCGATTTTTTCCAAAGAATCACCTAGTATTGCAGTATGGTCTAATCCAATTTTTGTAATAATCGATAATAACTTTTCTTTAAAGATATTTGTTCCATCATAACGCCCGCCAAGACCAACTTCCATAATAACAAAATCTGTTTTTTGATTTTTGAAATATAGTAGAGCAACTGCTGTAATAATTTCAAAGAAAGAGAGCTTATCGCTAGGGTCAGGATTATTTGCATCATAAACTTTAACAACTTCTTTATAGAGACGATATGCTTCTTTGTATGGAATAAAGTCATCGTTAATACGAATACGATCGTTAAAACTTAACATACTGGGACTAGAATAAAGACCAACACGATATTTAGTTTTTAGTATGTCTTTCATATAAGAACATGTAGAACCTTTTCCGTTAGTTCCTGCGACATGGATAACCTTAAGATCTTTTTCAGGATGATTGAAAAGCTCTAGTATATATTCCATTCTATGAAGTCCAAGCTTCATTCCAGTGCGCTCTATTTTATAAGAAGCGGTAATAAGGAGCTCTTCACAAACACATTCCAGTGCGAAGTCGGTCAACTTATCTTGAGGAAATGTTTCTAGTTTATCGATAATATTTTCTAGGTTTTGTTCTTCTAATAATTCTAAAATATTGTAGTTATCTACTAAATTATTTTTTGTCAAAAAGTTTTCAATTTTATTTTTACATTTTAAATTCATAATAAATTAACTCCTAAGGAGACGGTATCTCCTGATTTTATACATTTAATTCTATAATGTTAAGAAGAAAAAGTAAATAGCAGAAAAAAATAATTTTTAACTAAACTTTAGTTATAGTGTAAAGTTTGTGTTAAGTTCAGAATATATAATATAACTATAACAAGTTAATAATATTTTTTTCATAATATATGGCTCGTCAATTGACGAGCCGTTCTCCTTTTATTCCATATTTTTTGCGACTATAGCACCTATTCCGATAAAAGCTACTATTAAAACGGCTGCCGTTAAAAATTCTAAACTCCAGATATTATTTAATTTCGAACCAAAATTTAACCAAATTAATCTACCGGGAATAAGACCGATAAGGTTGGCTATAAAATAATGTTTAAATGATATTCTAGTAAGTCCATAAGAATAACTAACAACACTGTTTGGTAATATCGGAATAAGTCTACAAATAATCAAAAAGGTAGCGAGTTTATTATCATTAAGTCCAAAAATTCTATTATACTGTTTTAAGGTAAGGTGTTTTGCTAAAAAATTTTCAATTTTATTTCTAGCAAAATATCTTGAAAGTAAAAACATTATATTTGTATAAATAATAGCTGCAATAATAGTCAATATAGCACCTTTTGTAAATCCAAATAGAAGACCACCGATAACAGAAAAAATTCCGGGTGGGAATAGAAAAATAGGGAGAATAGATGCTAATAATAAAAATATTATAGGTGCATAATTACCAAATTGTTCAATAAAGTTTTGCATATCTTCTCCTTTAACTGTATTGTGTATTTTCATGTTTTCCTACTAAGATAGTATAACATAAAGATAGGGGAAAGGGTATATAATATAGTTACCTAAAAGTAACTATATCACTAGAAAGTGCGTACTTATTTTTTATATAATAGTATGTTATAATGAGAGTATAAGAAATTATAAAGAAGGTTAGAAGGATATATTATGATAGGTGTAACAGGAGTAACAGGAAAATTAGGAGGACAAGTAGCAAAAGTTTTATCGCAAAAAGGTCTTAAGGCGGTTCATATAGCGAGAAGCCCAGAACGTGCAATTAAGTATGATAATGCAGAAATTAGAAAAGCTAGTTATGAGAATAGCGAAGAAAGTCGTAAAGCTTTAGAAGGTATAAAAACCTTATTAATGGTTTCAGCAAAAGAAAATCCAAAACGAGTAGAAGAGCATCATGATTTTATAGATGCAGCAAAGATAGCAGGAGTAGAACATATAGTGTATATTTCTTTTTATAATAATAAGAAAGATGCAACATTTACTTTATCAAGAGATCACTACCAAACAGAAAAATATATAAAAGAACAAGATTTAAAATATACGTTTTTAAGAGATAATTTTTATATAGATTTCTTTTTAGACCTTTGCTTTGAGTATGGTGAGATTCGTGGCCCTGCTGGAGATGGATTAGTTTCAGCAGTTGCTCGTCGTGATGCTGCTGATATAGTAGTTGCTGTAATGTTAAATGTACAAGAATACGAAAACAAAGTTTTAAATTTAACAGGGCCAAGAGATTTATCTATGAAAGATATTGTCGAAGTAGTTGGTGAAAAACTGGGTAAAGAAATTTTTTATATTAACGAATCTGTAGAAGAAGCATATGAATCTCGTAAAGTTTGGGAAGCTGAACAATGGCAATATGACTCTTGGGTAAGTACCTATACAGCAATAGCAAAAGGGGAACAAAGTGGAGTATCACTAGATATAGAAAAAATATTAAATCGTCCTGCAACAAGCTTGGAAGACTTAGTTAAAGAATATGTGAAATGAAAATAAAAAACAAGTTTTAGTCTAGGCTAGAACTTGTTTTTCTATAAATTCACTTGCATATGATATAATATGTTTTATATAGTAAAGAATAATACAGGTGATAATAATGACTAAACTAAAAAAACTTTTAGATGAAAAAAAATATTTGATAATGGGGATT
>ERZ773263.480-NODE-480-length-28008-cov-29.527958_pt1 | contig 28008 bp, 27 predicted proteins | sample MGYA00511076_ERZ773263 | MGnify/ENA primary metagenome ERZ773263 (study PRJEB29015, sample SAMEA2738155) | human oral metagenome | biome: human oral; feature: human-associated habitat; material: saliva | place: China | collected 2195 ... | reverse complement strand
CCGACAAAAGGAGAATATATATGTCTACAAATCGTGTTGTTGTTACAGGTTACGGCGTAACCTCACCAATCGGTAATACACCAGAAGAATTTTGGAACAGTCTTCATGACGGTAAAATTGGTATCAAACCAATTACGAAGTTCGATGCTTCTGAAATTCCAGTCTTTAACGCTGGTGAGATCCAAGATTTCCCGTTCGACAAGTACTTTGTGAAAAAAGATACTAACCGTATGGACACTTACTCACTTTATGCGATTTATGCTGCTATGGAAGCTCTTGAAAATTCAGGACTTAACATGGAAGAAGAAGATCGTGATCGTGTTGGTGTCATCGTGTCATCTGGTATCGGTGGTCTTCAAGAACTTGAAGATCAAATCATTCGTATGCACGAACGTGGGATGAAACGTATCAAACCAATGTTTATCCCTAAAGCACTTTCAAACATGGGTGCTGGTAACATTGCTCTTAAAATTGGTGCTCAAGGGGTATGTAAATCAGTGACGACTGCTTGTGCCTCTGCCAATGATGCAATCGGTGAAGCCTTCCGTGAAATTAAATTCGGTTTGCATGATGTTGTCTTGGCTGGTGGTGCTGAAGCTTCAATCACTAAGATTGGTATTGGTGGTTTCAATGCTCTTACAGCACTTTCAACAACAGAGGATCCAGAACGTTCATCAATTCCATTTGATAAAGACCGTAATGGTTTTGTTATGGGTGAAGGTGCAGGGGTTCTCGTTATCGAAAGCTTGGAACATGCCCAAAAACGTGGTGCTAACATCTTGGCTGAGATTGTTGGTTACGGATCAAACTGTGATGCCTACCACATGACAACACCAACTCCAGACGGTTCAGGTGCTGCTAAAGCAATTAAATTGGCTATCAATGAAGCTGGTATCAAACCTGAAGATGTTGATTATGTCAATGCTCACGGGACATCAACACCTGCTAATGAAAAGGGTGAAAGTGGTGCCATTGTTTCTGTCCTTGGTAAAGATGTTCCAGTTTCATCTACTAAATCATTTACAGGTCACTTGCTAGGTGCTGCTGGTGCAGTTGAGGCTATTGCAACAATCGAAGCGATTCGTCATAGCTATGTACCGAAAACTGCTGGTACAAAAGAATTGTCTGACTACATCGAAGCTAATGTTGTTTATGGTGAAGGTCAAGAAGCTGATATTGAGTATGCAATTTCAAATACCTTCGGTTTTGGTGGACACAATGCTGTTCTTGCCTTTAAACGTTGGGAGGCTTAATTCATGAATATTTCTGAAATCAAAGATTTATTGGCTCAATTTGATGCTTCAACTTTACGTGAATTTTCATACAAAAATAATGGTGAAGAATTGAACTTGAGCAAAAATCAAACAAGTTCAGTAACAGCTGCCCCAGTAGCTCCTACAGTTGAAGTAGTTGCGCCAGCTCCTCAAGCTCCAGTTGCTCCAGTAGCAGCACCTGCCGCTGTTGAAACTCCAGCAACACCAGTTGAAGAAGCTTCTGCTCCTGCTCAAGCTGCTGAAGGTGAAGTGGTTGAAAGTCCACTTGTTGGTGTGGCTTACTTGTCTCCATCACCTGAAAAACCAGCCTTTGTTTCTGTTGGTGATACTGTTAAGAAAGGTCAAACGCTTCTTATCGTTGAAGCAATGAAGGTGATGAATGAAGTGCCAGCACCTAAAGATGGTGTTATTACTGAAATCTTGGTAGCGAATGAAGAAGTTGTTGACTACGGAAAAGGCTTGGTACGCATCAAATGACAATTGATATTAATGCTATTCGTGAAGCTTTACCACACCGTTATCCAATGCTTTTGGTTGACCGTGTGCTAGAAGTTTCAGAAGACGAAATCACAGCTATTAAAAATGTAACGATCAATGAACCTTTCTTTAATGGACATTTTCCTCAATACCCAGTTATGCCTGGTGTTCTTATCATGGAAGCTCTTGCGCAAACAGCTGGTGTTCTTGAATTGTCTAAACCTGAAAACAAGGGCAAATTAGTCTTTTATGCAGGTATGGATAAGGTTAAATTTAAAAAACAAGTGGTTCCTGGTGACCAACTTGTTATGACAGCTAAGTTTGTTAAACGTCGTGGAACAATTGCTGTTGTTGAAGCTAAGGCTGAAGTCGATGGTAAACTTGCTGCATCAGGTACTTTGACTTTTGCTATTGGAAGCTAATGTTTTGTGAAAATCCTTCTGGCGACAGTCGGAAAGGATTTTTCTTTAGACATTGGTCTATCACATAGAAAGGAAATCAACACAGACTATCAAAAAATGTCTGATGTTATCTTGTTTTATGTTTAAAAAATTATTGATTGCCAATCGTGGTGAAATTGCAGTGCGTATTATCCGTGCAGCGCGTGAATTGGGTATCCAAACGGTTGCTATTTATTCTGAAGCGGATAAGGATTCTCTCCATACTATGCTTGCTGATGAAGCTATTTGTATCGGGCCTGCAAAATCAACGGATTCTTATTTGAATATGAATCGTGTCCTATCAGCTGCTATTGTGACTGAGGCTCAAGCTATTCATCCAGGGTTTGGTTTCTTGAGTGAAAACTCTAAATTTGCCACTCTCTGTGAAGAAATGAACATCAAGTTTATTGGTCCTTCAGGCGAAGTCATGGACAAGATGGGTGATAAAATCAATGCCCGTGCTGAAATGATTAAGGCTAATGTCCCTGTAATTCCTGGTTCAGATGGTGAAGTCTTTACAGTTGAGGAGGCTTTAGAGGTTGCCAACCGTCTTGGTTACCCAGTAATGCTTAAGGCTTCTGCTGGTGGTGGCGGTAAGGGGATTCGTAAGGTTAACACTGAAGAAGAGTTAGCTCCTGCCTTCGAATCTGCGTCACAAGAAGCTAAAGCAGCCTTTGGTAATGGGGCGATGTATATTGAAAAAGTTATTTACCCAGCTCGTCATATCGAGGTTCAAATTTTGGGAGATAGCTATGGTAATATTGTTCACCTAGGTGAGCGTGATTGCTCTCTTCAACGTAATAACCAAAAGGTTTTGGAAGAATCACCGTCAGTTGCTATTGGTAAGACACTTCGTCACGAAATTGGTTCAGCGGCTGTCCGTGCCGCTAAGGCTGTTAATTATGAAAATGCGGGTACTATCGAGTTCCTTCTTGATGAGAAAACAGGTCAGTTCTACTTTATGGAAATGAACACCCGTGTTCAAGTTGAGCACCCAGTTACAGAATTTGTAAGTGGTGTGGATATTGTTAAAGAACAAATCCGTATTGCCGCAGGTGAAAAACTCTCTGTGACCCAAGATGATATTGAAATCAAGGGACATGCTATTGAGTGTCGTATCAATGCAGAAAATCCTAAGTTCAACTTTGCACCTAGTCCAGGGAAAATTAGTAATCTCTACCTACCTAGTGGAGGTGTTGGTCTCCGTGTAGACAGTGCAGTCTATCCTGGCTATACTATTCCACCTTACTATGATTCAATGATTGCCAAAATCATTGTTCATGGAGAAAATCGATTTGAGGCACTCATGAAGATGCAACGTGCTCTTTACGAGCTCGAAATTGATGGTGTTGTGACTAATGCTGACTTCCAGTTGGATTTGATTTCAGATCGTAGCGTTATCGCTGGGGATTATGATACTTCCTTCTTGATGGAGACCTTCCTACCAGCTTATCAGAATCGTGAGGAATAGAGTTTATGGGATTATTTGATCGAAAAGAAAAGTATATCCGTATCAATCCTAACCGTTCTGTACGTAATGGGATTGATCACCAAGTGCCAGAAGTTCCAGATGAACTTTTTGCAAAATGTCCTGGTTGTAAACAAGCTATTTATCAAAAGGACTTGGGACAAGCTAAAATTTGTCCAAATTGTTCTTATACCTTCCGTATTTCCGCTAAAGAACGTCTCGATTTAACAGTTGATGAGGGATCTTTCCAAGAACTGTTTACAGGTATTAAAACTGAAAATCCATTGAATTTTCCAGGTTATATGGAGAAACTAGCAACGACTAAGGAAAAGACTGGTCTTGATGAAGCTGTCGTGACTGGTGTTGCAACTATCAAGGGGCAAAAAACAGCCTTGGCCATTATGGATTCTAACTTTATTATGGCTTCAATGGGAACTGTTGTTGGTGAGAAAATCACTAAACTCTTTGAACATGCGATTGAGGAAAAACTTCCAGTTGTTATTTTTACAGCATCTGGTGGGGCCCGTATGCAAGAAGGAATCATGAGTTTGATGCAAATGGCTAAGATTTCAGCTGCTGTAAAACGTCATTCGAATGCAGGCTTGTTGTATTTGACTGTATTGACAGATCCAACAACTGGTGGGGTTACAGCAAGTTTCGCCATGGAAGGTGATATCATCTTAGCTGAGCCACAAACCTTGATTGGTTTTGCAGGTCGTCGTGTCATTGAAAACACAGTTCGCGAAACTTTGCCAGATGATTTTCAAAAGGCTGAGTTCCTTCAAGAACATGGTTTTGTTGATGCCATTGTTAAACGTACAGAGTTGGCTGATACCATTGCCACACTCTTATCATTCCATGGAGGTGTTCAATGAGCGACGTAGCACGTATTTTAAAAGAAGCGCGTGATCAAGGCCGTTTAACTGCTTTGGACTTTGCCCAAGGAATCTTTGATGATTTCATCGAACTTCATGGTGACCGTAATTTCCGTGATGATGGTGCCGTTATCGGTGGTATTGGTCGCTTAAATGGCCAAGCCGTTACAGTAGTGGGTATCCAAAAAGGTAAAAACCTACAAGATAATCTCAATCGTAACTTTGGGCAACCTCATCCAGAGGGTTATCGGAAGGCTCTTCGCCTCATGAAACAGGCTGAAAAGTTTGGTCGTCCAGTCGTTACCTTTATCAATACTGCAGGTGCTTATCCTGGTGTTGGGGCAGAGGAACGTGGACAAGGTGAAGCTATTGCTCGTAACCTTATGGAAATGAGCGACCTTAAGGTGCCAATTATTGCCATTATCATTGGTGAAGGTGGTTCGGGAGGAGCTCTTGCCTTGGCAGTAGCCGATAAGGTTTGGATGCTTGAAAATACCATCTATTCTATCTTGAGTCCTGAAGGATTTGCAACTATCCTCTGGAAAGACGGCTCACGTTCAGAAGAGGCGGCAGAGTTGATGAAGATTACATCAGGCGAGTTGCTTAACATGGGAATCGTTGATAAGGTTATCCCAGAACGTGGTTACTTTACAAGTGAAATTATTGAAGCAATTAAGACAGCAATTGTAGATGAGTTGGCAGAATTAAGCCAATTATCAACAGAAGACTTACTTGAAGCGCGTTATCAACGTTTTAGAAAATATTAAAAAACATTGGGATATACCCCAATGTTTTTTAAACGGTGTGGCGTTCGAAGGCTTGGTCTGAGATACCTTGTTCAAGGATAAGTTTAGCCCATTCCTTAGCTGAATGAAGACTGTGATCCTTGTAGTTACCACAAGATTCAATGGTTGTCCCTGGAACATCTTCCCATGTAATCTCGTTAGCAATAGCTTCAAGACTAGATTTGATAACTTTGGCAATTTCTGTAGGATCTTGTTTACCCCACATAATCATATGGAAACCTGTACGGCAACCAAATGGTGAGCAATCAATAAGGCCATCGATACGTTGACGGATCAGTTTAGCGAGTAGGTGTTCGATAGTATGAAGACCACCTGTATCAATACTGTTTTCATTAGGTTGAATCAAACGGATATCAAAGTTTGTGATGATATCTCCTTTAGGTCCAACTTCCTCTGAAATAAGACGGACATAAGGTGCTTTTACAATAGTGTGATCAAGTTCAAAACTTTCAACAGTAACGTCCTTTGGCATGATAATACCTCCCTATTCTAATAGAGTTATCATACCATAAAATCAACTTAAAGTTCTAGTATTTATTTGAGTAATACCACTGTTATTGATTAGAACAAGCAAACCCCTTGGGAATAAAGGGTTTGTAACTGCTAATTCATATTCTAATTTCAATTTGCTTACCTTATAGATAGTAGAAAATAGTGGAATGTTATTAGTGAAGCAATATTTGATAATGGATTGAATGAATGGAATAGTTAGGCTATAATGAGGCATAGAAACCAAGTAGAAAAAGGTAAAGATATGGGTATCATTAAGAAATATAAGTGGTATATATTGCCATTAGCTATCCTTGTAATTGTTGTTGCTATTGTAACTACGCAACCAAGTAAGAAAACAAAGGAAGTAAAAAACAAACCTACGACAGTTACAAAGGTATCAAAACATAGTACGTCAAGTTCATCTAAAGAAACACCTAGTGAAACGTCTCAAACGCAGGAACAACCGACACAAAGCGAGCAAGCACCTAGCACGCAAGCTGACGGAGTAACACCACCACAAGACACGTTAAAACAAGCTCAAGAACAGTATGGATACACACCGGGTTATGGTGGCATATCTGCAGACTCACCCGAGGTTGCGCGTGAGCAAGGTCAGAATGAGGCACGTCAACAATGGCATGATGACCAAGTTGAATGGGGTATTCAGCAAGGCTATCTTAACCCAGACGGTAGCCCAAAAGAGACAAATTAAAACACCCCTATAACGTCCATAACACGCCTTATACAAAGAATAGTCCGATAACATTCGGGCTATTTTTTAATGCACCCTCCGCCCCCTATATTGCCGTCTGGAGAGCCACTACAAGGTGTTGTCTTACATCACGCACAATTTTTCCAGTTTTTTATAGGGTGTCTATACCAATTTATGCTAATGTTTTCGCTATAATAGAATTACTAAAAAAGATACGTATTTTTCTGTATCAATTACGAATAGTATAGGAAAGGAGAATAATATAATGCTAACCTATGATGAATTTAAAGAGGCTATGGACAATGGTTTTATTAAAGGTGATACTGTCCAGATAGTCCGAAAGAATGGTAAGGTCCATGACTACGTTTTAGACGGTGAACAGTTGAGCCACACGAAACATTGAGTTTAGAAAAAGTATCGGATATACTAAAGGAGCTAGGCGAGGGCGAATAAAAAAGCACATAGTCTATCTAAGTGCTTTTGCAAGAAGTTTTTTAATTATTCAAATGCAGCAATTAACTCGGTTAGTCGGGCAATATTAGCTTCATCAGCGTATTTAGAATCTTGATAATATAAGATATCATGTTCTTCTTTAGGGTAGTTTTTTCTTAGGAAGCTAACTACTTCATCGTAGAATTTCACCGATGCTTTGTAGTATTCAAGTTTTTGCTTATGTCTAGAGAGTAAAAAATTATTAAGATCCCAGTTAGCAAATTCTTTATCTAAATTCGCATAATACTCTTTCAGAGAATGTATTTCCCAGAGTTTAGAATACTTCTGTTGTACTTCCTTACCAAATGGTGTTGGTTTTACTAAATTAGTTTCTTCATTATATTCCAGTAAACCATCAGCAAAGAATCTTTTAGTCACTTCGTTAGGGTTTAAATGATATCTATCATAGTAATATCTAGGAATTCGAACATCTAAAATTCTACCCTTTTGAGTTTTACCCCACCATACAAGTAATAGAAGCTCTCTTAATTTATAACCTTCTGGAGTATGGTATGAATCATCAAAAGCATCGTAATAATCTCCTTCAATATAATCAGACCATTGAGGTTGATGTAACATGATATTTTGGTAACGACTGTCAAATATAGGAGAATCATTATCGACAGAAACTGTATAACTTGATTCCACTTCTTTATTCTTTTTAGATGGTAATAGTGAAGTGGAATAGAATTGTTTGTTTCTCTTTGTTATTAAATAGAAAATAATATACCCGACAAAGCCCATGACGAAGTATATCCAAGTATAATATACTAAGGTTATGAGTAAGGTTATGAATATTGCTCCTACTAGTATTTTCTTCATACAGATTTCCTATTAATATTTTTTAATATGATATGCCCCTATAACTGTTACTTTATCAAGGAAAGCATTTGAGTTTTTATTGCAACTACTAAGTTAACGTACATTTATTCAAGTATCCAGCGGACTATCTGTTTATATTTTATCTATTCTATTTATTGAAGTCAACAAAAGATTAAATTTTTTATTATTTTAGAATTATTTTCATGGTGTTATTCAACAGAGATGAAATATAAAAATACATACCAAAGAGGGGAAGAAATAAAGTATCTGTATAATCAAAAATTACTTTAATTATGCTATGAAATTTTCTAGAATAATTCAATAAATAATCTAAAGTTATTGACAAAAAGTTCAAAAAAAGATACATTGAGTATGATAATATAATTTAATTATTAGTGATTGATTTAAACACAGGTGACAGATGTAATACCTGTGTTTATTTTATAAAAAATTAGGAGTGTATGGAATGGATCTTGGACCTTATGATTATGAAACTGTTGTTAAAATTATCCAGGAAATCTGTACATTACATTCTTGTTTTTCAAATAATTTAGAAGGAATTTTGACTTATAATTTAAAGAAAACTATCGATAAAGTAGCAAGTATGGAAGGTGTGAATAGCGACTTTCAAGAGCTACTCGATAGCTATAAAGCCCAGTTAAATCAATTTACCGTCTTTTTGCTTAGTTTACACTTGCGTTATCCAGGTATTCGATATAGAGTTAAGCAGTCTGAGTCTATTCGTGAAAAAATAATCTATTATTTAGGTCCAGAACATGAGGGTGGGAAAGTATCTATAAATAAATCTCTTAATGATCTTTTAGGGTTTCGAATATTTGTAGAAAATCTAGAAATCATTTATACTAATTTGTGTGAGGATAATGAGGTAAAGAATATTATAAATAGAATGTATATGAGAAATAAGGGCGGTTATGTTGGTTTACATATATATTTTAAGAATAATAACAATAAATTTTTTCCGTGGGAGTTACAGATTTGGTGTGTAGATAATATCAAATCGAATGAACAATCACATAAAGAACATAAACAAAAACGTCATTACATTTCAATACCACAAAATTATCATGACGCAGATTTAGAAAAGGAGGAGTAAGTGATGTATCAACATTTTATTGTAATTGCTAGTTCATATTCTGAAGGAAAAAGAGTTGGTTTTCACATGACTGCTCCTGAGGGTAAATTAGATACTGTATTTATTCAGGATATTCTAGACCGACTTCAAGATATCAATCGAGATGATGTTGGTATACATTCTTTTACAACTGATGATAGTACATGGGAAAGTGTTCTTGAGTTAGACTCTTTCTTTGAAGATGTAGTAGTTTGTGAAGATTTTGATGAATTTGAGAAAATTCTTAAATCGGATTTGGAACTTTCTTCGATTGATATTGCTAAGTTTTTCTTAGCAATTCAGGCTATCTCACATTTGAAATTACAAAAATTAATTTATTTAGCATATAAAAAGTATCTATTAAAATATAAGGAACAACTATTTCCTGAAAAAATAATTGCTTATAGTTATGGACCAGTTGTGGAGGAGGTTTACCAAAAATTTAAAAAGTATGGGGCAGCCGACATAGAAATAGATGATGATGCGAAGTATATTATAAAGGATATTCATCTTCCCCAGGCCCTTGGCAGAATGCTCCTTGTAAAGGATTCTGAAAAGGTAATAGCCACTCTTTCAGAAGTTATAGAAGAATATGGCGATTTAACAGCAGGTGAATTAGTTGACTTAACTCACTCAGTAGACGGACCTTGGGATTCTGTATTTAAACCATATCAGAATCGTGAGATAACAGATGAAATAATTATTTCACATGCGAAAAATGAAAGGTAATAGAATGAGCTAGCTTTGACTGGCTCTTTTTTTGTCAGACAGATAAGCACGACAATTTATGCTTCGATTTAATGATTCTATTTAAATGATTAGTTAGTTAAATTATTTTATCTTGTATCTAATATCATATATTCAGACTTTTAGGAAAAATTATTTAAATATGTATTTCTAAATAACTATGTAGAATTGTTAGCACTAAAAAAGCACCTTATTGGTGCTAGTTCCTTGCCTGCTAAACTCATAAATGATTGATACCCTAACGGGTATTTTTTGCTTTCCTTTTTGCTAACTTTCGAGGTAAGCAAACGGCAACTTATGGGGTATGAATTACTAAAATAGGTCACAAAATCGCTTTGTTCTCACTCTAATAAAAACTATGAAAAAGGTCTAGGTATTCATTTGAGAAATAGCTGCAAATATGATACACTAGAAGACGGTTTTCTTTATGGAAACCTTAGAAAAGTTGAGGTAAAGACATGATAAACATGATAATTTTAGTTGTCTTTGCACTCATTGGTTTAGTCGTTGGATATTTAGCAATTTCTATTAAACTTAGCAAAGCTAAGGAACAAGCAGAAACTACCTTGCTAAAGGCAGAACAAGACGCTGTGAACCTTCGCAGTCAGGCGGAACATGATGCAGATCATCTGCGTGTGACTGCTGAACGCGAAAGTAGGGCTCAACGTAAAGAGTTCTTGTTAGAAGCAAAAGAGGAAGCTAGAAAATATCGAGAAGATATTGAAAAAGAATTCAAATCTGAACGTCAAGAGCTTAAACAAATGGAAAATCGTTTAACAGAACGTGCAACCAGCCTTGACCGTAAGGATGAAAATCTATCAAGTAAAGAACTTGCCCTCGAGAAGAAAGAGCAGAGTCTTGCTGACAAATCTAAACATCTTAATGAGCGTGAAGAGAATGTGACTCAGTTGGAGGCTGAGAAGCAAGCTGAACTTGAACGTGTTGGTCAGATGACCATTGCAGAGGCGCGTGAGGTAATCTTAACGGAGACCGAGAATAATCTGACTCATGAGATTGCAACACGTATCAAAGATGCAGAAGCACAGGTTAAAGATACTGTTGATAAGAAGGCCAAAAACTTGTTGGCGCAAGCTATGCAACGCTTGGCTGGAGATTATGTTACTGAACAAACAGTAACCACTGTTCACCTTCCAGATGACAATATGAAAGGTCGTATCATTGGACGTGAGGGGCGTAACATCCGTACGCTTGAAAGTTTAACAGGTATTGACGTTATCATTGACGACACTCCAGAAGTGGTTGTCCTTTCTGGTTTTGATCCAGTTCGTCGTGAAATTGCACGTATGACTCTCGAGGCCTTGATTAAGGACGGTCGTATCCATCCAGCTCGTATTGAAGAGTTGGTTGAGAAGAGTCGTCAGGAAATGGATAACCGTATCCGTGAATATGGTGAAGAGGCAGCCTACGAAATTGGTGCTATGAATCTTCATCCTGATTTGATTAAGATTATGGGACGCTTGCAGTTCCGTACGTCGTATGGTCAAAACGTCCTTCGTCACTCAGTTGAAGTTGGTAAACTAGCAGGTATCATGGCTGGTGAATTGGGTGAAAATGTGGCTCTTGCTCGTCGTGCTGGATTCCTTCACGATATGGGGAAAGCTATTGACAAAGAAGTCGAAGGTAGCCACGTAGAGATTGGTGCAGAGTTTGCACGTAAGTACAAAGAACATCCGGTTGTGGTCAATGCCATTGCCAGCCACCATGGCGATGTAGAACCTGAGAGCGTTATTGCAGTTATTGTAGCTGCAGCAGATGCTTTGAGTTCGGCTCGCCCAGGGGCTCGTAATGAATCTGTTGAGAATTATGTCAAACGCCTTCGTGATCTGGAAGAGATTGCATCAAGCTTTGACGGTGTTCAAACAAGCTTCGCCCTTCAAGCTGGTCGTGAAATTCGTATTATGGTTCATCCAAATAAAATCTCAGATGATGAAGTTACGATCTTGTCTCACAAGATACGTGAACAAATTGAGAAAAACTTGGATTACCCAGGAAATATTAAGGTTACAGTCATTCGTGAATTCCGTGCGGTTGACTATGCCAAATAAGATGAGAAAGCCGAAAGGCTTTTTTATTTTGCAGTAAAACTGAAAAGATTACTGTGTTAAAAATGTATGAACTTTCTTATCAACTTGCTTCATTTTGATAGGTTAGCGTTTTATAGTGAAATATTTTGATTCTTTTTGACGGTTTTTATTGACAGCTATTAAAAATTTAGTATAATAGATTTTGTAAACGATTACAAAAAGGAGAGATTATGCTAAAGTCTGAACGTAAGCAGATTATCTTGTCTCAGTTGAAACAAGATGGTTTTGTCACTTTGGAAAACCTGACAGTTTTATTAAGTGATACGTCTGAGTCGACAATTCGTCGTGACTTGGATGAGTTAGCGGCAGATGGCCAACTTAAACGTGTTCATGGTGGTGCTGAAAGTATTCATGGTCTAAAGGAAGAAATTGCCAATAGCCAAAAAGCTATCAGAAACGTTCAAGAAAAGGCTCAATTAGCTGGCTATGCTGCCGATTTGATTAAGGAAGGTGATGTCGTCTTTCTTGAGGCTAGTACAACAAATGAACTTTTGATTCCACATTTGGCTAATCGTCAGGTAACTGTTGTGACTAATTCTATCCATCATGCGGTTAAGCTGGTAGATCTTGGTGTTAGCACTAGGATTGTTGGAGGAAAGGTTAAACATTCAACAGATGCTTCTATTGGAAGTACTGCTCAAGAGCAAATCAGACAATTGAATTTTGATTGTGCGTTCATTGGTGCTAATGGTGTTGATGCTAATTATTTCACAACGCCAGATATGGAAGAGGCGGTCATTAAACGAACAGTGATAGCTAATGCGCAAAAAGCCTATGTTCTAGCTGATGCCTCTAAACTTGGTCAGGTTACCTATGCTAAGGTAGCCGAGGTTGAGAAAGTAACCATAATCACAAATGCTTCGGAAGAAGGGCTCCTTAAAGAATTAAAAGAGAAAACGAGGGTTATTGAAGTATGATTTATACTGTAACGCTAAACCCATCAATCGACTTCATTGTTCGTATCGACAAGGTAGAGATTGGTGAAGTTAACCGTATGGAGAGTGATGATAAATTCGCTGGCGGTAAGGGTATTAATGTCAGTCGTATTCTACAACGTTTAGGAATTGACAATACTGCTACGGGCTTCATCGGTGGTTTTACGGGACGTTTTGTTACAGACGGTTTGGATGCTGAAGGTATTAAAACTAAGTTTGTAGCTGTCGACCAAGATACACGTATCAATGTTAAAATCAAGGCTGACCAAGAAACTGAAATTAACGGTACTGGACCTGTCATCAATGATTATCAGTTAGCTGAGCTTGAAGCTATCCTTTCAAGTGTAAGTGCTGACGATGTGGTTGTTTTTGCTGGATCTGCACCAAGCAATCTTGGAAACAAGGTCTATAACAAATTGATTCCACTGGTTCGTGAAACTGGGGCACAAGTGGTTTGTGACTTTGAAGGACAAACCTTGCTTGATTCATTGGCTTACCAACCGCTCTTGGTTAAGCCAAATAACCATGAACTTGAAGCCATTTTCAATGTTAAACTTAATGGTTTGGCTGATGTTGAAAAATATGCGCGTGAAATCCTTGCTAAGGGGGCGCAAAACGTTATCATTTCAATGGCAGGTGATGGAGCTCTGCTTGTCACACCAGAGGCTGCATACTTTGCTAAACCAATTAAGGGAACAGTGAAGAACTCTGTTGGTGCAGGTGACTCAATGGTTGCTGGTTTCACTGGTGAGTTTGTTAAATCGGGTAATCCGATTGAGGCTCTCAAGTGGGGAGTGGCGTGTGGAACATCTACAGCTTTCTCAGATGACTTAGCGACAATTGAATTTATTAAAGAAACATACAATAAAGTAGAGGTAGAAAAACTATGAAAATTCAGGACTTACTGAACAAAAAAGTCATGTTGCTTGACCTTCAAGCAACTACAAAGGAAGCTGCTATTGATGAAATGATTAACAGCTTGGTTGATAATGGTGTCGTGACTGACTTTGATGTTTTCAAAGCAGGCATTATGGCTCGTGAAGCACAAACATCAACTGGCTTGGGTGATGGAATTGCTATGCCACACAGTAAAAATGCTGCAGTCAAAGAAGCAACTGTACTTTTTGCTAAATCTAATAAAGGTGTGGATTACGAATCACTTGATGGTCAACCTACAGACCTCTTCTTTATGATTGCTGCTCCAGAGGGAGCAAATGACACTCACTTGGCAGCTCTTGCTGAATTGTCAAAATACCTCATGCAAGATGGTTTTGCAGATCGTTTGCGTAAGGTGGCTTCTCCAGATGAAGTGATTGCTGCTTTTAATACTGGCGAAGAAGAAGCACAAGCTGAGGAAGCTAAGAAAGCACAAGCTGTTAAAGAAGCAGCTTCAAGCGATAAACCACTTATCGTGGCTGTAACAGCTTGTACAACTGGTATTGCTCACACTTACATGGCTGAAGAATCACTGATTAAAACAGGTGAAGAAATGGGAGTCAATGTTCGTGTTGAAACTAACGGTGCTTCAGGTGTCGGAACACCATTGACTGCTGAAGAAATCAGTAAGGCTGTAGGTGTTATCGTAGCGGCAGACAAGGCAGTTGAAACAGCACGTTTTGATGGTAAAAAATTGCTTTCTAAACCAGTCGCTGCAGGAATTCGTCAACCTCAAGAATTAATCCAAAATATCTTGGATGGTAAGGCTGAAGTCTTCCATGCCGAAAATGCTGGAGCTGCTCAAGAATCAAGTGAGAAATTGAGCCTCGGTGGTGCCTTCTATAAACACTTGATGAGTGGGGTATCACAAATGCTTCCATTCGTTATCGGTGGTGGTATCATGATTGCGCTTGCTTTCTTGCTTGACCAAATCATGGGTGTTCCTAAAGATCAATTGTCACAACTTGGTTCTTACCACGAAATTGCTGCTCAATTCAAAGCAATTGGTGGCGCTGCCTTTGGCTTCATGCTTCCAGTACTTGCAGGTTACATTGCTTACTCTATCGCTGAAAAACCAGGTTTGGTTTCAGGTTTCGTAGCTGGTGCTATTGCTTCAAGTGGTGCAGCCTTTGGCGGAGTTCCATTTGGTGCAGGTGGTAAAGCAACCCTTGCACTTGCCGGAGTATCTTCAGGTTTCCTTGGAGCTCTTGTTGGTGGTTTCCTTGCAGGTGGTGTTATCCTCGTTCTTCGTAAACTCTTGGCAGGTATTCCACGTGCCCTTGAAGGAATCCGCTCTATCTTGCTCTTGCCACTTCTTGGTGTATTTGCTACAGGTTTCTTGATGTTGGCAGTCAATATTCCAATGGCAGCAATCAATACTGGTCTTAATAACTTCTTGTCAAGCTTGTCAGGTAGCTCAGCAGTGCTCCTTGGTCTCCTTGTCGGTGGTATGATGGCAGTGGATATGGGTGGACCAGTCAACAAAGCAGCTTATGTCTTTGGTACAGGTACTCTTGCAGCAACAGTAACTTCAGGTGGTTCAGTTGTTATGGCAGCAGTTATGGCGGCTGGTATGGTTCCTCCATTGGCAGTCTTTGTAGCAACACTCTTGTTTAAAGATAAATTTACTGAAGAAGAACGCAATTCTGGTTTGACAAACATTGTTATGGGACTCTCATTCATCACTGAAGGTGCAATTCCATTTGGTGCGGCTGACCCAGCACGCGCTATCCCAAGCTTTATCGTTGGTTCAGCTCTTACAGGTGCTCTTGTAGGTATGGCAGGAATCAAATTGATGGCACCACACGGAGGTATCTTCGTTATCGCCCTCACATCAAATGCCCTTCTCTACCTTCTCTTCATCTTGATTGGTGCTGTGGTATCAGGTATTCTCTTTGGATTCCTCCGCAAACCGCTTGATAAATAAGATACGACCAAACAATCTCGTTGTGACGGGATTGTTTTTTTTGTGTCGTAGCAGATTTTTGTCAGGGTACCTATTTTATGATAAAGTATAGGCAGAAATGGCTTATCTAGTAGCTAATGCTCTGTATAAAGGAATATAAGAGGTAAAATATGGTAAAAGAATACGATTATATTGTCATCGGTGGTGGTTCTGGTGGTATTGCTAGTGCCAATCGTGCTGCTATGCACGGCGCTAAGGTTATTCTCTTTGAAGGAAAAGAGGTCGGCGGTACCTGCGTCAATGTGGGCTGTGTACCTAAAAAGGTCATGTGGTATGGTGCTCAGGTTGCTGAGACCCTTCACCGTTATGCAGGCGAGTATGGTTTTGATGTGACGGTTAATAAGTTTGATTTTGCGACCCTTAAGGCCAATCGTCAGGCTTATATCGACCGTATCCATGGCTCTTATGAGCGTGGTTTTGATAGCAATGGCGTTGAACGTGTATACGAGTATGCAAGATTTGTTGATCCTCATACGGTTGAAGTAGCGGGGGAGCTTTATACAGCACCCCATATCCTTATTGCAACAGGTGGTCATGCTCTTTATCCAAATATTCCAGGTAGTGAATATGGGATTACTTCAGATGGTTTCTTTGAGTTAGATGAGGTACCAAAACGTACAGCTGTTATCGGTGCTGGCTATATCGCCGTTGAGGTTGCTGGTGTTCTCAATGCTCTTGGTAGTGACACGCATCTCTTTGTTCGTAAGGATCGCCCATTACGTACCTTTGACAAGGATATTATCGATGTCTTAGTCGATGAGATGGCTAAATCAGGTCCGACCCTTCACACGCATGCTAATGCTACAGAAGTAGTGAAAAATGCTGACGGTTCTTTGACCATTAGCTTTGACAATGGAGAAACGATCACTGTTGATTGCCTCATTTGGGCTATCGGTCGTGCAGCCAATACCTCTGGCTTTGGTCTTGAAAAGACGGGCGTTGAGTTGACTGAACGAGGTAACATTTATTCAGACGCCTTTGAAAATACATCAGTTCCTGGTATCTACGCCCTTGGTGATGTGACTGGTAAACTCGATTTGACGCCAGTTGCAATCAAGGCGGGACGTCAATTGTCAGAGCGACTCTTCAACAATAAAGCCGATGCTAAGCTTGATTACACTGATGTAGCCACTGTGGTCTTTAGCCACCCAGTCATTGGTTCTGTTGGTTTGACTGAGGAAAAAGCAATTGCTAAATATGGTGCGGAGAATATCAAGGTCTATAAATCTAGTTTCACTCCAATGTATACAGCTCTTGCAAACAATCGTCAGCCGTCAACTATGAAATTAGTAACACTTGGTGAGGATGAAAAAATCATCGGTCTTCATGGCATTGGCTACGGTGTCGATGAGATGATTCAAGGCTTCTCTGTGGCTATTAAGATGGGAGCAACTAAGGCTGATTTTGATAATACGGTTGCCATTCATCCAACCGGTTCAGAAGAATTTGTAACGATGAGGTAAAAAGGTGAAGTCTGTCTACCTAAATGGATAGACTTTTCTTTATGTCTGAATGGCCTCAATTGAAAGTGATCGCAAGGAAGTCCCTTGCGAATTTCCATAGCCTTTTTGGCTATGGAAACCATTCATCCAACCGGTTCAGAAGAATTTGTAACGATGAGATAAAGAGGAGAAGTCTGTCTAGCCAAATAGATAGACTTTTCTTTGTGTTCAAATAACAACCTATATTTTGTGTGTAACTGTATATTGTCTAAATAAAAAAGACCTTTAGGCCTTTCTTTCGTTTAATAAGTAGTTTCTTACTTCTGAGATAAAGTAAAGGGATCCTGTGACAACAAATAGGTCATCAGAATCTGCTGATTCAGCTTGTGCTAGCCATTCTCTATAGTCGGCCGCACATTTGAAGTTTTGAGGATAGTCATCCAAGGGCAGTGCTTCAAAAAAGTCAAAGCTGGTTACCGTAATATCATAATCTTTCAGTTCTTCTAGTAAGTTTGCTAAAGGTTTTCGTCTCAGTCCTGCAAAGAGGATGTGGATTTTACGATTGGTAAAGTTATCTTTTAGTACCTGTTTTAAGCTGGCAATTCCTTGAGGGTTATGGGCACCGTCTAGATAAATATTGTTTCCTATCCACTCACTACGACCAGGCCAGTGTGTGTCACAAATACCATCTTGAATGCTCTTATTAGTAATCTTAGGAAATGTTGGAGTCAAGAGATGGGCAGCAGTGACAGCTAACCCAGCATTGTTTTCTTGATGTCGTCCTAACATTGGTAGCTTAAGATCTGGACTTTCCCAATGGTCATAAGAAACTTGGATCGTTTGATTGTCTTTCGGAAGCAGCTGAATTTCCCTATCAATGATGGCTAAAGGAGCTTGTAGGTCATGTGATTTTTGGTTGAAAAAATGTTCAACTTCTGCAGAGACACGACCAAGTAAGATAGGTGTGTTTTCTCGCATGACGCCTGCTTTATGATTGGAGATGTCCAAAAGGCTATTGCCCAAGGTTTCAGTGTGATCAAAGCCAATTGAAGTACAGATGACAAGCTCTGGCGAAAGGACATTGGTCGAATCAAGGCGTCCACCAATACCTGCTTCAATGATAGCCATATCAACCTGTTTAAGGTCGAAGTAGAGGAACATGAGTAAGGTGACCAACTCGAATTCCGTTGGTCGGTCAAAAGCAGTGTGCTCTTCTAAATCATCAAGAAGAACCTGAGCTTTCTCGACAAGGCTAATCAAATCCTTATCAGGGATTTCTGTGCCGTTTATACTAATACGTTCGTTGAAACGAGTAATATAAGGGGAGGTGAAGGTCCCGACCTGATAGCCTGACTTTGTAAGGATATTTTGTAGGTAGCTTGTTGTTGATCCCTTACCGTTGGTCCCGACAATATGCACCGTTGGAAAGTGAGTCTGAGGGTTTCCGGCTTGTTTCAAAAGCCAACGCATACGTTCGAGTTGAGGGCGACGGCCATTGCCCTTGAAAGAATGGATAAAATTTAGAGTTTCTGTATAGTTCATAGGATTATAGAAAAAAGGCAGGGTTTCCTAGCCTTTTACATGTCTTAGTTAGAAGCGGCGTCACCGGTTGTTGCGCCACCAGTAGTCGCATTGCCAGATGTTGTGTCTGCAGTAGCTGCTGATGAAGAGGTAGTCGTATTGCCACCCGTTGTTGTGTCTGCAGATGACGAATAGGTGTTAGTTCCTGCTTGGCTACTTGTTTGTGTTTCTGAATCAGTCGCATTGCCATAACTAGATGAAGCGGCGCTTGATTCTTGAGTCTTATTATTGCCTTCTTTGATGACTACAGTTGATTGATTGGCTGATGAATCAGAAGTGTCCTTATTTTTAGAGGCTGTGAAATTCATGATGGTGATTGAAGCCACGATGATTGACAAAATTGTCCCGACGGCAGTAAGGACTTTTTGGAAGGCAGTGAAGCCTTTTGTAACGTGTTCAGTCACCTTTGGGGCAGATTTTTTTTCTTCTTTTGATGAATGATTACGGCGTGAGTAATTTTCAGACATGATGCTCTCCTTAAAAATATTTCGTACTTTCTATTATATGATTTTCTCGCAAAAATTGCTAAAAAAATTATGCTATAATAAATAGTAAATAAAAATCGAGGAAAAATCATGATTTATTTTGATAATTCAGCCACTACGGTGCCTTATCCAGAGGCACTTAGAACCTATCAAGAAGTGGCTACTAAAATTTTTGGGAACCCATCCAGCCTGCACCAATTAGGAACATCTGCGACACGTATTTTGGAGGCTTCTCGTAAGCAAGTTGCGGACCTCATTGGAAAATCAGCCGATGAGATTTTCTTTACGTCTGGAGGAACCGAAGGTGACAACTGGGTCATTAAAGGAGTGGCTTTTGAAAAAGAACCTTATGGCAAACACATCATTGTTTCTGATATTGAGCACCCTGCGGTAAAAGAGTCTGCTAAATGGCTTTCAGAGCATGGTTTCGAAGTGTCCTATGCACCAGTTAATGAGCAAGGATTTGTGGATGTTGAAGCTCTTGCTGGATTATTACGCCCCGACACGATCTTGGTTTCGGTTATGGCCGTTAATAACGAAATCGGATCAATCCAACCTATTCAAGCTATCTCGGATATATTGGCTGATGAGCCGACGATATCTTTCCATGTGGATGCTGTTCAGGCCATTGGGAAGATTCCTGTATCAGCTTATTTAACAGACCGTGTTGACTTTGCAACTTTTTCTGGTCACAAGTTCCATGCTGTTCGAGGTGTCGGTTTTGTCTACAAAAAGGCAGGGAAAAAGATTACGCCGCTCTTAACAGGTGGTGGTCAAGAAAAAGACTTTCGTTCAACGACTGAGAATGTTGCTGGCATTGCGAGTATGGCTAAGGCCTTGCGATTAGTTACTGACAAAGAGGCGTTTTCTCTTCCGAAAATTGCCAAGATGAAAAAAATTATATTTGACGAATTGGCTAAGTATGAGGACATTACTATTTTCTCAGGTGAGGGTGAAGACTTTGCGCCCAATATTTTGACCTTTGGAATCAAGGGTGTTCGTGGTGAAGTTATTGTCCATGCTTTTGAAGAGCATCAAATCTATATTTCAACGACATCAGCATGTTCATCTAAGGCGGGAAAACCAGCAGGGACTCTCATTTCTATGGGTGTTCCGACTAAATTAGCTCAAACGGCTGTACGTATCAGTCTTGATGATGACAATGATATGGGACAGGTAGAACAGTTTCTCACGATTTTCAAGCAGGTCTACGCCAAGACACAAAAAGTGAGATAGCAAGATTTAAGCAATTAAACAATAAAACTAAATTCAAATTTAAAAGGAAAAGGAATGACACTAACATATTCAGAAATTATGGTTCGCTATGGTGAATTGTCTACCAAGGGCAAAAACCGTATGCGCTTTATCAATAAACTTAGAAATAACATCAAGGATGTTCTATCTATCTATCCAGATGTTAAAGTGACTTTTGACCGAGACCGTGGCCACATCTACCTCAACGGTACAGACTATGAGCCAGTAGCAGAGTCTTTGAAGCAAATTTTTGGTATTCAAGCCTTTAGTCCTGTTTACAAGTTTGAAAAAGATGTCGAGGTATTGAAAAAGGCTGTTCAAGACATTATGACTGGACTCTATCGTGACGGTCTTACCTTTAAAGTGACTGCTAAACGTAGTGACCATGATTTTGTTCTCGATAGTCGTGAGCTCAATCTTACTTTAGGAAATGCAGTTTTTGATGTATTGCCTGACATTAAGGCTCAGATGAAGGGCCCAGATGTCAACCTTAAGGTAGAAATTCGTGCCGAGGCGGCTTATATTTCTTACGAAGAAATCAAAGGAGCAGGTGGACTACCTGTAGGGACTGCCGGTAAAGGAATGCTCATGCTTTCAGGTGGGATTGATTCGCCAGTGGCAGGTTATCTTGCACTTAAACGTGGTGTGGATATTGAAGCTGTCCACTTTGCAAGCCCTCCTTATACCAGTCCTGGTGCACTGAAAAAGGCTCAAGATTTGACCCGTAAGTTGACCAAGTTTGGTGGTAATATCCAGTTCATCGAAGTACCATTTACTGAAATCCAAGAGGAAATCAAAGAAAAAGCGCCTGAGGCCTATTTGATGACCTTGACGCGTCGTTTTATGATGCGTATTACTGACCGCATTCGAGAAGAACGTCGAGGTCTTGTGATTATCAATGGTGAGAGTCTTGGTCAGGTTGCTAGTCAGACTATGGAGTCTATGCAGGCGATTAATGCTGTTACATGTACGCCAGTGATTCGTCCAGTTGTCACTATGGACAAGTTGGAAATCATTGATTTGGCACAAAAAATTGATACCTTTGACATTTCCATTCAACCTTTTGAGGATTGCTGTACTATCTTTGCACCTGACCGTCCAAAGACTAATCCAAAAATCAAAAACGTTGAACAATATGAACGTCGTATGGATGTTGATGCCTTGGTTGAACGTGCGGTTGCGGGAATCATGGTGACTGAAATCACACCTATTGAAGAAGCGCAAGACGAAGTGGATACACTTATTGAGGACTTGCTCTAGTCTAGGAGGATATAGTACTAACATAGTAGTATTTAGGTGCTACTAGAGTTAGGTATGTCCAAAAAGAAATGTCGATGTTGAGCTTTTACCCAGAAAGGAAAATACATGACTGTTTATAACATCAATTTAGGAATCGGTTGGGCATCAAGTGGTGTTGAGTACGCCCAGGCCTATCGTTCTACAATTTTCAAAAACACAGGTATTAAGGCCAAATTTGTCTTTATGGATATGTTCCTGCAGGACAATCTTTCAGATTTGACCCGTAACATGGGGTTTGAAGATGAAGACATCATCTGGCTTTACAGCTATTTTACAGACCTGAAAATTGCTCCAACGACCTATACTGTCAAGGATTTGGAAAAGGAAATCCCTTATGACATCACGCGTCGTGAGATTAATGGTAAAGTGGTTAAGCTTTTTTGTGCCAAGGAAGATATTTTCTACGCCGCTTACTTGCGTAAAGAGGGTGAAGATATCGTTCACCGTGTGGAAAAAGTATCGCGTGGTTGCTTAATTCGTAAAGACTTTTACTCTTACACTAAGATGTTCACGGAGTACTACACCCCTGTAGATAACAAGGCACACCTCTATCAACGTCGTTTCTTCAATGAGGATGGTAGTGTTGCCTATGATGAAATTGTTGATGGTAAGGATAGTGTCTTCCGTTTCCCAGATAAGATTTTGTCTTCTAAGCATGAGTTTATTGCCTACTTCATGTCGCAACTTGGTCTAACTGACCAAGATATTGTCATTTTGGACCGTGCAACTGGCACAGGGCAGGCTGTTTTCCGTAATACTAAACCTGCTAAGCTTGGAGTTGTTGTCCATGCAGAGCACTTTAGTGAAAATGCTGTGACAGACAAGACTATTCTTTGGAATAATTTCTATGAGTACCAATTCAGCAATGCAGATAAGGTTGATTTCTTCATCACAGCGACAGAACGTCAACGCAGCATTATGCTAGACCAGTTCAACAAATATACACCATTTAGACCTAATATCGTAACGATTCCTGTGGGAAGTGTGGATAAACTAAGAGAGCCTGAAGGAGAGCGTAAACCATTCTCAATTATCACAGCTTCTCGTTTGGCCAATGAAAAGCACGTGGATTGGTTGGCTAAGGCTGTTGTTAAGGCTAAAGAAAGTCTGCCACAAGTGAATTTTGATATCTTTGGTACAGGTGCTGAAGAAGCCAAGCTTAAGGCAATTATCGAGGATAATCACGCTCAGGATTACATCCATCTCAAGGGTCACCAAGATTTAACAGAAGTCTACAAGGATTACGAACTTTACCTATCAGGTTCTAAGAGTGAAGGTTTTGGCTTGACACTTCTAGAAGCTGTTGGATCAGGCCTTGGTATGATTGGTTTTGATGTCCGTTATGGAAACCAAACCTTTATCAAGGATAATGAAAATGGTTACTTAATCCCTCGATTTGAAAAAGATGACGAGCTTGCTATTGTGGCTGCCTTGGCAGAGAAAATTGTAGCTTTCTTCAATCGTTCAGATTTAGATCATGTTCATCAAGTCTCTTATGATATCGCCAAAGGTTTTTTGACAGAGGAAATCGAGCAGAAGTGGCTTAACTTAGTAAAGGAGATGACTAATCATGATTAATTTATTTGAGAACTATAGTCAAGGTAGTTGGGATCTCCATTACTCGCTGATTGTCGCTGGCTATGTGAATACAACAGTTTGTCTTTCAGATGATGGCTTTCTGCCTAGTGATGTGACCTCACCTTACCTTTATTTCACTGGTTTTGACAAGGTTCAAGGTTCTGCACTTTACTTTAATCAGGTTCCTGTGCCTGACTACTGGGAAATTTTAGGAACAAATAGCAACGCGGAAATCTTCCGTTTTGATAAGAAACGTGGTCATATTCACTATGCGCATCCTGCTCATCAGCGTCTAGTTAAAGCTGTGGATTGGTATGATGAGTCAGGTCGCCTGCGTGTGACTGATCGCTACAATAATAAGGGGTACCGTTTCTCACAAACAACTTACAATGTTAAGCAAGAAGCGACCATTACTAGTTATTTCACTCCAGATAACAAGGAAGTTATCGTCATTAACCATTTGACCAAAGACGTTATCTTGAATTGGAAAGACAAGGTCTACATTTTCAAAAACAAATCGGAGTTTGTAGTCTTTTATCTTAAAGAAGCTGGTTATGATTTGCGACGTATCCTTTATAACTCCTTGTCAACGCCTTTCTTGACAGCTATGAATCTTCCGAATTCTGGTCAAGATGTCCTCTTCTGGCAAGAGCCCATCACTGATTCAGTCCCTGGGAATATGCGCCTCCTTCTTGATAGCAATCACCGTCAAACTAAGATTGTAGTGCAAGAATACACAGCATATACGAATCTTCTAAAGTTGATTAGTCCAGAGCAGGCTTCTCGCGTGGCTTTCCTTGGCTTCATGTATCCATTTGCTCGTCAGAATAATTTCCAAAATCAAGCACTGATTTTGACCAACTCAGATCAGATTGAACACCTGGAAAGCATTGTTAGTGAAGTGCCTACCATGCACTACCATATTGGTGCAATCACTGAAATGTCAAGTCGTTTGATGGATTTAGCTAAATATAGTAATGTCAGCCTTTATCCGAATATTACAACAGAACAGGTTAAGCGTCTCTATCAAGAGGCTGATTTCTATTTAGATATTAACCACCAAAATGAAATCCTGTCAGCGACACGTGCTGCCTTTGAAAATAACCTGCTTATCCTGGCTTTCACGAACACAAGCCATGGTCCAGATTATACTGCACCAAGCAATATCTTCTCACCAATGAATGCTGGGCAATTTAAGCAAACCCTTAAAGAAGCCTTGGGCAACCGTGACTTCCTTAGTCACTTGCTTGATCGTCAACGTGAGCACGCTCATGTAGCAACACCAGAAGATTATAAGAAGGTTATTGGTTAGGAAAATGACACTAGAGGTTCGTAACATTTATCCTCTGACACCAACATTCAAGATGGTCGCTTCGCTTTATGAAGCGGCTTTTCCTGTGGAGGAGAGACTCCCACTTTGGCAATTGTCTTGGAATAATTTGAAAAATGGACAATCTTTCGTGGCTTATTTTGATCAGGGAGTTTTTATTGGTTTTACCTATGCAATCTGTACTGATAACCTGGTCTACCTACTCTTTCTTGCGGTTGAGGAAAGTAAACAGTCGCAGGGTTACGGTAGTCAAATTTTGGCACAAGTTAGGGAAGAAGCAGGAGAACGACCGTGTGTGCTTACGATTGAACCCATGGATGAGGAGCAAGTCTCTAATCGGGCTCAACGTCTAAAACGTTTAGCATTTTATGAACGAAATGGCTATCAGGCATTGAATCACTTCTATTTTGAAGGAAGTGAACGCTATCAAATTTTAACAACGGATAAGAGCCTTTCCTTAGTTGATCTGGAGCGGGCTCTAGCTAAGACTTTCCTAGGAAGATATGGAATAAGAGTTGATTAGGGTAATCGTTACTTTGATAAATTTCAACGAGCAGAATAAGAATAATCAAAATAACTTTTTCTCTTGTCATTAGAGGGAAAAAATGATAGAATTGTAACGTTGACTAAATGCACGTCCTGTGCAACCGCACGACTACTGTTTATAAGTGGGTTCGGCCCCGCAGTACTAGGCGAGTCTTCACAGAGGGAAACCTCAGACACATTAAAAATTTTAATAGGAGGTGCATCATGAGCACATACGCAATCATCAAAACTGGTGGAAAACAAGTTAAAGTTGAAGTAGGTCAAGCGATCTACGTTGAAAAAATCAACGCTGAAGCTGGATCAGAAGTAACTTTTAACGAAGTTGTTCTTGTCGGTGGTGATAAAACTGTAGTAGGTACTCCAGTTGTTGAGGGAGCTACTGTTGTCGGAACTATCGAAAAACAAGGTAAACAAAAGAAAGTTGTTACTTTCAAATACAAACCTAAAAAAGGTAGCCACCGTAAACAAGGTCACCGTCAACCTTATACAAAAGTTGTTATCAACGCTATCAACGCGTAAGTTAGCGACTAATCACTAAGAAAGGACACAATCTTATGTTGAAAACTCTTGAAAACTTGCAACTTTTCGCCCACAAAAAAGGTGGGGGTTCTACTTCCAATGGTCGTGATTCACAAGCTAAACGTCTTGGTGCTAAAGCAGCTGATGGACAAACTGTATCAGGTGGATCAATCCTTTACCGTCAACGCGGTACACACATCTACCCAGGTGTAAACGTAGGCCGTGGTGGTGACGATACACTCTTCGCTAAAGTTGAAGGTGTTGTACGTTTCGAACGTAAAGGTCGCGACAAAAAACAAGTATCTGTATACCCAGTTGCTAAATAATTAAGCTAAAGTCTGCACTTTTGTGTAGGCTTTTCTTTATGAAAAAGGAGAATCCTATGCCTTTAAATCACTACCAACAAGAAGTAGGGCCAAGTCTAGCAGATGCCAGTCCAGGTAAAATGCCAGATGTTGCTCTATTAGAAGGTCGTTATTGTAGCGTTGAACATTTGACAGTGGCAGAGCATTATGAGGACATTTTAGACTTTTACTTTACTAATCAGATTCTTTCGGATTGGACCTATATGTATGCGGACCCTTTTGAATCTGAAGAAGCTGTACGTCAGTGTTTGGAGGATTATGAGCAATCCCAGAATCCTTATTTCTTTGCCATCAGGGATAAGGCTTCAGGTAAAGTTCTAGGAACCTTTTCACTCATGGCTATTACACCCAAAAATCGCAGTGTTGAGATGGGGCGAGTGATTTTGGCACCTGCCTTACAAAAGACTCGAGCAGCCACAGAAGCTCAATATCTGGTTATGAAATATGTCTTTGAGGGCCTCGACTACCGTCGTTATGAGTGGAAATGTGACAGTCTCAACCGTCCTTCCGCCAATGCAGCACAGCGACTAGGTTTCACCTATGAAGGGCGTTTTCGTAACCATGCGATCTATAAGGGACGTAGCCGTGATACGGACTGGTTCTCGATTATTGATAGTGAGTGGCCAGCGCTTAAGAAACGATTTGAGAATTGGTTGTCTCCTGAGAATTTTGATGAAAAGGGACAGCAGAGACGTTCTTTGAGGGACTGTTAGCTATCAACGTAAGGCTCTTTTCTGATGAAAAAGCCTTATTTTAGTGTTCTTAGACCTAAATCAAAGCTCCTACTTTTCTAGTGATTATTATTGCTGTCAAACTCAGTCTAAATACTCATTTTTCTGTCAATAATATTCCCATAATAAAGCATATTTATGCTATAATAAAGAGTAATTGTATCAAGGAGAATATGACTAATGGATTTAATTCGCGAAAAAGTATTTGTTAACCGTTACCACTATGATGTTCGTAACCATGAGTGGGAAAAAGAGAATGGTGTGCCTAAAACAAATGTTGAAGTAACTTTCCAGTTGCACAATAAAGATGAAGAAGCTAACAATACGTCTGTTGTAGCTGTTTTGCAATTTATGATTGTCCGTGATGAGTTTGTTATCTCAGGGATTGTTTCTCAAATGGACCATATTCAAAACCGTATCGTCAATGAACCAAAAGACTTCTCACAAGAAGAAGCAGAAGCCTTGGCTGCACCGCTCTTGGATACGCTTCAACGTTTGACTTATGAAGTAACTGAAATTGCCTTGGATCGCCCAGGTATCAACTTGGAGTTCTAAGATGTCTCTTGCAGTTATTACGGATTCATCGGTTAATCTCCCTGCTGAGATTCAGGGCCATGTTGATGTTTATGTTTTAGATATTCCAGTCATCATTGAGGGGCAGCCTTTTGTTGAAGGAAAAAACTTGGATGTCAATCAGTTTTATGAACAAATGGCAAACTCTGAGGAACTGCTCAAGACGTCACAACCAAATCTAGCTGACTTGGATAACTTGCTTATGGAGTTGGAGGCGGAAGGTTATACCCATGTCATTGGGCTTTTCCTTTCTTCAGGAATCTCTGGTTTTTGGGCCAATAGTCAGTTTTTGATTGAGGACCATGCCAAGTTGAAGATTGCTTTTCCTGATACAAAAATCACAGCAGCTCCTATGGGAGCTATGGTGAGAAACGTTTTGCATTGGTCAGCCCAAGGAATGTCTTTTGAGAACATTTTGAAGAAGCTTGAGGAGCAAGTTGACCAAACGACGGCCTATATTCTTGTGGATGATCTTAATCATCTGGTTAAGGGTGGTCGTTTGTCGAATGGTTCGGCGATTTTAGGAAATCTTTTGTCTATCAAACCTATTTTGAATTTTAATGACGAAGGAAAAATCGTTGTTTTTGAAAAGGTGCGTACAGAGAAGAAAGCTGTGAAACGTTTGG